>Ga0315314_1000208_pt1 | contig 76725 bp, 64 predicted proteins | sample TDP9_MG_FD_203631 | JGI IMG/M metagenome (GOLD analysis project Ga0315314, IMG submission 203631) | Freshwater sediment microbial communities from Lake Towuti, South Sulawesi, Indonesia - TDP9 | ecosystem: Environmental > Aquatic > Freshwater > Lake > Sediment | place: Indonesia: South Sulawesi...
GTCTCCGAACGGCAAATGGCTGGTGTTTTCTTCAAAAGCAAACTCGGCTTATACCCAGCTTTTTCTCACTCACATTGACGAAGATGGAAACAGCACGCCTGCGGTCCTGTTGTTACACTTTACCTCCTCCGACCGGGCCGCCAACATACCGGAGTTTATCAACACTAAGCCCTATGCTATCAGGAAAATCCACGAGAAATTCCTGAACGATTATTCTTTTGTAAGAGCCGCAAATGAATTCTTCAAAGCCGATGACCTTGACAATGCGGAGCAGCAATGCAGAAAAGCGTTAGAGTTGAATCCGAAGAACATAGAAGCCCACTGTACATTAGCGTACGTCCTCGAGCGTAAAGGGATGCTCAAAGAATCTGTGAACCATCTTCTTGAAGCAAAAAACATCGACCCAAAAAATGCTGATGCGCTCTACAATCTTGGCCAGGCCATGGTGCGCCAGGGAAAGCTCGACGAAGCAATCGGGTATTTCTCGTCGGTTTTACGGCTGAAACCGAACCACGCCGAAGCCCATGGCAACCTGGGCTCCATTTTGCTCGTAAAAGGTATGCTCAAAGAGGCTGCAACCCATTTGTTTGAGGCTGTACGCCTTGACCCGAACAATGCCGAAGCTCACTACAGCCTGGCTCTGGTTCTGGCTGACCAGAGAGAGCTTGACCAAGCCCTTAGGCATTACTCCAAAGCTGTGCAACTAAAGCCGAGTGTTGACATCTCGCCGACGCTGCATTATCTGCTGGCAATGAACTATGGCGAGGCACGCCAGTTCCCCCAGGCCGCTCTATCTGCCCAGAAGGCGCTCGACCTTGCTCGTGCCGCCGGAGACAAAAAGTTTGAACAGGAAATCAAAAAATGGCTCGATATCTACAAACAGCTAAGCGAGTCTTTGAAAAATAACAATAACAAGTAATACAAATTAAACCGCTTGTAGCTTTCCTGGGAGATAACTTGGATTTGAGGCTTTTAAAAAACATGCAAACTCGATTTTTTTATTGACGGAGTAGTTACTAATTTGTTATAAATATGGATGGAAAGGTCTATGATGTAAGAGGTGGTTTTTATTGATTTTGCCTTTCTGCAGACAAAATTTCTATAAATTTTTGTAAAAAAGGAAGGAGGTAGTCTCAAGTCTTAAAAAAAACTTCGATTTTCAAATTACGATTTTCATTTCTCTTTATCAAATCGTCAATTTGCAATCGAAATTCGGCAGTTCTCAAAGATATTTGTCGAAGACAATGGGTGTTTTGGTGTGTGGCCAAAGCATAATTCATTATCATTTTCTAAGTCTTTTTATAAGGAGGACTATTATGTACAGGAAACTGATTTTTTTAACTTCTTTTGTTTTGGTGCTGATTGTAGCTGGCAATGTTTCGGCTGGTCTGGTAATGCATTGGCCCCTTGATGAAGGTTTCGGCAAGACCGCAGTGGATATATCCGGCAATGGCCACGATGGCACCATCGGTGGTACGGCCAATTGGGTGGCTGGACAGATAGGCCTTGCCCTGGACTTTGACGGCTCGTCCACCTACATTGACATGGATGACCGGATTGTGGAAGGAACTTGGTCGTTAGCCATGTGGCTCAAACCTCGAGACATACCATATACTACCGATTACTACGCCGTTATGCACACTGATGCCTGGAGCGCTGGTACCCCTCACGTTCATTTAAGGGCCAACACCAGTCTTTGGAATGTCGATACGAACAGCGGCCCGAATATAAGTTCAACTACTGTTTTGAAGGAAAACGAATGGTACCATTGTGTATATACGGTTAGTAATGAGGGAGGGGGCAATGCTGCACAGATTTACATTAACGGCGTGCTTGAAAGTGAAGGCTCGGGGGGAAGTGTTCCTTCGTATTTTGGTCCTTTGAACTTCGGTGCCTGGAACAATAGTTCGCGGTACTATCACGGCCTGATGGATGACATCCGCGTTTACGACCATGTTCTCTCAGAAGTTGAAATTATGAGCGCTATGGCAGGCGAGATATGGCCTTATGCCTGGGGCCCCAGCCCGGCTAATGGCGCAATTCATGCTGATACCTGGGTGAACATCTCCTGGAATCCGGGAGGTTTTGCGGTCTCACACGATGTGTATTTGGGTGAGAATTTCGACGATGTAAACGCCGGCGCCGAAGGAACTTTCCAGGGTAATCAAGTCGGGACATTTCTTGTTGCTGGCTTTCCCGGATTTGCTTATCCGGACGGCCTTGTCCCAGGCACTACCTACTACTGGCGAATCGATGAGGTCAATGATGCCGAGCCTAATAGTCCATGGAAAGGCGATATCTGGAGCTTCACGGTCCCACCCAGGACCGCCTATAGTCCTATCCCAGCTAACGGTGCCAAATTTATAGAACTCGATGCAAAGCTAAGCTGGACGGGAGGTTTCGGTGCGAAACTGCACACTGTCTATTTCGGCGATAATTTCGACGATGTCAACAATGCCACCGTAGGACGCCCACAGGGGGCTGCAACCTATACGCCCCCCAAACTTGAGTTAGAGAAGACTTACTACTGGCGGGTCGATGAGTTTGATGCCATCAAAACATATAAAGGCAACGTCTGGAGCTTTACGACGGCAGGTCTTGGCGGTGGTGTGCGGGCAAATTACTTCAAGGGTATGGACTTGAGGAATCTTGTGCTCACACGAATAGACCCTCGAATCAACTTTAACTGGGGTAGCAGCGCACCTGACCCGGTGGTCGGAACTGACCAGTTCTCGGTCAGATGGACCGGCGAGGTGGAGGCGGCATTTACCGAGACCTACACCTTCTATACCAATAGCGATGATGGCGTGCGTCTATGGGTAGATGGCCAACAGCTTGTTAACAACTGGACAGACCACGGGGCTACCGAGAACAGCGGAAAGATTGACCTTGTTGCAGGGAATACGTACAGCGTTGTAATGGAGTATTATGAGAACGGCGGTAGTGCGGTGGCAGAGCTGCGCTGGTCAAGTCCGACCACCCCGAAGCAGCTCATTCCACAGGCTGCATTGTCGCTGCCTGTGAAGGCAAGTCGTTCGAAACCGTCAAATCGCGCTGTGGATGTAAAGCAGACACAGATTCTGAGCTGGTTGCCGGGAGAATCAGCCGCTTCGCACCAGGTCTATTTCGGCACTGATGGAGATGTCGTGAAAAATGCCGATACAAGTGCACCTGAATACAAAGGCAGCCGAAACCTTGGCTCCGAGAGCTATGACCCTGGAAAGCTCCTGTGGGATACCACATACTACTGGCGTGTTGACGAAGTCAATAATGCCAATCCAGACAGTCCGTGGGTAGGTAACCTCTGGAGCTTTACGACTGCCAACTTCCTTATTGTGGATGATTTTGAGGACTACGACATTGGCAACAACGAGATATGGTGGTCTTGGATAGACGGGCTTGGCTATGCCTCGCATCCTACTAAACCTGCGCATCCCGGTAATGGAACCGGCTCAATGGTTGGCGACGAAACCACCGGCTCTTATTGTGAGGAAACTATCGTTCACGGCGGCAAACAATCGATGCCGGTCTTCTATGACAACAATCAGCAGGGTAAGTTAAAATATTCAGAGGTTGAGAAGACGTTGACTTATCCGCGTGACTGGACAGAAAAAGGTGTCAATAGACTGACAATTTGGTTCAGAGGCATTGCGGATAACGCTGCTGAGACGTTGTATGTTGCTCTAAATGGCAGTACGGTCGTCTCTCATGATAATCCAGATGCAGCCCAAATAGATGAGTGGACCGAATGGAATATTGACCTGCAGGCGTTCGCAGACCAGAGCGTGAACCTTGCCAATATCAATACGATTGCTCTTGGTTTTGGTAACAAGAAAAATCCAGTAGCTGGTGGTTCAGGTACAATGTACTTTGACGATATTCGTCTATACCCACCGGCACCTTAAACCGAGATTTGGCTGGCAATTAAATTAGTCTGGCTAATATTACAGATTTGTGCCAATTTGGGGCCTATACCGATTCGGTATAGGCCCCTTAAAAATGAATCCGCCAAAAGACGGCGAATCTGCGATTTTGATTATCTCGGAGATTGATGATTTTATTCAAGGGTGTTAAAAAAGCAGGATAATTCATAAGATTTTCCTTGACGTCAAAGCCGCTACTTTGGTATAAATAATAGAGTTTTGTGCGAGTGTAGGTGTGTATCTGGGAATGATGATATTCTGATGTCTGGAGTATTTGTAGTCTTTTGAGAAAGGAGGAGTTGTTCTGATGGGTACATAGTTAGAGTGGAGACTTTGTGCTCACACCTGTGGTAAAGCGGGCACAGGTGCTTCGCAGTATAGATTTTAAACACTTCAATCAGCAGTTCTTATGTCGAAAAACAACGAAAGATTTGGTGTGTGGCCAAAGCACAGTAATTTTAATTTTTTTGAACCCCGCTCGTCGATAACGGGACGGGGTGAAGGAGGATTATTATGTGTAAAAGATTGATTTATCTGGTTTCCTTTGTTTTGGTACTGGGTCTGGCTGGTACGGCCTCAGGTGTTCATCCTGGTGCGGACCTTGATATCCCTGTACCGGAAGGGCCGAGTCCTGTTATCGATGGGATTATTGATGATGCGTGGTCGATTGCGTCCATACAGTACATTACCCGCCACATCTCGGATAGCGCCCCAAGCTCGGACGCCGATTGCTCCGGTAGCTGGAGGATGCTTTGGGATGGGGATTACCTTTATGTACTCGTCGATGTCAATGATGAAGCTTTGTATAATGATACAGCCTTCGCTAACTCCTGGCAGGATGACAGTGTCGAGGTTTATTTTGATGGCAACAACAGCAAAGGAGGTTCTACCGACCAGGACGATTATCAGTACTGCTTTAGGTGGGGCCCCGAAGTAGAACCAACTCCCCGGGAATACTTTCATTCACCCGGTAGCTTAGAGGGTGTGAAATACGCGGTGATTACCACCGATGACGGCTATCTTTTTGAAATCGGCCTGCCGTGGTCAACTCTGATAGGCGGGCCGCCGGCAGGAGGTCAATTAATTGGAGTTGACGTTTTTATCAACGATGATGACAACGGTGGTGACAGTCGCGAGACCCAGCTCTCCTGGCATGCAACGGAGGGAACCGGCTGGAACACTCCCAGTATGTGGGGAACCGCCTGGATTATACCAGGCCGCAAGGCCTCCGGTCCCAAACCCGCTAATGGTGTCCTCCATCAGGACACCTGGGCGAATCTTGGCTGGGTGCCGGGTGTTACTGCCGTCTCGCACGATGTGTATTTTAGCGATAATTTTGACGATGTGAATGACGGCGCACCTGAGGCATTCATCGGCAATCAGGTCGCGACGTTTCTTGTTGTCGGCTTTCCCGGATTTCCTTATCCGGAGGGTCTTGTGCCAGGCACGACCTATTACTGGCGGATTGCTGAGGTTGAAGCTGACGGCACTACGATAGGAGGTGGTGTTTGGAGCTTTACAGTTCCCCCTAAGACCGCATACAATCCAGTACCGGCTGATGGTGCTCAGCTCATAGCCACGGACGTGAAGCTAAGCTGGACGCCAGGTTTCCGCGCAAAATTGCACACCGTCTATTTCGGCGACAATTTTGACAATGTGAGCAACGCCGCTGGTGGGCTTCCTCAGGGAGTTGCAACCTATACTCCTCGCGGCCCGCTTAAATTGGCTAAGACCTACTACTGGCGGGTCGATGAGTTTGATGCCATCGCCACGTATAAAGGCCAAGTTTGGAGCTTCACTACTCAAGGTGCCGTCGGGAGCCCGAACCCATCTAACGGCGCTGTGGATGTAGAGCACACACCGGTTCTTACCTGGTCTCCAAGTGTCTATGCCGCTTCGCATCAAGTCTATTTCGGCTCTGATAAAGAAGCCGTGAAAAACGCCGGTACCGGCTCACCGGAGTATAAAGGCACAAGGAACCTTGGTTCCGAGAGCTATGAACCTGAGAAACTTCTATGGAATGCAACTTACTATTGGCGGATTGATGAGGTCAATAACGTCAATCCTGATAGTCCGTGGAAAGGTCCTGTCTGGAGCTTTACGACAGCCAACTTTCTTGTTGTGGATGATTTCGAGGACTACGACGTCGGCAACAATGAGATATGGTGGTCATGGAAAGATGGGCTTGGCTATGCAGCGCACGGTAATGAACCGGCCTATGCCGGCAACAGGACCGGCGCAGCCGTGGGAGACGAAAGCACAGCTTCTTATTGCGAGGAAACCATCGTTCACGGTGGCAGCCAATCGATGCCGCTCTTCTATGACAATAGCGTCTTAAAGTATTCGGAGGCTCAGAAGACGTTGACTTATCCGCGTGACTGGACTGAGAATGGTGTCACCACGTTGACGATTTGGTTCAGAGGTGATTCGGCTAACGCTGCCGAGACGTTGTACGTTGCTCTCAATGGCAGTGCGGTCATCTCTCACGATAATCCGAAGGCAGCGCAGATAAAAACGTGGACCCAATGGAATATTGACCTTCAGACTTTTGCAGACCAGGGTGTGAACCTCGCCAATGTCGATACGATTGCCCTTGGCCTTGGTAACAAGAAGAATCCGGCAGCCGGCGGTTCAGGTACGATGTACTTTGATGATATTCGTCTATATCCACCTGCACCGTAAGCCAAGATTTGGTCGGCCCCCCATTGCTTCTGCCGTAAGGCATCCTGTGGACTTCGGATTGCGAAGCAAGATATGGTGGCGTGGTTGATAACAGGTTCTATAAATCTGAGATTGCGAGTCCGCCTTTCCTTGAGACGGACTCGCAGTGATGTTAAGGAGGCGGGTGTATTCTGTGAAGCAAACACAATTTGGTGAGAATGAAGGTTTTTGATACTTGTTGAAAACAAAAGGTATTTTATGTAACCAAAACCCGTTATATTGTTTAAATTTTTGAAGGAGGACTGTTATGTCTAAAAAATTAATATATTTGGTTTCTTTTGTCTTGGCGCTGAGCTTTGTCCTGACCAGTGGAGTTCAGGCAGACCTCGTCGGCTGGTGGAGGCTTGATGAAGGCTCAGGGACCACCGTTCTTGACTCAAGTGAAAGCGGCAACGACGGCACATTCAGTGGTAATCCAAAGTGGGTGGCTGGGAAGGTAGGCGGTGCGCTCGAGCTCGACGGCGGTGACTATGTGAGTGTACCCGGTGTGGCCAACATAAATCCGGAGTCTTTAACTTTGGCAACATGGGTTTATTTCAGCACTGTCGATTCTGCCGCTATGGAAAGACAGGATTACCTCTCCAGAGGTGACGACTACGCCTTCTCGCTTCACGAGTGGGCCGCCGACCAGAAAATCCATGGTATCGTCACAAGCGCTGGTGCCTGGTCGGTAGTTAACGGCAATACTGTCGTGGAGCCTGAAAGATGGTATCACACCGCAATGACTTACGACTCGAGTACCAAAATGCTTATCCTTTATCTGGATGGGGAAGTCGATGGAGAGCTAAGCGTCCCGGCTGGGCTTGAGCACAGGCTTGGAGGTCCCTTGACAATAGGGACGTATTCTGCACGCGACCTCCTTGGCAGAATTGACGATATCAAGATATGGGATGAAGCACTGTCTCAGGTGGAGATTAAGGGTGCTATGGCAGGCCAAGTATGGCCGTATGCCTGGGGCCCCGTCCCGAAAGATGGTGCTATGCATAAGGACACGTGGGTAAACCTTAGCTGGTCGCCAGGTGGTTATGCGGTCTCGCACGATGTGTATTTAGGTGACAATTTTGACGATGTTAATGATGGTGCCGAGAGCACGTTCCGGGGCAACCAGGCTGCAACTTTTCTTGTTGCAGGCTTTCCAGGATTTACTTATCCGGATGGTCTTGTCCCAGGCACAACTTACTACTGGCGGATTGACGAGGTTAATGAAGCTGAGCCGAATAGTCCCTGGAAGGGTGAAATCTGGAGCTTTAGTATTCCACCCAAGACCGCATACAATCCCGACCCGGCTGATGGTGCCGAGCTTTTAGCCCCGGATGTGAAGCTTAGCTGGACGGCAGGTTTCGGTGCAAAATTGCACACCGTATATTTCGGCGACAACTTTGACAATGTCAACAACGCAGCAGGCGGCCTTCCTCAGGGAACTACGACCTATACTCCTCCCGGTCCACTTAAATTGGGTAAGATTTACTATTGGCGGGTTGATGAGTTTGATGTCTTCACTACCCATAAAGGTCGAGTCTGGAGCTTTACTACTCAGGGCTCCGTCGGAAACCCGAACCCGTCTAATGGCGCCGTGGATGTAAAGCAGACGCAAGTTCTTAGCTGGTCGCCGAGCGTTTATGCTGCTTCGCATCAGCTATACTTCGGAACAGATAAAGAGGTCGTACGCAATGCCAATACCGGTTCGCCGGAATATAAAGGCACTAAAGCACTTGGTTCCGAGAGCTATGACCCCGGAAAACTCCTGTGGAATACTACCTACTATTGGCGAATTGATGAAGTCAATAACGTCAATCCCGACAGTCCGTGGAAAGGCCCTCTCTGGAGTTTTACGACTGCCAACTTCCTTGTCGTGGACGATTTCGAGGACTATGACGTCGGCAACAATGAGATATGGTGGTCGTGGAAAGATGGGCTTGGCTATGCCGCTCATGGTAAAGAACCGGCCTATGCCGGCAACGGAACAGGCGCAGCCGTTGGAGACGAAAGCACAGCTTCTTATTGTGAGGAGACTATCGTTCACGGGGGCAAACAATCGATGCCGTTATTCTATGACAACAGCGTCTTAAAGTACTCGGAGGTGGAAAAGACGCTGACTTATCCGCGTGACTGGACTGAGAATGGTGTCAAGACGTTGACGATTTGGTTCAGGGGCGATTCGGCTAACGCCGCCGAGACGTTGTATGTCGCTCTCAATGGCAGCGCGGTGGTCAATCACGATAATCCTAATGCAGCACAGGTAGAAGAGTGGACTCGATGGAATATTGACCTGCAGGCTTTCGGGGTGAACCTTGCTAATGTCAATACGATTGCCCTTGGTCTTGGCAACAAGAAAAATCCAGTAGCCGGCGGTTCAGGCACGATGTACTTCGATGATATTCGACTGTATCCCCCGCCACCGTAAATCTGGATTTAGGTAACCATTTGTTGTGTGGTTGATGTTATGGATTTGCTTTAATTTGGGGCCTATACCTGAATGGTATAGGCCCCTTTTAAATAGGCTTCTCTCTGACCTTATCAAGACGTACGAATGCACGCTAAGCAGTTCGGCAATTTGTTTGTTGGAGGTCTTTAATTGATAGATTCTAAATGCAATTAACTGAACGTCCTACCCGGCGTTTTCTGCTGAATATCTTGTGGCCGTCTTTGGTTCGCATACGAGCTCTAAAGCCCATTTTTCGATACCTTTTTATTTTACTCTTACGATGATTTTCCATCTCAGATATCTCCAGGTATTAATTTATTAACCTAATGACAAAAAAACATTATAAACAGATTTATTTCCCTTTCAAGACCGTCAATTCCCAAAACCTTATTTGAAATAGTCAACAGGATTCTGATGGTAAAATTCCTTTAATTCATTATACAAATCAGGGTGGATTTCTTTTAGTTCCCCGGGTTTTTCGAAAAAGAATTCCGTGACTACCGCAAAAAACTCAGCCGGATTTGTAGCACCATACTTATCCAAAAAGGTTGGACGGCTTCGGGATGCTGCCTTTCTGAGTTTTTCATAATCTTTCTGTAATATACGCGCCCATGAAATATATCTGGACCGTCTTTTAAGAACTTCGGTGCTGTCACCTTTGCCGCTGGAGGTGTCTATTTGATGAGCGAACTCATGAAACACTACATTGTGGCCGTCATTGAAATCTGAAGTATCATGCCTCACATCATCCCAGGACAGCACGACTGAACCACGATGCCAGGATTCACCAAGATGAACTTCTGGGGCTTCAACCATTACTCCTGAGGCAAGATATTCGGTCCGATGTGCTATAAATGCGCTGGGATATACAAGGATTGTGCCAAGACCGGGGTAATAGTCGGTTTTGCGATGCAAAAGTAATATACACGCATGAGCAGCTATCGTAACCTTTATTTCATCATTTATTTCAAGACCGCCGCAGCCTTCAAATCGTTTTTCACTTATGAATATAAGGATATGACGTTTCAGCTCAGCCTTATCCTCATCGGACATTTTTTCGTATAAAGGCACATTCTTTTTCATTATCCTTAACCACTCATCAGGAAATTGTTTTTGAGAAAGCCGCTTGCGCCGCCAGTTCTTGAGCCGGAACATATAAGGTTACCTTGCTGTATTATTGCTATTTATTGGCGATGGGTTGGTTTAAAATCCTGTTCGCATCCGAAATCGGCTCGAACTGTTCTTCGTAAAGTTCCTGATAAACACCTTCTTTTTGCAGTAGCTCAATATGAGTTCCGGATTCGACAATCGAGCCCTGATGCACAACAAGAATTTTGTCTGCTCTGACCACGGTGGAAAGCCGATGCGCTATGATAAAAGTAGTTCGGCCTCTAATCAGACGCTCCATCGCATCCTGAATCACACGTTCCGATTCCGAATCCAGAGATGACGTTGCTTCGTCAAAAATCAGAATCTTCGGGTTTTTCAGAAATGCCCTGGCAATAGTTATACGTTGTCTTTGGCCGCCGGATAGAAAGCCGCCCTTCTCACCCACTTCTGTATCGAAACCGTTTGGCAAAGAGGCTATAAAATCATAAGCATTGGCTGCCTTGCTTGCTTCTACAACCTCCTCATCGCTTGCGGATGGATTCCCATAAAGTATATTTTCACGAATTGTCCCGCTGAATAAAATAGGATTTTGCAGCACCATTCCTATGTGACGCCGCAGGGATTTTACCTTAATATCCCGAACATCATACTCGTCAATTTTAATTTCGCCGTCACTGACGTCATAAAATCTTGGTATCAAGCTGACAATAGTGCTCTTACCCGACCCGCTTTGTCCCACCAGAGCGATTTTTTGCCCTGCCCGGACGCTAAAACTAATGTCGTGTAAAACCGGACATGCATAATGATAGGAAAAGCTAACGTGATTAAATGTAACTTCGCCTTTAATTTCAGCCAGCTCAACAGCACCGGGTCTGCTGATTATTTCCGGCTTTTCGTCCATTATTTCATAAATACGCTCCAAGGCCGCCATAGAATTGGCAAACACGATGTTAAGCTCTGAAAATCGCTGTAAAGGCAAATACAATGGAGCCAGATACATAGTTATCGCAATCAGCTCTCCAACAGTCAAATGATTGGAAATAACCCGGTAGCCTCCGAAACAAATCACTATTAATGGTGCTATACCCGTGATAGTTCCCGTAATGGCCTGATTTAAGCTCTGGATTAAAATCCGCCGCATATTTATGGAAAAGAGTCTTTCTGATTCATTCTTAAATCTTTTCCTCTCGTTCAATTCTTGTGTGAATGCATGGACAACCTCGCTGCCTGAAATCCTTTCATGCGCATTACTGCTCATAACGGACAGCTCATCCTGAACCTGACGCGTCGTATTTCTGATTTGCTCGCTAAATTTTCGAAATATCAACAAATAAACCGGAAATGTAGATATGGCGACGATAGTTGTTACTATATCTATTTTTAACATAAAATACAGAACAACTAAAATAGCTGTAGCATCCATCCAGGTATTTGTCAGAGCATTTCCAACAAGGTTCTGCGCCAGTTGAATGTCACTTATTAATCTGGTGATAATGCCCCCCGACCTGTTGCGGGCAAAAAACGAGGCCGACATCCTTAAAATCCGGTAGTACAGGTCGCATCGGAGATTAAAGACGGCTCGATGGCTTACCTTGTCGGTATATAAATGCCGTATATAAACCCCTGGAGCGTAAATAAATACAAAAATCGCTATCATTCCGCCGGCATAGAAAAACAGCTCCTGGAGTTTTTGCTGGGATGTCATTGTCTCATTTAAAAATACATTGTCGAGCAGATGGCGTGTTACCTGTGGCACTAAAAGCGGCGTGGTAAATTTTATGATGCCCCCGATAATAGCCAGTAGCAGATAGCCTCGGTACGGACGGACATAACCCAGAAAACGAATAAAGTTATTTGGCTTTTTAGCCATATTTCAGCTCCGAATCTTTTCAGCCCTAACTCACGGAGTGTACCGGAGTCTGTAATACTTTGTAATTCATACGACTATTTAAAAAACAGTATTTTATCATTTCGGCAAAAATATTGCAATAAATGAGAATAATTGTAATCCCCTCAAAGACTGCCGGTGTATTTTAGTTTATTGGCCAGCCGCCGTAGGCAAAGATTATTTCGTAAATATGATTCATTAACTGAATTGTCTCCCCCAGCAATACAACTATATTTTCGTAATGGTTTATATCTCTATAGAAAATCTTTTCCTACTTTAATATTCTGGATTTACTTAATATCCGGCAAGCCAAAATCTTCAAAAACCTGTTGGGTCAAGTTCTCCGATATTGAGTGGTCTCCGCACTTCTCTATAAATGCGGTGTACAGGTTGTTCTTCAGCTCTTTTAAGTAGATTTCATATTCCTGTACAGCTTTTTTGACGACCACACTACTTTCAGGAATTTTTATAACAAGCTCATCCTTCTTTTTTGCATAAACAATGAACTTGGCCTTTTCTTCGCTGCTAACTTCCATCACGTGCTGCCCTTCCGCATCACATATCTCCTGTTTGCCTATAAAGTTTTCGCCAAGTTTTAATCTCCCCGCTGGAACACCAATTTCGTCACACTTCACTTGTGACCAACCTTTCACAAATCCTTCCGGAAATTTAATTGGGCCATCCGGCAGAATCTCTTCACTAACCTCCTCCTGTAACTTCTCAATGTCCTGCGCAATCCGCTTTTTCTTCTTTAAATTTCGCAACTTTGGCAATAAATGCCGATCCTCAACAAGTTCAACAACCACTTCTAAGATTTGACTCGCTAATTCCTCTTGCAATGCTAATGAATTCAGAATCGCGCTTTCAAATTCAATCCGGTCTTTACGCTTAGATTCTTTCTTAATATCCTTAATCGCGCGTTTACAAAGTTTCTCAAATGGTTTCCAAGTGTCTTTTTTTACTCTTAATAAAATTTCCTTTTTAGGGACAAGTATCCGTTCCCAATCGATACCCTCTACTTTTAGTGCCCCATCTCCAAGATTCGCCCGTCCTATCAATTCTCTCACAAGAAATGCTATACTACTATTCAGATAGATTCCCAGTGCATCAACAATCCCTGGCTCGCCAGAAACAATCTCAAACAGATTATGGTCAACTTGTGCCCTACAAGAATTCAGAACACACCGCAAACTATTCCCTGTTACCATCGGCATAAGAAGTAAGCCAGGTTTTCTTTTTGGCAATTCATACCAGTTTTTTCTTCCCTTTACGCTTTCTACTTGAGGCCACGGCTTTCCTTCCTTTGTCTTTTGCGACTCTCCCCATTTTATATATTTAAGAGCTTTACTGCCTTTCAGTTCCTTTTCGTCCTTATGGCAAAGAAAAGCATAAAACTTCACATCTTTCCTTTTTAATTTTATTCCATTACACTCCTTTGGTGATTTAATCACTGGCTTCAAAAATTCCTTCTCAATACCCCAGTGTTTTATCTTATCTTCCGTCAAGTAGAAAAATTCATTGATTCCGGTTGTTATCCCCCTTCGTATGTCTGCGACTTCTTTCAAGGGCACAAATTTGTCCGAACATTTTTCGAGTATTTCAAAATATATGTCCGGCCCACGCAGATATTGTCCCCACTTTACAGTTTGACCGGCTGTCTCGACCTCATCCTTCAAATCACCCTGCCGGATTATCCTTACACGAACCTCATCATCCTCGTATGAAATAATCTCAGGCTGCCTGACATACTCCGCGCAAATCCGCTCAAATTTCCTAAAACCCTGCCCGCCGATAACCTCGTATCTTGTCCCAAGCTCCTCTATCTTATCAACAAACCCCTCTAATCTTACCCACCGCGCCTGTGCATCAGTCAATGCATCCTGCGGAAATAACTCAGCCAATGGCTTTTTTATCTTCACAAAATACACAGGATTGTCGTTCTTCTCCTGCTCATTGTCACATCGCTCAAGAATCGTAAAGACAGTATTGACAGCCGATTGCTCAAACCACGGTTCGCACCTGCTCTCACAAATCGCTATAATCTTAAATTTCGACAGGAAAAATCTTTGCAGCTCATATCCGTATGCTACATCAAGCCATGAATTGCTCGTTACAAACCCCATCCGACCACCGGTTTTCAAATGTGCCGCAGCATGAAAGAAAAGATATGCGTAAATATCTGCCTGACCCGAAAGTCGAAGTATGTGGTTTGTCTTACCTTCTTTAGTTCTATCTTCAAAAAGCGTTGAATATTCTTTCCCCCAATTCTCAAACAAAACCTCCTCTAATTTTCTCTTATATCCTTTCGCTTCCTTTTCGATTAGTTCCTGCCTTATATATGGGAAATTCCCCACTAAGGCATCAAATTTTGGAATCTGTACACTTATTCGTTCGCCTGTTTTTACTGTCTTCTTTGGCGGCGGAAATTCAAACCTTTGTCCGGGCATTACTTCAAAAAAATCCTTGGACAAAACTCTCGGAAAATTCTGATAATCTCGCAAATCCTGTCTGTATAGATTTATTGTCGCTAACTCCGCGGGAAATCCTGCTATATCAAAGCCCCAAATCTGCTCAAGTAGCTTGTGGTGTGATTTCCAGTATAAATTTCTCAATCTGTTATAACTGCGAATCAAAAATGTCCCCGTCCCGCATGTCGGGTCCATCACAAAATCATCTTTATCACGCACACAGCAAGCAACTATCAAATCGACGAGATTGTCGGGCGTAAAATATTGCCCCAAACTATGCCTTGCTCCTTGCGGTATTAGCTTCTCAAAGACGGCCCCTATTACGTCAAGAGGCATCAACTCAAAACTCCAATGCTCAAGTTTGTCTGTAAGGTCTATAATTATTCTGGCCGTGTCTTCGGATAATTCTATCTCATCGGTTATGTCCGGCTCAAATATCGCCTGATAATCTACATCCAGTGCTTGCTGAAATAACCCACGCATCTTCTTAATCGCTGTTTTATAACTTTTAGCTGCTAATTCCATACACGGCAAATCCAAATTGTGCCTACGCAAGGTCATATAAAATAAAATTTTGCCGATTATTTTATATGCGATTTGTTGAGCCAAAGTTTGGTAATATTCCTGGTCGTATTTGCTGACCCCTTGTTTTTTTGCCCACGCATTTAGTCTTTTATCAAATTGCTTATCTGCTCGTGCTTTGTTTATGTCTTCTAAAAGTGTGCCAGCCATCTGTTCCGAATCATTTGCAACCAAGCCCACAAAAACCGTAGTATCTGCAACGGGCAAATTTATATTCTCATCTTTATGCAGTCTTGCGAGGTCGCGCAGTAACTGAGCACATATGTTTTCCATAAGTAGTGACTTCTGGGTGTCTCTTATATCATCTACAGACTGTATCCGTGGGTCCGGCCCGAATTCTCGAACTTTATCCTTTTCCTTAACCGTTTTTCTGCTTTTCTCAGGCGTGCGCCATATTATGGCCGTTTGCATGTTCCACGTAACAAAATATTTAGCGTTTAGGTTTTGTGCTTTCTGTACAGCATCTTTCAAAAGTATCTTGTCACGCACATCAGTTTTTGGCGTTTTCAACTCCCAACCACAAAACGGCCGCTGTCCTGCGAAATCTAATGTTAGCAAAATGTCTGGGAATCTAACTGTTGTTAAGCCATAAAGAGATGAATCACTTGTAGCGTTTTCAAATGGTAAACCCCCATGTGATATTTGTTCTTTTATCCATGCAATTACCTGCCCCTGAAATTCTGACTCTGTTGCCTTAGTTTTTACCATTTCGCCGTTTCCCAAAATAACCCCACCTGATGCAAATCTCTTAAAACATTATACCGGCCAAATCCAACCAACGCAACAAACGACTAAAAACTTATCCACTAAAAAAACAGCTAATTTATCCCCGCTGCTGGCCGACACGGCTGGCAGGCACTTTAATCTACTTTAGGCACTTTAGCTCTCTTTAGCTCTCTTTAGCTCTCTTTATCTTACCTTATCTCCCCCCTCACCAATCAACCAGTTAACTAATTCACTAATCCCCTAATCCTCTAATCCTCTAATCCCCTAATTAACTAATTCTCTAATTATTTATCGCTCAGCCAGGTTGGGCCATAAGTTATCTCAACCTTTAGCGGCACATCGAGCTTTATAGCTCCGGCCATCTCTCGCTCTATCCATCCGGCGTGTTTTTTGACCTCGGCGGCGGGTAGCTCGAAAACAAGCTCATCATGAATTTGAAGTAACAGCTTTACAGGCAATTGCTCAGCATCAATTTTTCTTTGAATGGCTATCATGGCAATTTTAATTAAATCTGCTGCCGAGCCTTGGATAACGGTATTGACCACCAGCCGCTCGGCCTGCGAGCGTTTGCCGGCGTTTTTGCTGGTTAGGTTTGGGATTTTTCGCCGACGGTGCAAAATGGTTTCAGCGTAGCCGGTCTGCTTTGCCTGGTCTATGCAATCATCCATAAATTTACGGATTGAGCTATAGCGGGCGAAATAATCATCGATAAACTTTTTTGCCTCAGCCTGGCTTATCCCAATCGAGCGTGACAGGCCGAAAGCCCCCTGCCCATAAATGATTCCAAAGTTGACCGCTTTGCAGCGTGATCGCATTTCGCTTGTTACCTTTTCGATTGGACAATCATAAATCTGTGAGGCGACGAAGCGGTGAATGTCCCGGTCGGCGACAAAGGCTGCCGTCAGGGCCCGGTCCTTTGAGAAGTGTGCCAGCAACCGAAGCTCGATTTGGGAATAATCCATGCTTAAAATGCAATCGGTTTTTTTGGCGGGGATGAAGGCGGCACGAATTTTGCGGCCAAGCTCTGTACGGATAGGTATGTTTTGCAAATTTGGATTGCTGGAGCTTAATCGGCCTGTTGCGGTGATGGTCTGGTTGAATGAAGCGTGCACCCGATTAGTTCGTGAATTGATAAGTGTCCCGAGTTTGTCCACGTAAGTGCTTTTAAGTTTGCTCAGGGTACGATATTGAAGAAGCAAGTCGATAATAGGATGCTGGTCGCTCAGTTGTTCGAGGACTGCTGCATCTGTGCTTCGACCGGCCTTGCCGAGGCGGATGGGCGTCAGGTTGAGTCTGTCAAAGAGAATCTCGGCGAGTTGCTTCGGAGAATCAATATTGAAAACCGTACCTGCGTGCTCGTAAATCTGCTCGGTAATATTGGTAAGTGCCTCGTTGATTTGGCCGGACATCTTTCTCAGCAGTCTCGTATCCAGCGAGACGCCGTTGTATTCCATAGTTGCCAGTACCGGGACCAGGGGCATTTCGACTTCTTCGAATAATTTTTTGAGCAGAGGTTGTCTTTCGAGCCGGTCTTTAAGGTAAATATAAAGCTGAAAAGTTATGTCGGCATCTTCGGCGGAGTACTCACAGGCGGCGGCGGTATCGACCATATCAAAGGTAAGCTGATTTTTGCCTTTGCCGATAAGGGCCGATATTGGAATACAATCGTAATTTAAGAAATCGGCTGCCATTTTATTTAACGAATGGCTGTGAGCAGGGTCAAGACAATATGAGGCGACCATAGTGTCAAAGTAGATTCCTTTAACCGGCAATCCGGTGTTTTTGAGGACAAGCAGGTCGTACTTTATGTTCTGGCCGACTTTTTTTATGTTTTGGTCAGCGAGTAACGGCGCCAGTTTTTTGCGAACCATTTTTATATCAAGATGCTTTGAGCCGAGCGGGGCTTTTAAGGGAAGATAAAAGCCCTTGTGGGGCTGCCAGGAAAAACTCAGGCCTACAATGTCTGCTCGCATAGCATCAATAGAGGTGGTTTCGGTGTCGAGGGCGAATAATTTTTTCTTTTTAAACTCATTAAAAAACCTGTCGAATTTTTCCTGCGTATCTATCAATTGATAATCGTGAGCGACTGTTTTGACCGATGCGGTTTTCTCGTATCTCGTGACCCGTGACTCGGCGCCCGTGTCGCAAACAAGCGACGGGTTATAGGCGTCGAGTGACGAACTACTTGTCAGTCCCAGTTGAGTGAGCAGGCGATTGAAGCCGAGCTCTGTGAAGATTCGGGAAAGCTCGGCTTCGTTGAATTGCTTCACAGCTAAATCATTGTAATCGACTTTCAGTGGAACATTAGAATTAATGGTTACCAATTCTTTGCTCAGAGTAACATTATCTTTGAATTTGCGGAGGTTGTCGCCGCGTTTTCCTTTTATTTCATCGATATGCTCGTAGAGGTTTTCGATTGAGCCGTACTTTTGTATCCAGCTAAGAGCGGTTTTTGGTCCGACGTCCGGTATGCCGGGGACATTGTCCGAGGTGTCGCCCTGCAGAGCGAGGCAGTCAATGAACTGCTGTGGTGTTATTCTCATTTCGGCGAGCATAGTATCGGTGTTAGTTACCTTGCCGGTTTTTATGTCATAGATACAGGTATGGTCGTCCAGAAGCTGCAACATATCTTTATCTTTCGCACATATATAGGTATCAATACCTTTATCGCCTCCTTTTTTAGCGAGGGTGCCGATTATATCGTCAGCTTCAAAACCATCGACTCGAAGGACCGGGACATTCATCGCAGCGAGAATCTGCTCAATTCGGTCTATCTGCATTGGCATATCGTCCGGCATTGGCGGTCGAGTGGCTTTATATTCGGAATAAATTTTGGTTCTAAAAGTTGGGGCTTTGCTGTCCATTGCCACGGCGAGCATGTCCGGTTTTTGTCGCTGGATGAGGCCCACAATGGCCGTTGTGAATATATACGTGGCCTTGGTCGGCTCGCCGGCCGGGCTGGTCAGCGGACTCATTATGGCATAGTAGGCGGCGTAAATGTGCGCGTGGCCATCAATTATATAAAGTTTCTTTGCCATTGAAGACACTTTACGTATTGAAGGCGGTGCTGTCAAGTGTGAGAAGAGAAACGCGAATATAGAATGACGAATATCGAATGTTGAATGTCGGGGAGACCTACTTGAGAAATAGGCGTTTAGTTGAAAAGTAAAGAATAAAACGAGGTACATAAGATTCTGAATGATTGCAGAGCACAAACGAGAATGAGGACGCGATTGTGGGAAGTTGAGGGCTGCGTACTCGCCGTGGTATTTTTTGGCGGCACGGTCGTAGGCTTTGGCTGCTGTGATTTCGTCAGTGAAGCGTCGTCCAAGGAGTATCGGCCTGCCGTTGATTCTGATTTGGGCCTCAAAGAACTTGCGGCCGTATCGTCGGGAGACGCCTTTGTATTTTGAGTTGTAGGTTCGGTCGCTACGTTTTGCTCGGTTTTGCGTGTTTTGTGCGTGCGTTGCGGGTCGGAGATTTGCCTTTCGGTTGTCAAGACCATTTCGATTGATATGGTCCACGAACATACCGTTGGGGACATTGGGTACGGCGCGGTGTATAGGAAGGTGGCGTTTTTGTCCGTTACCGGTTTGTGCCCTTCGGGCTGCATAGAATGTCCTGCCGCTACGGTACGCGCACCATTTGTGTTTGGACAGCCGCCAGTAATCATCGGGGTCAACAACGGCGAATTTGCCCTGGCTGAGCGGTATGCGGCAGAAGGAATAGCCGTAGCGAATGCGGCGATACCATAGAACCGGTAAGACGGCTGGTTTTTCAAGCCAGTTTGGGATGTTGATGATGAGCTTTATGATTTTCTCCACCGTATGGATGACAGAAGACAAAAATCAGAAGACAGACAACAGAATTTCACAGCCTTTTGGCCTGGGGCGGATAAAGCAGCCCCCCTACTATTGGGGCTATCTGCACAAATGAGGCGAAAATAGAACCGTTTTTTGCCGCTCGTTACTTATAACTCGTGGTTATGAAGGCAGATAAAAAATTTTGAAATTTTGGATTTTTGTTACAAGGTGTCAGCGGATTTGATTGAAAATTAACCACGGATACCCGCCTATACGGGCACAGGTTTCACAGATTTACACTGTTTATCGGGTTTTCGAATTCCCATCATTACAAGGAGCGAAGCGGCGTGACAATCTAAAAAATAGGTAGCTACCTTTGAATAGAAGGTTCAAATATTAGTTTCAAGAGGACGTAGTGTCAAAAGTAGATTATACGTAAAGTGCGTACGCGCTTTACGTATGACAATTGTGAATTTACAGAAATCTGAATCCAGAATAAGCCAAAGAGAAAGTGGAGGGCAGGCTTATGAGAATAGTAAAGGATTATCTCACAGGGTAAATTTTTTCTTGAGGATTCGGCTGGTGTAGTATAAATTTATCACTAACGAGTGTGAACATCCTGGATTTATGGATAGAGATTAGACTTCATGTATAACAATCGGGCGTGATATGTTGACAGTAAAATAGCTGTGAGTTCTTATACGGAAACCATATAATCAGTAGTTGGTTCATTTGATATTATTTTGTGTTTACCTGGAACGTTGCTAAGAATTATCCCATAAGGAGGATTTTATGCTTGTACAAAGGCAGCCTTTTGATAGGCCATATATAGATTGTACACCGGAGGAACCCGGTATCTACATAATTTATGATTTAGCCGGTCCAATTTATGTGGGACGTTCTGGTTGTAATATACGGCGGCGTCTTCAGACTCATCATAGTGGGTCTGGCAATCGAAATGTTGCTATGGCTATGAGAATCGGTGCCGGATCGTCCCTTACTTTTAGATACTGCCTACTCTCGAAGTCAGAGGCAAGCCTGGTGGAAGGAGTTCTCATTCAAGAGCTGGGCGCTGCCGAGTATGCAAACCTTCGTCGAGAACAAATCCCCGATGACCCAGAAGGTTGGGAGTCTGGTGTCATGATTGCTAAGAGCGCTGTGCGACTTCCACGTTAAGTTGAATCTATAGGCTCTATACATAAAACGGGTTTGCAGAGGCCGTCGCATTGTTGGGAAAATAGAGATAGCACAAATCGGCGGGACAATCCCTGTCCTACAGAAATAATGAGTGAATCAAAATGATGGCATTGGAAATTCATTCGAAAGGTAAGAGAGCATGCTCTGCCGGCAATGAAGGACTGATTATTTTGAGTGCCGCGGTCACTATGCATAAAACCCGAGATGTTTGGGATTTTCGTGTCCGGGGAATAACGGAGGAAAAGGGATACGAGGAGCACCTAAGCTGGGTCGAACACCAAATGAATGTTGGGGACACTGTTACCATAAAACTAATAGAAACCAAGGAACCCGATAAACCGAAATGGCGTTATCGAATACCATAGTTAACACAATATGGTTCTAACCAGACGCTTTAATAGAATCGATTGGAGCGTCGGCCAGTGAGCTTTTCCTTATAAGGAGACGATATAAACAGTAGTTGGGTAGAAAGGTGGAATTATGACGGCAGAGACCGGATTGAAATGGCTGTTGCGATTTATTGCAATGACAACCTTAATGGCTTTATTTTCGGCAGTGATGCCTCAATCGTGGCTTTCTTGCCTTATCAATAAGGGTGCATCCGGGACCACAACTGGAATTCTGGTAACTTATATGGCACGGATGCTGTCTATCTTGTATGCGTTTGTAGGGCTTCAGTGTTTTATCTTCTCTTTCGACATAGCACGCTACCGTCCTATGATTTGGGTGATAGGCGCTGGAAGTATAATTGTCGCCATCATTGGACTGATTGTCCTTTTCACTGCGGTAGAGCCGGAATATCGAACCGGCATTTTCTGGATTGTCTTTGGTGATTTTGCAGAAGGTCTTGCTCAGGCAGTGCTGATGGTAATCCTTCTTTTGCACATCAAACACTGCGAGCCTAATTATTAAGGTATTGGTTTTTGAAAGTTAGCGGAGCAGTGATGGATAAAGTGGAACGGATAGCCGTTATAAGGAACGAAATTGAGGCGCAGCTTTTAGATGCCGAGCTCTGCGAGCTTGATATTCCCCACCTGATGAAAAGCTATTATGACGGCGCTTTCGATGGAGTTTACCAGTTCTCTAAAGGGTGGGGACATGTTGAAGCACCATCCGAGTTCAGGGATAAAATACTGGAAATCCTTGGCGGCTTAAGGTAAGGGTCTTTGAATATAGAAGATGATTCTACAGAAGAGGTAAAAGATGACAGTATAGGCTGACCAGTGGCCTTAAACTAAGGCATGAGCAAAAAATAAATTGGTAAATTAAACTTATCCTTGACATTGGCCAAGTATTATAGTAGATGATATTGGTGATTCTTTAACCATATTGATTAGGTTTGAATGTTATGAATATTATCATAGACAATGCGATTATCATAATTATTGAGGAGAAGCTCAAGCTGCTCTGAGAAAGCGATACGACCAGATACTAAAAGCCTTCCAGAGCAGCCAACTCTGGAAGGCTTTTTTGTTGGTGGATAAGGAGACGAAATGGCAGAGGAAATTACTATAAGAAAAGCGACCAAAAAAGATGTGTCATCAATTGTTGAGTTGTGGAAGGAGCTTATGGATTTCCACAAAGAGCTGGATGCGTTTTTCAGCAGGTCGGCTACAGGACACGAGCGGTTTGCGGAATTCCTGGCTGGTAATATTGAGAATAAAGATTCGTGTGTGCTTATTGCAACTGATGGTGAACATATTGTTGGTTATTGTCAGGCCTGCATTTCAAAATATCCGCCGGTGCTGACAAAAGAGAAATATGTCGAAATTTTTGATATGGCTGTTACTAAAAAGTATCAGCAGCAAGGTATAGGCCGAATGATTATTGATGCGCTGCGCCTGTGTTATGCAGATAAGGATGTTGACCGCATTGAGTTGAAATATTTGACTGCGAACAAGTCAGCAGAAAAATTCTGGATTAGAATGGGATTTAAGCCATATCTTAAAACGGCATTTCTTGAAATATGATTAGCTGTAGTAATGTTGACAGGTATGATTTTGGAACTTAAGATACGAGATTCGTTTTAGGAAAAATTTTGAGGATTTGTTAGATGTCGGATAAGGAAAAAAGTAAAAATAAGGTAACCACAGATTGCTCGGATTGTGCGGATAAAATAAAAATGCAAAAATCGGCGGAATCAGTGAGTGCCCCCGTCTCCACCTGCGCAGGGACAAGCTTGCCCCTGCGAAAGCAGAGGCGGGAATCTAAATCCGTGGTTGAAAAAGGTTATCGAGATACTTTGTGCCTGCCGAAGACCGGCTTTTCGATGAAGGCAAATCTGGTTCAGCGTGAGCCGCAGTTACGTAAAAAATGGGCGAAGGAGAAAATTTACACCCAAATCAGAAAGGCCCGTAAAGGTGCGCCTTTGTATATCCTTCACGATGGGCCGCCCTATGCCAACGGTGATATTCATATGGGGCACGTCATAAATAAAGTCCTTAAAGACCTTGTTGTTAAGTATAAGACTATGGCCGGCTTTGATACGCCGTATGTGCCCGGCTGGGATTGTCACGGTCTGCCGATTGAATCTAAAGTTGTAACGGAGCTCGGTGCAAAAGTCCGTCAGATGACAAAGCTCGAAATCCGCAAAGACTGTTACAAATATGCGAGCAAATATATCAAGGTGCAAAGCAAACAGTTTCAGGAATTAGGTGTATTCGGCGATTTCGAAAATCCGTATCTTACTTTTAAGCCCGAATACGAGGCGGGGATTCTGGAAGTCTTCGCTGCGCTGGTCGAAAAAGGATTGGTTTATAAACAATTGAAGCCGATTCACTGGTCGATTGGGTGTGAGACGGCCCTTGCTGAGGCGGAGCTGGAATATAAAGATATTTCGTCACCGAGTATCTATGTGAATTTTCCGGCTGCTCAGGACAGCATCGGGCGGTTGGTGGAGCTTGGTCTTATAAAACAAAGCCAGGCCAAAGACGCGAAGGTCTGCTTTATGATATGGACGACTACGCCGTGGACGTTGGCGGCGAATCTGGCGATAGCTGTGCACCCTTATTTGGACTATAAAACCCTGACTTACGAACAGGAAGGAAATAAGTATGTCTCAGTAGTGGCAGTTGACCGTATCGAGGCGGTTGTCGCAGCCGGCAGGCTTAGTGAGGGACAATACAGTATCAGCGAAAAATCCATCAGAGGCAGCGAGCTGGAGGGGCTGCGCTATCTGCATCCGTTTGTGGAAAATAAGCCGACGGATAAAGACGCCTTTATGGTCATACTTGCCGAGTACGTTACGACCGAAGATGGAACGGGACTTGTGCATACAGCGCCGGGCCACGGGCTTGAGGATTATATTTCGGGGCAAAAGTATAACTTAGCGGTCTATTCGCCGGTGATGGACGATGGACGATATGATAATACAGTGCCGGAGTGGCTTCGAGGACGAAATGTTCTCGAAGTGGACAAAGTTGTCAATAATCGCTTGAAAGAATTGGGGCTGCTCTATCATCAGGATGAGATAACGCACAGCTATCCGCATTGCTGGCGCAGCAAAGGGCCGGTCATTTTCAGAGCGACAGAGCAGTGGTTTATCAGTGTCGATAAGGAGCTGCCCCCCACCGCTTCCCTGCAGAAGCAAGGAGCGGGGGGTAAGTGCCTGCGGGATTTGGCGCTTCAGAGCATAAAAAATGTAAGATGGATTCCCGCCTGGGGCCAAAAGCGCATCGAAGGGATGCTCGAATCGCGGCCGGACTGGTGCATCAGCAGACAAAGAAGCTGGGGCCTGCCACTTCCGGTTTTCACCAATGTTAATGGGCAGGCATTACTCACAAAAGGGTCGGTCCTGGCTGTGGCTAAGCATATTGCCAAGCATGGCTCGGATAGCTGGTTTACCGATTCGCCCAGCGAGATTTTAGGTAGAGATTTTGAACTGCCGGAAGGATTTGTCCTCCATGAGCTGCAGAAGGAAGAGAACATTTTCGATGTCTGGTTCGAATCAGGCTGTAGCTGGTACAGCGTCTGTGTAAAAGAAGCGGGCTGGTCTGTGCCGGTGGATTTGTATCTTGAAGGCTCGGACCAGCATCGAGGATGGTTTCAACTGTCACTTCTGCCCGGGCTTGGAGCGACGGGCGAAGCGCCGTTCAAGGGCGTTTTGACGCATGGCTTTACCGTTGACGAAAAAGGAATGAAGCAGTCGAAATCGCTGGGCAACTATGTCAATGCGCAGGAAGAGGTGGCGAAATATGGCGCGGATATTCTTCGGCTGTGGGTATCGAGCGTAAATTATCAGGAAGATATAAGGTGCAACGATGAGATAATCGGACGAACGCAGGACGCCTACAGAAAAATCAGAAATACGCTCAGATACCTGCTTGGCAATACTAACGATTTCGAGCCGAAAGCCAGCAGTGTTGCCTATGATGAGATGTTTGAGATAGATAAGTGGGCGATGCAGCAGTTGCAAAAGCTGATTGCCGGCGTTACCGAGGCATACGAGAACTTTGTCTTTCACAGGGTTTTTTCGCTTCTTTATAACTTCTGCACGGTCGAGATGAGCAGTATCTATATGGATGTGCTCAAGGACAGGATGTACTGCGATGCGGCAGACAGCTTGTCCCGACGAAGCGCCCAGACGGCTATGTATAAGATACTGGACGCCCTGATTCGGATGCTTGCGCCTATATTAGTGCACACAGCAGAAGAGGCGTGGATGGAGATGAAGTCCGTGTCCCGTGCTCTGTGCCCCGTGCCTCGAATAAGCGACGAACAACAAACGATGAGCGACGAAGTTGAAAGTGTACATTTAGCTCTGTTGCCGAAGGTCGATGATTCGATTGATTACAGGAGTGATGAGCCGCGCTGGCAAAAGCTGATGGGACTGCGCGATGAGGTTTTGCGGGTTCTGGAGGGTTTGAGGAGAGAGAAAAAGATTGCGAGTAATCAACAAGCGTGTGTTACCATCAACTGTGATGACGAAGATGCCGGCGTTCTGAATGAGTTCGGCCTTGAGCAGTTCGCGGCACTCTGTATCGTCAGCGAGGTGAAACTGCAAAAGGCGGTCGGTGAAACGACGGTCGTGACGGAAAAGAGTGGTTACAATAAGTGTCAGCGCTGCTGGAACTACTGGCCGAGCGTCGGAGCCGACAGCGAACATCCTGATTTGTGCGAGCGATGTGTTAAAGTAATCAAAAGTGCATAAGGCATAAGTGCATAAGTAACAGATGTCTTGGTTCTCTTATGCTTTGAGTTGCTCGCAGACTTTTTGATAAACCTCATCGACGGTTATGGTATCTACGTTGTGTTTTGGGTCAGTGCTTTTTATCTTCAGGCCTCTGCTATATGGTTCCCTTGCAACGAGACATTGGCTTCTTTCATAAGGTGCTATCCTGGCTGGGTTCGACCAGCTAAACATAAGCACCAACGGCGTACCTAAAGCCGCGGCGATATGTCCCGGGCCGGTGTCATTGCTTACCACCAGTCGGCTTCCTTTCAGCAACGCAATCAGCTCACTGAGGGAAGTTTGCCCAGCAAAGTTAGCGATTGGGACGCTTGCCAAAGTTTTTAGCCTTTCAACAAGAGACGATTCGTTTGAAGAGCCGACGGCAATTAGAGACAAGCCGAACTTTGCAGAGATTTTGTCGGCCAAAGCGGCGAAGCGCTCGATAGGCCAACGTTTGTCTTTGTGGGCTGAGCCGGGCACAAAAACTGCGTAATTTGCCGGCGTAATGTCGTGGCTTGTTAATAACCTGCCGACCGAGTCTGTGGCCTCGGGGTGGTGCGGCAATACGAATTCTACGTCGAGCTGAGAGGCACCGGCTGTTTTGATTATCTTTAAGTAGTAGTCAACCACGTGAATACAGCTCTGCATCTGGGTGATTTTGTGCGTGTAAAAGAGAGGAGCGAGCTCTCTGGCTTTAGACATTCCGTAACGTTTTTTACAGCCTGAAAGCCAGGCTAAAGAAGCGGTCCTGAAAAGTCCCTGGAGGTCGATTACGGCGTCGAATTTGGCACGGCGGAGCCGCCGAATAAACGAAATGAGAGAAGCCAGTGCACCGGGATTGAACCAGGCCTTGCCGAGAGACCTGCGGTCGAAAGGAATTATCTCATTGAGGTGAGGATGATTTTCGATAAGTGCTGCGAATTCCGGCCGAATAAGCCAGCTAATTTTCGCATCGGGGAAACTTTTGTGCAACGCCGTGAGGGCCGGCAAAGCAAGAACAATGTCACCCAATGAGCTGGGTTTTATTATCAGGATATTTTTTAAACCTTCCGACATAATGAGCTTGTATTAGGTATAAATCCGAATCATCACCGGGTTATTGTAAGCGATGGGGCTGTTTGAGGCAATTGTATTTGTTCCGATTAGTTACGAAATCCAGGAATTTATCACCTGAGTGTTGCATTACTTTAGGTTGGGTGTGTTATAGTTACGGTAAATAAGCGTACAAGAAAGACTAATCATCTCTGGCGGAAATTGCTGGCTTGTAAAGAGTTTCTTTGAAAATGAAGGAGAACCGTTAACAGCAAGGAGGCAAATGTAATCAGAATAATTTTATAGCCTAAAAGCCCATGCGTGACATCTCGTTTTTTCCTTTCCCTCCGCACTGCATGGGCTTTTTTATTTTTAGCGATTAAAAACCGGCTCGCTGTACTTCCTGCGCTTGTCGCCAGGGAACCACAAAATTAACCGGTCACTGTTTTTTTGCACCCAGCCATTTTGCTCATCGCTGTAATCGTAGCTGTCCAAATCCTCCAAGTCGTCCTCTGCCAGCGGGCCGCAGCTACCGATTATGCTGGCATCCGGCGACTGCTCGATAGCGTAAATATCGCATGTTTCGACGTCCAACCTGAAATTTTTAATCGTTTTCATATACGCATAATCCTCCCACCTTTACGTAAAATAAGTGCCGTTTGCCCTGCTTTTGGTTCCTTGCTGCTAATAGCTCAATCTATAAAAAATATAAATTATTTTTGCCGAAGTGCAAAATTCTCAAGAAAGTTTCTTTTTTGTTCATTTTTTTGAATTCCTGGGCACTTGCCAGCTTGCATATCAAATGAATTGTGTTATAATTATGGCAAATAAGCATACCAGCGAAACTTATTATATCTCTTTGAAAAAAGAGAAGGGCAAACGTCATGCGCGAAAGAAACGGCTTTATCCCATTAGAGATAGGAGTTCCCAATCAGGAAAGCAGAGGATTGCCCAAAAGACACGGGGAAACAGACGTCCGGAAACGACACCGGAGTTTTCTAACGGGCTCATTTAGAGGAAATTTTTCTCGCGGGGCGGGGTTTACTTTAATAGAGCTTCTAACGGTGGTTGCAATCATAGTGTTATTAATTTCGATATTGATACCTACACTTCAGACTGTTAAGAGACAGGCGAATTCGGTTGCCTGTCGGTCGAACCTTCGGCAATGGGGGTTTTATCTTTCGATGTACACGCAGGACAATAAAGACAGGTTCTTTACTGTGCCGCCTGATGATTTAGGATGGCAGTTGTGGAGTCGTGCGTTGCAGTCTTATTACAGCGACTCTAATGACCTGTGTTTTTGCCCAATGGCCACAGTACTCGTAAATCCAACTGGTAGTCCGGATGCCCCTATAAGAGGCGGAAAGTCTTTAGCTTGGGGCAGGCTGCCGGGAGAGAATCGCGACCTCTATGGCAGCTATGGCCTGAATTCGTGGATTTGCGATAATAGGTGCGTGTCCCCTACGTGCTGGCATCAGCAGTGTTGGAAAACCATATTTGTTCAAGGCGCAGGCAATATACCGATGCTTCTGGATTGTCTGTTGCCGGGCGGCAGGCCGGACAGCCAGGACGGCCCTCCGGAATTCGAGGATTTGCATGCCGGCATTACGGGGAATTGCTGGATGTCCCATTACTGTATAAATCGGCATGAAGGGACTGTTAATGGCATTTTTATGGATTGGTCTGCCAGGAAAATCGGGCTCAAGGAGTTGTGGACCTTTAAATGGCATCGCAGCTATAATACCGCCAATCGCTGGACTACAACCGGCGGCGTCAGCCTGGAAGACTGGCCAAAATGGATGAGGAAATATAAAGACTATTGAAAATGGCGATTGGTAACTGGTGATTGATTATTATTTTGCCATCTACAATTCGCCAATATGAAGGGTGCAGCATAGTGAGAATTAGAAAAGGTTTCACTTTAATAGAGCTTTTAACGGTGATTTCTATTATCGTATTATTGGTTGCGATATTGCTGCCGACACTCCAGCGTATCAAAAAACAGGCGAAGGCGGTTATTTGCCAATCCAACCTGAAACAATGGGGGACTATCTTTACAATGTACACGACCGGCAACGATGGACTTTGCCCCAGACAGAAGTTCCATGGCCTTGCTACTCCTGAGCCCTGGATGTATATAATACATAATTACAGCACCGACAACGAAGGTATATACTGTTGTCCGATGGCCACAAAGATTGCCAGCCCGGTGGCCCAGGACAGCACGAACGTTACGGGATTTAGGCCAACATCCGGTCCCGGTGCAACAACAGGTGGAACGTTCTTAGCCTGGGGAAAGCTTACATTCAAAATCGAGGGCAATCAGACACCGGCTTATTACGGCGGCTATGGTATGAACAACTGGCTCTCTATGCCTCAGGAAGGAGGCATGGTTATAATTGGGTGTGGACGGGGCGCAGAAGCGCTTAAAGAATCTTTCTGGAGTACCAGCAATGTCAAAGGCGCAGGTAATATACCTGTTTTCCTTGATAGCTGGTGGTGGTGTAGCTGGGTGAAAGACATTGACAGGCCTCCGGAATATGACTGCCAGAAAACGGATTTTCCCTGTGGATGCAGAGATTCTATACGGCGTTTCTGCTTCAATCGTCACGATGGGGTCGTAAACGCTGTTTTTCTGGACAGCTCTGTTAGAAAAGTCGGACTCAAGGAATTATGGCGATTGAAATGGCATCAAAACTTTAATACGGATTCTGTTCCTCCGGTTTGGCCGCAGTGGATGAGAAGGTTTAAGGATTATTGAAAAGAGGTTTTACGTTCGTAAAGCGTCCTTTGGACGGCATAACGGCTTTGATTGGGTTGGCAAGAATAGCTATAGATATGTTTCTTATTGATAAGCCCCTGATTTTCTTTGCTTTTCTCCAAAGGTCAGCAGGGATTTTTAAGAATCTCTCCGCTCACTCCAAACATTAGTCCCCATAAAGCCCATTAACTCCTGACCGACTACTCCGAGCATGTTAATCGGTGGTTTCGGGAGCTTCCTTTATTATTTCGAGGTCAGGCTTTCCTGAAAGAAGGCGTTGTACTTCCATTTTGGTATCCCATTTGTGAGAGTCGAGTCCATCGTATGCTGGCGGCTTGGATTTGACTGTTTCCTTGTCGATTGGCTTTTTCATTTTGCACCCCCCTTTCCGGTTTTCATCCGCCGGGTAAATTTCCAGTAAGAAGGAGTTTTGTCAGATTCTATTAACAGGGGTTTGCCGTGTTCGATACAAGATTATTTCTGCCAAAAGTCAAGGCTTTCCCTATTAAAATATAAAGCGGTTTAGTGTAAATGCAAAATGAAAAAGCCAAAAGAAGGCAAATAATGTGCCGATTGCTTTGAGGTCCAATATTGCCGTTGATGTTTGATAAATACAAGATTCTAAATGATTCTCTCGGCTTGCCCCGTTATCAGTAAGGTGCTATATTCGGTACAGACTTCTAACGGGGCGAGGGTGTAGTGATGGTGAGAATAACTGAGGAAGTTTGTATGCTATTGGAAGTTTGCGACGGTAAAAACCTCTTATATCATTCTTAGCCTTTTGTTATGTCCGACCAAATATTAATGATAATAAAACCCAACCAGAAATACATTATAACGAGTATCCCAAGGCATAACGCGACTTCATAGAATATCTTTATAAAACCTCGCATCTTTCCCCCCTTGTATTTTTTTAAGATTTTGCTTTTGGAAGTTTTGTCCGGAAATTACCTTGTGCTTCTTCTATGCGTTTTTAGGCGACAACCCCCATATATAAAGTATAACTTATTTTCATCGAGTGACAAGGTCCGGGAAAAATCCTTGTTATCGTAGATACCATTGTGTTCCGTAGCTATCTATACCAGAAGTATGTCCGAGAAATCTGCCGCCCGTAAATTGCATTACAGCCACTGAGTATGGTATAATTATTTAAAGCAAGAAAATATGCCGGACCCATAATTTCAGGCGTAAATTCTTGGCTTGGAAGAACCTTCTTCAAGAGAGAAAAAGAAACTGTATGCGCAAAGGAAAAGGCCTTACCCCGTTAGAAGTAAGACGTTATTTTCTCCGAAAGGAGTCCTTAGGACTAACGGGGTTTACGTTAATAGAGCTTTTGGTGGTGATTGCCATCATTGCGCTGTTGATGGCGATATTGATGCCGGCTCTGCAGCGGGTCAAAAAACAGGCGAAGGCAATTGCGTGTCAATCCAATCTGCATCAGTGGGCCGTTGCCTTTGAGATGTACGCCGGTCAGCACGACGGGTATTTCTGGAGCGGGGATTTTAATAGGGGCGGATGGGAGCAGTATGCCTGGGTAGGGCCGCTGCGGCCTTACTATAGTAACGAGGCAAAAATACGCTTCTGTCCGACAGCTACGAAACTCAGGGAAGAGGGAGCCAGAGACCCATTTGCAGCCTGGGGGCCTATGCGGCAGACCGGTGACCAAAGCGGCAGTTACGGAATGAATAATTGGCTTTGTAATCCACTGCCGGAAGTTGAGTTTATACATGGACGAGAGGCAACCAAAGATAACTGGCGGAATGCTTATGTTGACGGTGCAGGTAATATACCATTGTTTGGGGATTGTGCATTTGTTGAGGGCAAGCCATACGACTTCGACACGCCTCCGGAATATGACGGTGATATATCGACATATTTGGTAAGTGCTTTGCAAATAAAGCGTTTTTGTCTCAATCGACACGGTGAGTACCTAAACGGCGTCTTTCTGGATTTCTCCGTCCGAAAGATTGGCCTTAAGCAGTTGTGGACTTTCAAATGGCACCGAAGTTTTGACGTAAACAACTCATGGACCACGGCCGGCGGGGTCCAGCCGTCCGACTGGCCCGAATGGATGAGAAGGTTTAAAGACTACTAAAAAGCATACCAAAAAAGCCTTGTTTGAGAAAGCCCTGCATTCTCAATGGCAACTGTGGTCAATGCAGGCATTTTCAACGGTAATTTCTTCCAGGCCACCTTCCTTATATTCCCTGATTGTCTCCTCTGCTGTTTCAGCCTTTGTTCTATAAACCACGAGCCCAGACTGCTTGAGTTTCCGGACAGCTCTGACTCCCATGCCTGCGCAAACGACTGTATTAAGAGCTTGACCATCCAGAACTCTTAGCGGATGACACATACCATGGCTATGATGCTCATCGCTATTGCTGATAACCTCAAAGACTTCTTTGTCTGAATCATAGATTAGAAAATAGGGAGCGCTTCCAAAATGACTATTGACTACAGCCTTTAGTCCTTTTTTTGTTTTTACCGGGATACATATTCTCATTTTCTTATCCTTCCACATCTACCTCTGCCGCGCCCGAAGTGCCCACCTGCTTTCGCCCAACCTCTATCCTTCGGCGCCCTGTGAATGTTGACGCTTTTGCATTTAGGGCACTCATTTGGCCGACCAGAACCATAGGGCAAAGTCCACTCATTGTTACATTCATAACAAACAAAATGTCTTTCAATCATTTCTACGATACCTCCTTCCACCTTTAAGGCTTTGGCGTTTACTAAACAATCTGCAATCTTTTTGTGGGCAGAATTTATAATATTGCCGAAAGTTTGTCGGGAAACATTCATCTTTTTAGCGGCATCTTCCTGATACATTCCTTCCAAGTCAGCAAGGCGAATCGCCTCAAGCTCGTCCAGAGTCAAATTTACTTCCTGTAATAAAGTGATAGGTATGCCTCTTGGTTTGAAATAGTTCGAGTCAGGTCTGCAGCATATCCTTCTAAGTCTAAATGGTCTTGGCATATAAGGCTCCTAAATAGTTATTGGCATATGCTAATTATAATATAGCACACTTCCAAACTTGTGTCAAGTCGCCAAACAAAAAAACTCGGTTTTTTTGAGAAGTAAACATCGTTTTTTTCATTAGACATATCACGATACAAGCCCTAATATAATTTAGATTAATGCCAATCGCAGTTGGAACTTGCCGAAAAAAGACAGTGTTGAGAAGAGAAAATATCGGTTATTATAATCTGCGAAAATATAATATGGATAGTTATTTAAATACTCCAACTTCCAGAAAGTCTGAATTGGGTAGAATTCAACATAAGCGAAAGATTCTTTTTACTATACTTGCTTTTTTGCTTGTTTTGCTGCACTTTGTTTTTCTAATGAGCTATTTTGAGCCTGCTATTTCGACACCTGATGCCAATAGCTATTTTGCCCAAGCCAAGCTGATTGCTAAAGAGGGAAAAACATACCTTGAGCCTGAGTCAGCATTGCAGTACGTCGGACCTCACTGGAAGCATACAATTGATAACCAGTATTACTGCATACACCCGCCAGGTCTTGCCATAATTCTATCAGTCATATATGTTATATTCGGGCCAAAGGCAACATTATTGGTTAATCCGGTTATGGCTTCTTTGTCCCTACTCGGATTATTCCTATTATGCCGATTGTTTATAGGCGATGGCTGGGCTTTACTTTCTGTGGCCCTTATGGTAGTCAATCCGTTTGCAAATGAGCATGCCCTTTTCGGTGATTCCCATACGTCAATTGTCTTTTTTTTGATATGGGCGCTGTTTTTTGTTGCACAATGGGCCAGAAAGCAATCAGCTTGGTACGCTTTTTGTGCCGGTTTGTTTATGGGAATTATTCCTACCATCCGATACCCTGAACTTATGTATTTACCCGCGATTGGAATCTTTGTTTTTCTACACTTCAAGAACAATCGGATATTTTGGCGAACCTTATTAGCCGGTGCTATTGGCGTTGCTATCCCAATTAGTGCTTTGTGCATTCGCAACCAAATGGCTTATGGGGCATTTTGGAAAACCGGTTTTTCTATAGTTGGCGAGCAGATGAGCTTATTCGATTGGAAATACCTTGTTACGTACAGTCCGGAATATATCCAGAAGCTCATGAGCGAAGGGGGTTCCGTAACGTTTGCGCTCGGGATTACCGGTGTTGCTTCCCTGTGCGCTTATCGTATTACGTGGAAACAAGGAATGTTATTTGCTATGCTGGTCGTGCCTGTTACTGTTTTGTACATGTCATTCTTCTGGGGACCCGACCCCCAATCTATGCGATATTTACTGCCGACTTTTTATATTTACACAATAGCAGCTGTATGGCTTTTGTGTTTGGTAGCCGTACATTATCGTCGTCCTGTATTAGCTGGCTCTATTGTACTACTTTTAATAACTATCTGGTGGGGGCTTCCGCGGTCTGTGCTGTCTATGCAAAACCTCAAACGCTGGAACGGAGCTCTTGCCAAGGTGACAAGCACATTAGAACAGTATGTAGAACCAGGTAGTATCTTGATAACCAATGAAGGAATCAATCAGCATCTTGACTTCATTGGCTATTGGCGGCTAGTCGATTCGTCCATCTTGCTACCCAAACGACCACAACCGCCTCGCATGGTTTTTGCCAGCCGGAATAGCCTTATTATCCCCACCCAGGCACCAAGAAACGTTAAAGCACGCCTAAAATATGAAAACCTTGAAGGCAAAGCATTGTTCAATGCCTTTTTGGATGATGTTTGGCAATGGACTGGGAAGAAACGGAAGGTGTACTGGATTGCCAAAGAAGATGAGATTGAACGTCACAAGGACCAGTTATCACATTGTGACAGATTTGTAAAGATTGCAGAAATCAAGCTTCCTGTAGGAAGCCGACGCAGCTTCGGTATGACTGTCGGACCGCAAATGCAGCCAGGAAGTGAACTTGTGTCGCCGCCGCAATCTGTGGAAAACCTGACACCTATACCAATAGGTCCGTCTGGTCCAGACCACATATTCGATTTGTTGCTGGATGGAGAGCCACTATTTCTTGTCGAGTGGTCGCGAGAGCCTCAATATGATGAAAAAGATAGTTAATTTCGGTGAAAAATTGATTTTCATAAGTTTATGTTTTTTTACTTCGGGCGTTTTGTATTATGGCTAAAAAAGGGAAATATGTTTATGATTGGCCGAGGCCGATGGTTACTGTAGATGCGGCGGTATTTACATACTCCGGTGATAGGGCCAAGGTTCTGCTTATTAATCGCGGAAAAGAGCCGTTCAAAGGCAAGTGGGCGCTGCCGGGCGGATTTGTGAGGATGGATGAGGAATTAGAGGATGCTGTGGTCAGAGAATTGGAGGAAGAGACAGGGCTGACAGGAGTTCGATTAGAGCAGATGCGTACCTTCGGCACAATAGGCCGAGACCCAAGAGGCAGAATGATTACAATAGTATTTATGGGTATTGTGACAGAGGAGCAAACCAAAATAAAGGCCGGCGATGATGCAGCAAAGGCACAGTGGTTCGACATAGAAAACCTGCCGGAAAATATGGCGTTCGACCATAACGAAGTAGTCAGATTTGCTATTGAAAAACTAAAATATGAATCAGAGTATTGATATTACAGTTGATTTTGCGGGGATTCGGCTGGCGAATCCGGTGTTTACCGCTTCGGGTACGTGCGGATATGCCGATGAGCTGACTGATTTTATGGATGTCAATACACTCGGTGGGTTTATTACCAAAAGCATTACTCTCAAGCCAAGAAAAGGCAATGCAACGCCGAGGATTGTCGAGACCGATTCGGGAATGCTTAATGCGATTGGATTGGCCAACATCGGATTAGATAAATTCATCGAAGAAAAACTGCCCATTCTCGGGCAAATAAGCGCCGCTGTTTTCGTTAATGTAGCCGGTCAGACTATTGATGAGTATGTGGCTGTAGCGCAGCGCCTGTCATCTGAAAAAGCGATAGCCGGGTTTGAATTGAATATTAGCTGTCCCAACGTCACAAAAGGCGGGATAAGTTTCGGAACCGAGCCTGAGCAGGTAGCGGAGATTACTTCGGTGATGAAAAAAGCTGTGGGCGGGAAGGTTCTGATGGTCAAGCTGTCCCCTGCCGTTACGGATATCAGTGTAATTGCCCGGGCGGCTGTTGAAGCAGGAGCCGATGCACTTAGTCTGGTCAATACCTTCACGGCGATGGTAATCGATATTGAGACTCGCAAGCCGATTTTGGCCAACCGGACAGGGGGATTGTCGGGGCCGGCAATAAAGCCGATAGCGGTTTATCTGGTTAATAAGGTCTATAATGAGGTTGCAAAAGGTCGCGGAATACCGATTCTGGGTATAGGGGGAATTAGGACCGCTTCGGATGCAATAGAATTTATTATCGCGGGGGCATCGGCGGTCGGTGTCGGGACGGCGAATTTTATTGAGCCGGGATGTGCGGTGAAAATCGTTGAAGGCATAAAAAAATATTGCCTACGAAATAATATAGCTAATATCAAAGAATTGATTGGCTCACTTTCAGAGTAATAATTATGGCCGACAAAATGTTTTACATCGAAAGAGTCCTGTATAAGCTGCTTTTCACTTCTGTTGTGTTTTTGGTTGTGCCAGGACTTGCAGCAGGACAGGAGATTAAATTAGATGAACGGCCTGCCGAATCCGATGAATGGGGTTACCACCCTGCCGCCGGTACGGTGTCGCAGGTTAATCCGCCGAGTTTTAGCTGGCGGCCACAAAAAGGGATGACGTGGGAAATCGAGTGCGCCCGTGATACACAATTTAACAAAGTCGAATATCGCATGAAGAATATCGAGTTCAATGTGCACTGTCCGCCAAAAACCTTTGAGCCTGGGACCTACACGTGGCACTATCGCGGAAGAGATAAGAACGACCATTATACGAACTGGAGCCAGCCAAGAACCTTTAGTATTGCTCGTGATGCGACAGCAATGCCACTACCGGCTCGCAAGGATTTAATTGCCCGGATACCCAAAAACCATCCGCGGCTGTTTATGCGTCCGGAAAACCTTGGGCGCCTGCGGGAGCTGGCACGGGGTAAAATGAAGAAGGAGTATGACCAGCTCGTGAAAGAAAGTGAAAGGATTTTGTCCAGGCCGCCTTCGACCGAAGAGCCGCCAAAGTATCCAAAAGGTATGGAGAGCGGCAGCGAGGCCTGGCGGGAGATTTGGTGGGGCAACCGTACATATACAATCCGTGCCTTGAACAGCGCGGCAACTCTGGCCTTTACCCGGCTGCTTGGCGGACAGGAAAAATACGGCCTCGAGGCCGAGCGTATTCTGCTGGAATGCGCCAGGTGGGACCCGAAGGGCAGCACCGGCTATCGCTATAATGACGAGGCAGGTATGCCCTACGCTTATTACTTTTCACGCACATATACATTTGTCAATGACCTGCTTACCGAGCAGGAAAAGAAAATCTGTCGAGAGGTAATGAAGGTACGCGGGGACGAGATGTACCAGCACTTGTGTCCGCGTCATCTATGGCAGCCGTATGCAAGTCACTCCAATCGGGCATGGCATAAGCTCGGTGAGGTCGGCATTGCCTTTTTGAATGAGATTGATGGCGCTGAAGACTGGGTGTGGTTCGCGGCCAACGTTTTTTTCAACGTGTATCCGGTCTGGTGCGACGACGACGGCGGCTGGCATGAGGGCGTCAGCTACTGGTCCAGCTACATCGGTCGTTTCACCTGGTGGGCTGATGTGATGCGGCAGGCTATGGGTATCAATGCATACGACAAGCCGTATTTTTCTAAGGCTGGCTATTATGCGATGTACTTGATGCCGCCAGGAAAGGTTGGAGGGGGATTTGGCGACGGGGCCAATCGTAAAAGAGCTTCAAGCCTCGTGCCGTTGATAAGCCAGCTTGCAGCGCAGGCCGGCAACGGACATTGGCAATGGTATGCTGAACAAATGGGCGGGCCGGAAGTCGAATCTGGATACATTGGGTTTATCCGTGGTGCCCTGCCAAAGGTGGATTCCAAACCGCCTGATGGACTGCCTGCCTCCAGGCTCTTCAGCGGGACCGGGCAGGCTTATCTGAATACAACGTTGAATGATGCCGGAGAAGACGTGCAGGTCATTTTCAAGTCAAGCCCGATGGGAACGCAGTCGCACGGCAGCGAGGCCAATAATTCGTTTGTGCTCTGGGCGTATGGGCAGCGACTGCTGATTCGTACCGGCCACTATTACAATTACGGTGGGCCGCATCATCGAGACTGGATGTGGAGCACGCGCTCGGTCAACAATATCACTGTCAACGGGCACGAGCAGCTTAAGCGCAATGCTAACGCCCAGGGCAAAATCGCCGCCTTTAAAACCACGACTTCGGTGGACATTGTTGTCGGCGAGGCGGGTCAAGCATACGAACCTCCTCTGGAGCGTTTTACCCGAGCCATCATTTTTGTCAAGCCGGAATTGGTTATTGTTTATGACCGTTTGGAGGCCGGGGAGCCGGCGATGTATGAATACTGGCTGCACGCTATCAATAAAATAGACGTGGAGAGCCAGCACAATATCAGAGTCCGAAGCGAAGATGTAGTTTGTGACATTGATTTTCTGATACCATCGGATTTGACCTTCAGACAGACCGACCAGTACGACCCCAATCCTATCCCGAGTATAAAGCTTCGCGAGTGGCATCTGACGGCAACAACGGAAGGGAAGAGAAAACAAATGGAGTTTGTCGCACTTTATCGTCCACATCGGCTCAAGAACATTGTACCTGATGAGTCAAGTCTGGAGCGGATTGAGGGGGGTTATTTGTTGAAGGCCAAAATATCAGATGGCGAGTTATCGGCGCTTCTTCCAACTTCCGAGGATATTATTTTGAATGCTGACGGCCTGCAAAGCAAAGGTGCAATCAAGTGCCGGCTGAAGAAAATCGGCGGTCAAGTTCAAATACTCGGACTTGATGAATAAAAGGAGCAGAATAAGATGGCTAAAGATTTGGAACAATTATACAACGAAAGAATGAATCGCTACATTACGGCGATGCGGAACGAGAAACCTGATATGATTCCGATTCGTCCGTTTGTTGCCGAGTTTGCAGCTAAATATGCAGGGTACACCTGCCAGGAAGTGGCGCATGATTACAATATAGCATTCGAGGCTGCCGTGAAGTGTGCGAAGGATTTTGACTGGGACGCCGTTGTTCCAAATATGGTCTATGTCTGGACGGGTCTGACGCAGGCTGCCGGATTACGATACTATGGTATTCCAGGCATAGGCATCCCCCACACGGTCGGCTTCAACTACATCGAGCCTCCGGAAGAAGAAGCGTTTATGAAGCCGGATGAATACGATGAATTGATTGATGACCCGACCGGCTTTCTCTACAACACCTGGCTGCCTCGCGTCTCCACCGACATCAGCAAAATTGGTGAGGCCTCGACAAACCGCAACAACCTGGCATTAGTCAAGAGCGGTATGGCTATGCTGCAATACTTCTACGCCTTCGGCCCGCAAATCGCGAGGCTGCGTTCCGAATGTGGAACGGGGTCAGCTATCGCAGGCATCTTCAAAGCGCCGTTCGACATCATTGCCGACAAACTACGAGGCTACCTTGGGCTGGTCAGTGACATGCATACTCAGCCCAAGAAAGTTCTCAAGGCCTGCGAGGCGCTAATGGCACACCTCGTCAACGTGGGTCTGACTACTGCCGATGGGAACAAACAGGTGCCAATCGGATACTGGATGCATCGCGGGTGTGTGCCTTTCTTCAATCCGAAACAATTCGAGTCCCACTACTGGCCGACGCTCAAGCCCTGCATTGAGGAGTTCTGGAAGAACGGCCACCAAACGCTCTTTTACGCCGAGGGCAGATGGAAGCATCACTTCAAAACCTTCCGCGGACTGCCCGACCGCAGCATCGTGTTTCACTGCGACCAGGACGATATATTCGAGGTTCATCGCAGCCTGCACGATAAATTCGCCATCAGCGGCGGCATCCCGAACATGATATTGAGCTGGGGTACGCCTGAGGAAGTACGGGAGTTCTGCATTCGGGTAATTAAAGAAGTGGCCCGGGACGGGGGTTATATTATGGACGCCGGCGCCATTATGCAGAATGACACCGATATTGAGAACATGAAGGTAATGAATCAGGTCTGCCGCGAGTATGGTGTCTATTCATCCGGCACCTACAAGACACCGACCGATACGCCGCCGTGTGATTTGCCCACATCAGTGAAGTCGCGTAAAAAAGTGACGGGCATGGCGGGCCGTGCGACGCCGCCAGTGAAACCCGGTGTTTGCATTCCCTGGGAAGAAAAATTAAAAGAGCTGCCTGAGATTTCAGGGAACAAAGAGCTAATCAAGAAAATATGGGAAGACATCGACGCACTCGGCTATGTATATATTTGGCAGTGCCTATTGTCATTCTGAGTTTGTAGTTCTATTGATGGATTACAATACACAAAAGACGAATGGAAGAGGATTGGAGATTTCAGTATGAATCAAAGACGGCATATCACGCGTCGTACTTTTTTGAAAAAAGCTGCAGGTATTGCTGGAGGTGCGGCAGCATTTCCATATATTGTTCCTTCATCGGCGCTGGGTAAGGCTGGTTCGATTGCACCAAGCGAACGAATTGCAATAGGTTTTATCGGCGTCGGCAGTCACGGCAGAGAGGTCAATCTAACGAACTTTCTTGCCAACGCGGATGCACAAGCTGTTGCCGTTTGCGATGTCGATGCCAACAATTGCAAAATAGCCCGTGATATGGTGAATGAGAAATATGGCAATAAAGATTGCGCAACTTATAGCGATTTTCGGGAGATTATCGAGCGGGATGATATCGACGCAGTTATGATTTCCACGCCTGACCACTGGCACGTTCCAATTTCAATAGCTGCGGCTAAGGCGGGCAAAGATGTAGAGTGCGAAAAACCGACACTAACTGTTGAAGAAGGCAGGGTCCTCTGTGAGACTATGAAACGTTATAATCGAGTTTTTCAATGGTCAACTGAAGACAGGTCGGTGGATGTTTATCACCGAATGTGCGAACTGGTTCGCAACGGCAGAATCGGCAAAGTGCACACAATACGCGTGGAATTGCCCAGCGGCCCAGATACGCCCGGAGACCCCACGCCTATGCCGGTGCCGGAGGGTTTTGATTACCAGATGTGGCTGGGTCCGGCGCCGTATGCACCATATACAAAAGACCGTATTCACTGGAACTTTCGCTGGATTCTCGATTATTCCGGCGGTCAGTTGACGGACTGGGGTGCACATCTTCTCGATGGTGCGCAATGGGGAAATGACAGCGAACATACAGGGCCGGTAGAGGTCGAAGGCAAGGGCGTGTTCTGTAAAGAAGGACTCTACGACACGGCTAAAGAATACAGAATCGAATACAAATACGCTAACGGTGTAAAGTTAATAGTAACATCAGGCACGCCGAGTCTTCGCTTTGAAGGGTCGGAGGGATGGATAGGCAATGTCGGCTGGAGGGCGAAACTCCAGGCTGAGCCTAAAAACGTTTTGGATTCGGTGATTGGCCCAAATGAGATTCATCTTTATACCTGCCCTGCCGGCGAGCAGCGCAATTTTCTCGACTGCGTGAAATCGCGTAAGGACTGCTACTTTCCACCTGAGATTGGACAACGGTGCTTTACAATCGCACACATCGGCAATATCTCAATGCTGTTAGGAAGAAAACTAAAATGGGACCCGGATAAGGAACGCTTCATAAATGATGAGCAGGCCAACCGAATGCTATCGCGCTCGATGCGAAGCCCATGGCACTTATAGAATCGACTATTGTCTATTGACTATTGTCCTTGTTTTTGCTGGGATGACGATATTTTTGGAAATGGAGGAATTATGAAAATTCGAGGCCGAACGATTCGTGTAATTTTGTTACTCGTCGTCGGGGTTTTATGTTTGCCATTGGCGGTTAATGCCGGCGCAAAAGAGATGGACAGCAAAATCATTCTAACAGGGAGTAATTTTTCTAAATGGCAAGGCAACACCGGACAATGGAAGATTGTCGGCGATGCGTTTATGAATCCTGAGAATGAGAAGTTACTTAGCAGTAAGCCGGGCACGGGAGTAATTATAAACGGGCCTGCCGGCAGGACTTCACATCTTTTCAGTCAGGCGGAATTCGGCGATGTCAAGGCCCATATCGAGTTTATGATTTCGAAAGGCTCCAACTCCGGAGTTTACTTTATGGGCCGGTACGAGATTCAGGTCTATGATAGTTACGGTGTGAAAAAAGGCGAATACCCAGGTATTGAGTGCGGCGGCATCTATCAGCGCTGGGATGAAAACAGAGAACCCAAAGGCTACGAAGGCTTCTCGCCCAGAGTGAATGCCTCGCTACCCCCGGGGCAATGGCAGATGTTTGATGTTATTTTCCGTGCCCCGCGTTTTGACAAGAAGGGACAAAAGATCGCCAACGCCAGGTTTGAGAAGGTTGTTCATAACGGGACTGTAATCCACTCGGATGTTGAATTGACCGGGCCGACGCGTGCCAGTGCGTATAACGATGAAAAATCGACCGGGCCTTTAATGCTGCAAGGCGACCATGGGCCGGTGGCGTATCGAAATATCCGAATTGAGCCGGCCGGGCCGAATCTGTTCTTTGCGATGGATACCGGAACAAAAGACGATAAACACAAAACTGCAAAAGAGCAGGTTCAAATGCTCAAGGAATTAGGCTACGCGGGGATTGGATGCACGGCCGGCGAAGGACTCGGTGAAATGCTCGAAGAGCTGGATAAGAACGATTTGAGACTGTTTGCCGTTTATCTTGGAGCGAACATTGACGCCGACCAGCAGAAATACGGCCCGGAATTAAAAGAGGCAATCGAGGTATTGAAGGGCAGCAATGCGATACTCTGGCTGTTCGTGCAAAGCAAGAAGCTCAAACCCTCGTCGCCGGAAGGGGATGCGCGTGCAGTGGAAGTCGTCCGGGAGATTGCTGATATGGCCTCTGAATCCGCAGTACGAGTGGCACTTTACCCCCATTATGGCTTCTGGGTCGAACGAGTGGAAGATGCAATAAGATTGGCTGAGAAAGTTGACCGAAAGAACGTGGGAATAACCTTCAATCTGTGTCACTGGCTGAGGACAGACGATGAAAAGAATATGAAATCGCTGATTAAATCGGCAATGCCGTATTTGTTTGTGGTCAGCATCAATGGCGCGGACAGCGGAGGAAAAGATTGGAAACAGCTTATCCAGACACTTGACCGCGGTTCCTTTAAGATACAGCGCTTCTTAAAAGTACTGTACAAATCTGGCTACACCGGCCCGATAGGACTGCAGGGTTACGGCATCGGCGGCGATGCGTACGAGAACCTGAAGCGTTCAATGAATGCGTGGGACAAGCTAAATGAGAAGTTAGCTGCCAAGGAAAAATAGGTCAAAGTTTACTGTGTTCCGATTACATAGTTTTAACATAAAAGCAAGAAGAAAATCAAATAAACTAATGCATTTGTGATTATCTTTGGTAATATAGGCATACCAAAAAAGCATATAATCAGGATTTTAGGTTCAAAGAAAAATTCAATAAAAATGGAAACTCTAAGGTTATTGTGTGATTATTTTCCGACGGCGGTTTTTACCGGCAGGTGTCTGGTTTTTATAAGCGAGGACTGGCGAGTTGAGCTTACCGAGCATAAGGACAGCGATTTTAGCAAGTCGAGCGCCGAGCCTTCTGTTATTCGTGTCAGAATCTTCAAGAAAACACTGGACGGCGACCTTGTCGGGGGGCATTATGAAGATTTTCAGCTTGCCTCATTGAGCGAGCTTGCCGGGCAGATTGAAAAATATGTGCAAATGGCAATAGGCGCAAACCTGCGGGAAAAAATTGAGTAATTCGCGAGTAAACCCTGGGAAAATGGATATCCGCCATAGGCGGACTTATAACAGGCGAACCCAGGGCTAATTATTGAGATGGCTAATCCGCTAATTCAAGAGGTTGATGGGGGTATTGTCTTTACTGCCAAGATTGTCCCAGGCAGTAATTCGCCCACACGGTTTTGCGGCTTGCTTGATGGAATGCTGAAGGTCAAGGTTTCTGCACCGCCCGAGAGGGGAAAGGCCAATCGGTGTCTGCGTGAGTTTTTAGCTAAGCAACTTGGCGTGAAAAAGAACGCTGTTAGTATAATTTCCGGAAAAACCAGCCCGGTCAAGCATGTGCAGGTTTTAGGCATATCTGCGACTATGCTGTTGAAAAAACTTGGTTTGACTAAATAATGAAATGGTGGGGCAAGCCCCACCCTACGAATGAGATTGCCGCGGCCTACTCCGTAGGCCTCGCAATGAAAGCTATTGTAGCAGGATTTAAGTTGATGACGGACGAATCATCTCTACTTTCATATAGTGACATCGAAGACGCAACTTCACTTGGTTATATGCTGAAATTGGCGGCACCGATGGTGGTAACGACCATATCTTTTACCCTTATGCAGTTTGTTGACAGGTTTATGGTCTCGCGCCTCGGCACAGATGCATTGGCGGCGGTTTTGCCGGCCGGGTTTGTCAGCTTCCTGCCTGGCGGCTTTGCTATTGGTGCAATAACAAGCCTCAATACCTTTGTAAGTCAGAGTCTCGGCAGAGGTGACAAAGAAGAATGCTCGAATTATTTCTGGCAGGCGACATATATGGGACTTGTTTATTTTTTGGCTGTGGTGGCGATTATGTGGCCAACGGCGCCGTGGATATTCAAAATGATGGGGCATCCGACGGCGGTGGTCGATATGGAAGTAATATATCTGCGAATTATGCTTTATGCTCATATCCTCGCCGTTATTAACTGGTCGAGCGGTCAATTCTTTATGGGCATACATCGGCCGATTATTACGATGTGTGCATCGTTGTGCGGGCAGGTAGTCAATGTAGCAGCCAACTACGTTTTGATTTTCGGCAAGTTGGGTTTCCCGGCGATGGGCATTGCAGGTGCTGGCTGGGGGACGTTTATCGGGATAGGAGTCGGGGCCGGCGTGAATATGTCCTTGTTTTTGAGCAGCAATATAAATACAACCTTTAAATCAAGAAGAACGTTAAATATTGATTTTGGCAAGATGTATGATTTGCTGAAGGTGGGACTTCCTGCGGGATTTGGGTTGATGGTGGATGTCGCATTCTGGGGTGTGATTTTATTTGGATTGGTTGGAAAATTCGGTACTGAAGCATTAGCCGCGACAAGTGCTGCGCTTTCATATACAAGCCTCTCTGTTATGCCAGTTGTTGGGATGAGTACGGCCCTGACGGCAACGGTGGGCAAGACCATAGGGCAGGACAGAAAAGACCTGGCGATTAAACAAACCAGAGTTTGTTTGAGAATTGCGCTGCTTTATATGGGATTGGTGGGGATTTGCTTTCTTGTATTTGGAAACGCCCTGATGGTATTTTGGTCATCCGACGATAAGGTAATTGAGGTCGGAGTTAAAATTCTGATTTGTGCCGCTATATACCAGGCCTTTTATGCTGCACGGACTATTTACAGCGGCTCATTGCGAGGGGCGGGTGATACGGTTTGGCTTGCAACAGTCTCAGCGGTGGGAGCGATATTGATATTAGGACTTGGCGGCTGGCTCATAGCTAAGTTTTTCCCATCGTTTGGGGCGTTGGGGCCGTGGTCTGCCGCCACGCTTAGTATTATTGCCGTGGGATTAGCTAACCGCTGGAGATTTAAGAGCAAAAGGTGGATGGACATAGATTTGTTTAAGCGCCGTGCGGTCAGCGTCCCAATTCACAACGGAGCGGCGGTCGAATAATATTTTGTATCTCTTATACCCTTTAAACCGCACAAATATTAAGGGCTGACAGTGTCTCAAACTGCCAGCCCTTTGGACAAATTAGATAGTTTATGTTTATTCTAAGCACTTTGTTTCTTTTTTAGTTACCCTATTGTGCTAGAGACTCTATTGACATCACCAGAACTCGGACTCGTTCAATCGCGCAAGGCATCCGAAAGGTAGCTGAGGGACTCGGCAAGTTGCGTATATAACTTGTCCATGTGCGCACCATCAAATATCTCAAACTTGTGGTCTATACCGGCGGCACCTAGAGCGTCAGAGAATGCCTGTGCTATCCGTTGCTCCCCAATTTCGTCTTTGTCCCCTGCGTCCAGGTATATCCCTCTGAGGGTTGCCAGGGCTGATACATGCTCAGGGAATATCTGCAGCAGGTCATAAGCTGCCCATTTCTGCACGACGTCTTCTCTTACCTGCACATTCTCATCAAACGGAACATCCATGTAAAACGGCGGATTATCCAGGTTAGGTGAAAAAGCTGCCGAAAACAAATAGAGGCTACCCGTCCAGGGTTTAGCAGGGTCGGGCCCTGTCAGCGTCAACCCCTCAGGATTCTCCGCAGCTATCACTGGCTGCATCCCCGGCAGCAAGCCAGCGGTCATCAGGGTTCCGCTGTGGCTTGCTATGGCACCAAATACATCGGGATGCCGCATAGTCAGGTACATAGCAGCGTAACCACCCATGCAGTGTCCAGCTATGGCACGGCTATTCCGGCTCGGCAGTGTCCGATAGTTTGCGTCAATGTATGGGACTATATCATTGATTATATAATCCTCATGATTGCCGTTCAGTGCTGAATTGACACAGAAGCTACCACCGTATGCCGTGCTCATGTCAGGCATCACGATAATCATTGGTTTAATCTTACCAGAAGCTATAAGTTCGTCTATCATGCCAGCAAAACCGGCCTCGGGTAAATTCTGCAGAGCAATCCCCATCAGGCTAAAAGCGGGTGAAAACTCCCCGCATGCCCACCAGCGTTCAGTGGCCCCTAATCCGGGCAAAAGGTACACAACAGGATAACTTTTGTCAGAGGTTTCATACCCAGGTGGGAGGTAGATAACCATATTCCTCGTTGCTGGGTCACCCAGCGGATTTCCCTCCAGCGATGGGCTGGTAATCTGCTCTACCTCCAGGTCCTCTGGAACAGGCAGCGGCCCAGTGAGCTGTTGCACCATGCCCAGAGCGTCGTATGCCCACCAGTTTTCCACTATCTTTCCGTCAGCAAAGCGATAGATGGTGATCCCTGTAAAGGTTACTTTTCTGCCTGACGCGGGTATGCCCATAAGCTCGGCCTGGTGTGTGCCGGTAGCTGTCCAGCGTTTAGCTACTTTGTCACCTTCAGCGATGATGTCGTCAACAGTAACGTGAAAATCAGGGAAGGCAGCAAAGTACATCAGGCAAACCTGCTTATAGTCATCAAAAGGCAAAGGATTGCCTGGAATAACAGGATTGTGCGCGATGGAGTCAGGGCTATGAGTTTTATCCAGCGCATCCAAATTCTTCTCATTCCAGAACTTCTGAACAACATAGAGAACGAGAGCTGTGTTCATCACCGGGTCACCGGGCTCGCCGGTTACTTCCGACGGCACGCCCCAGCCGTAATTTTCGCGACCCGGGGTGATAACGCCAAGCTGCTGCATCAGGCCCAGCGTGTCCACACTCCACCACATCTCCACTATCTTGCCGCCAGCGAAGCGATAGATGGTGATCCCCGTAAACGTCACTTGCCTACCGGTAGGCGGTATGCCCGCAAGCTGACCTTCTTGTGTTCCAGTAGCTGTCCAGCGCTTTGCTACCTTGTCTTCTTCAGCAACCATATCCTCAATAGTGACATGGAAATCGGGCATCGCAGTGCGGGTTGCAGCGATCAATCCTTTGTAGCTATCGAGGTCAAGGACATGGGGATTGGTTGGGTCATGATTGACCATGTGGGTGGCAAACACCTCATCTGCTATGGCTGTGTCTCCGGTGTTCACGTGTTCTTCTTGGCGGATGGCGATGGCCTTGTTTGCCTCTGTGTCGGCGGTGGCTGTTTGAAAAACGCCGCCTAAAGCAATCAAAATAATACAAGCAATTGAAATTCTGCTGATTTGTGAAAACATAATTCGCCTCCTCAAAATTGTTTGACTTAATGTCCATCTCTAATGGTTCTTATTAACTAATCCAAGACTTCGCAATTTATTTCATATCATACCCTCCTTTCCATTTGTTATTATCTCTATACTATGCGCATGTTTACAAGCTCAGGCTTATTTTAAGTGAATTCTTCGAATTGAACATCATCCGGACTTTCTCCTCCAAAAACTTTAGCGCACACTCAGAAAAGAGCATCAATTGTTGAAACTACAAAAATCCTCCATACTGTCGAGAGAACACTCTGTCCGATTAAGATGAATCTGTCAACAGAAAAATTCCCATAGAAGAGAATTTTTTTGCAGAAATAGCAAAATTAGGCCTGAAAAACCGGCAAATTCCAACGAAATATCCGGCTTATAAATTACAGTCAGTCTTTGAGCCTTCGTAAGTGGATATTGCGGATTGCTCCGGTCGTGCACCAGGTTGCGATGCCGAGCGGCTGGGATAGGTCCACCTCAGGCCGGATGTCAATTTTTCGGCCGGTCGTTTCTATGTTTACAAGCTCTTCGTCATCGAGCCAGGCTTGAATCCTGTCGGGCGTAACACGCAGGCGAACGCGATACCATTTGCCGTTCTCAAATGAAACGACCCGTGTGGTCTCGTTGTTAGCGGCGTCGTAATAGTCGATATTAGATAGGCCGCAGATGCTGCCGCCCCAGCCGCCGAGTATTAGTGAGCAGGGCTTGTCGGCGACGGGAAAGGTTAGGCCGCAGAAAAAGTCGCTGCCATCAACCCGCATCGCTTCCAGCGTTATTTCGTAGCTCATTCTGACCAACGGCCCGGTCCAGTGAACACCGGTCATATCATTGCCCATTTCGAGGTAAATTGCACCATCTTTTACATAGACATCACCCTGGCCGCCAAAATCGGTAATCTTCCACTGTCCGAGTGACTTGCCATCGAAAAGGCTGATTTCGGTCAGCGGTGTCTCTTTCGAGACGTTAGGTTCAGTCTTTGGCATTTCTTGCGAGACAGTGGTTTCTGTCTTGGCTTGCTCCTGCGAGACACCGGTTTCATCCGGCGGGGCTGAGGCTGGGGGGGTCTCGCGGCGACATGCCCCCAGAGTCAGGACGGCAAGAAGCAGAAACATTGTATATGGCAGATTTGGCAATGAGCGGGGTCTGATAAAAGATGCACGACGAAATAAGTTATTTGTGCTATTAGTGTGTTTAGTATCCATCATATTTCTCCCATATAAAAAATACGTTGAATAAAATTACTTAAAACTGGATTATACAACAGGTATCTGCACAAAGTAACTGTTTTCCAGTATAATAATTACAGAAAAAAACAAAACAATAAAGGTCTATCTGACGATAACATTTGCAGAGGTAAATACTTATCGTTAGGATTGTGTTTCTAAGAAGGTGGGTCTGCAACAGCGTTCAGCGGCGAAACCAAGGGAAATAAACAATGAAAAAGTTTTTTGCGGCAATAATTTGTGTTTTGATTTTTACGCCTGCCGTCTTAGGACGCCGGCAGGAGCCTCTGGCCAACGCGAACAAGGCGGGTCTGTACTCAAGGTCAATCGAACAGGTCCTTCGGCTAAGAGAAGACGAAGTTGATTTGGCGACCGCCGCTTTGATTGTTTCGGAGCGGTGGAGTGATATGGTATATGGGCGAAGATACCTGTCAACATTAGATGATATGGCTTTGGAAATCCGTGAAAGGCTCAGACGTGAAAGACTAAAGCCGACCTATAAAGCAATCCCGGTGATAAACGCGTACTTGTTCGATGAGCTGGGATTTAAGTCGGTTTCAGAAGCAAGTGACCCGAACGACTTGTTCCTGCATACTGTGCTGGATAAGAAAAGTGGATATTGTCTGAGTATGTCAATTCTTTATCTTTCATTAGCGGAGCGGCTTGGTATTCCTCTGTACGGAGTGGTTGTTCCCGGTCATTTTTTTGTCAGATACGACAACGGGCAGGTGCGATTTAATATTGAAACAACGAGCAAAGGCGACAGCGCTCCTGATGAGCACTATATAAATAAATTCAACGTGCCGGTGGGCAACAACAGCATCTATATGAAGAATCTGAATAAGATTCAGACGTTAGGCTGTTTCTTTAATAATCTTGGTAACAGCTATAACGAGGTCGGCAATATAGACTCTGCCTTGTTGGCACTTGAAAAAGCGGTCCAGATAAATCCGACGTTATCCGAATCCAGGACGAATTTAGGGAGCATCTACCTGAAAAAAGACAGGGTGTCCGATGCGATATCACAATACCGCGCGGCTCTGAAAATCAATCCGAACGATGCCAAGACGCACAATAACCTCGGCAACGCATATATGCAGCGAGACTGGTTGAACTATGCCGTTTCCGAATACCACCAGTCGATTAGGCTGGAACCCGATTTCACAGATGCCTACAAAAACCTGGCTATAGCTTACTGCAAGCAGGAAAGATTCGAACAGGCGATATCGCAACTAAGACATGCAATTACTCTGGAGCCGAAAGATGCCGACTGTTACAGCCAGCTGGGCAGTGTCTTTGAGCAGATGGGCAATTACGAGCAGGCAATATCTCAATACAAGATAGCATTGAAGATTAAGCCGAATCTGGCTGAGGCCTATTACGGTTTGGGGCTTTGTTACAATAAGCTGGAGATGGTTGATGATGCAATTTCGGCATACAAGAGTGCGTTAGCTGTTAAACCCGATATGTTCGCTGCTCTTGTGAATCTGGGCAATGCATATTTCGGACGGAAGCAATACAATTCGGCTATCGAGCAGTATAACAAAGCTGTTCTGATAAATCCCGATGAGGCTATGGTTCATTATAATCTTGGCGCTGCGTATTCCAATAATGAGAATTACGAGCAGGCGGTGGCTGAATATTTACTGGCAGTTGAGATTGACCCGGAAATTGGTGATGCTCATTATGGTCTTGCTTTTGGGTTTTATCAGTTGAAGCAATACGATTTGGCCTGGAAGCATATACAAATTGCCGAAAAATTAGGGGTGGAAATTTCCAAAGACCAGCTCGATGCCATCAAAAGAAAATTGCGATAGAGTAAACCACACGCAAAATCCGCTGCCAAAAGCGAGATTAATCCGCTCGATTTCACCTGGCCGTGCCTGCTTCGGCTAAAAATACACTATTCAAAAAGAAATACAATTGAACGGCAATAATTTGGTGAATAGTTAAATTTCACTTGACAAAGTGGCGCTGGTTCACTATTTAATTTGTTTCTTTATTGATTATATTTGTTGCTTTTTAAAGACTGTATGGAGTAATTGAGAATGCTACCTGCAAAGAAGACCAGTAAGTGCAGAACACGTACTCGTCGCAGCCATAATCGTTTAAGGGCTGTAAATTATTCAATTTGTAAGAAATGTGACCAGCCCAAGCTGCCGCACGCAGCGTGTGAAAATTGCGGTTACGTTAACCCGAAAATCACATTGAAGCTCGGCAAGGAGGAAAGCAAATAACAAATGCGAGTAGCAATTGATGCAATGGGAGGCGACAATGCACCGGATGAAATCATCGCCGGCGCGCTGGAAGCGGTTGAGCAGCTTGATAAAGATGACGAGCTGATACTCGTCGGTCCCGAGGAGATAATAGAGGCACAATTACCTCCTTCGAAGTCGCGCAAAGGTGCGATTAGTGTGGTTCACGCCCCTGACGTTATCGGTATGGCCGAGGTGCCGATAGAGACTTTGCGAAAGAAACCCAAAAGCTCAATTGCTGTTCTTGCCAAATTAGCAAAATTGGGACAAGCAGACTCGGTAATTTCCGCAGGTAACACCGGCGCTTGTGTTGCCGCCTTCCAAATGAGGATGAGGAATCTTTCCGGAGTTAATCGTCCGGGGATAGCAGTAGTATTTCCAACGCCCGAAGGCCCCGTAGTAATATGTGATGTTGGCGCCAATATCGCCTGTAAGCCGATACATCTTTATCAATATGGTGTGATGGCAGGTGTATATTCGAAACATCTGCTTGGGATTGAAAACCCAAGGGTTGGGCTTATGAGCATCGGCTCCGAAGACGCAAAAGGTAATGAGGTCGTAAAAAAGACGCGGGAGCTGATGAAATCCGATTCGAATATGAACTTCATCGGTAACATTGAGGGAAGAGATATCTTCGAGGGCACTTGTGACGTTGTAATTTGCGAAGGCTTTGTCGGCAATGTGATTCTAAAGCTAACCGAGAGTCTTGTTGATGGTCTGTTTAAGGCGATAAAATACGAGCTTATGGAAGAGAAACTGCGGCTTGCTATGAAGTTTAAGCCTGTGATGAAAAGAATTTATGAGAAATACGACTATAATACCTATGGCGGTGCGCCCTTATTAGGCGTTAACGGCACAGCGATAATCTGCCACGGCGCAAGCAAAAGTAGAACCATAAAAAATGCAATTTTGACCTCTAAAAGGTTCTACATGGAGAAAATAAACGACAAGATAGTTGAATATCTTTTGGGAACTTGCGTAGGAACCACTGATGGATAAGCGGATTAACGGTCAGACCCCCCTCTACCGTGCAGTCATCACCGGTCATGGCTCATTTGCGCCGGCGAAAATACTAACGAATGAAGACCTTGCAAAGATGGTGGATACCTCGGACGAATGGATTACAACGCGGACAGGTATCAAGGTTCGCCATATTACTGCCGACAATGAAAGCACCGCGTTTTTAGCCACGGAAGCGGCCAAAAAGGCTTTAGCCGAGGCGAATTTTGATTCCCGTGACGTCGAACTTATTATCGTGGCTACTATTACGCCGGAGATGGTCTTTCCATCGACGGCGTCTTTTGTGCAGCGAGCTTTGAAGGCAAAGAAAGCATGGGTCTTCGATTTGGCCGCTGCCTGCAGCGGTTTTGTGTATGGTCTTTCGATAGTACAGCAGTTTATAGAAAACGGCAGATTTAAAAATGCTCTCGTAATAGGCGCCGAAACTTTGACTAAGATTACCGACTGGACCGAGCGTACAAGCTGTATCCTTTTCGGGGACGGCGCCGGAGCGGTAGTGGTTGAACGAAGTACCGACGAACGCAAGGGCATTTTATACAGCACTATGCACTCGGATGGGGACCGCTGGGAAGCGTTAAATTGCCAAGCGTACGGCTCGCGTCACCCTGTGAGCAGAAAGCTGGATGACCCAAAGAAAATCTATATGCAAATCAACGGCAGAGAGGTCTATCAGCTGGCCATTCGGCGAATTGTTGAGACTGTTAATGATTGTCTGGACAAATGTAATTTGACCGTTGATGACATTGCGATGCTCATTTCGCACCAGATGAATGCAAGAATTATTGAATCTGCGGCCAAGCGGTTAAATCTGCCGAATGAAAGGGTTTTTGTAAATATCAACGAGTATGGCAATACATCAGCGGCCTCGGTGCCAATCGCTTTTGATGAGTGCGTCAGGAGGGGAAACATCAAACGAGGCGATATTGTCATTTTAGTTTCTTTCGGCGCAGGATTGACCTGGGGAGCAAATGTAATTGAGTTTTAATTGCGTGGGTGAGAACATGAGTAAACGCGGAAATTCCCGTCCTTTTCAGAAACGCGTCAACTCACTCACACATAAACACATTCGCACATTCACGAAATACGAATTATGAAAACTGCTTTTTTATTTCCGGGACAAGGTGCTCAGTTTGTAGGGATGGGCGCCGAAATCGCACAGTCATATCCTGTTGCGGCGGAAATTTTTGACCAGGCCAATGATATAATCGGATTCGACCTGAGCAGAATTTGCTTTGAAGGTCCTGATGAACTTTTAAACAGCACAACAGTATCTCAGCCTGCGATTTTTGTAACTTCCGCAGCCGTATTGGAGGTTCTCAGGGCAAGTCCTTCCACAAGCGCTATAACTGCCGATGTAACAGCGGGTCTTAGCCTTGGCGAATATACCGCCCTTTACGCAGCAGGGCTGATTGGTTTTGAGGATGCACTTTTACTTGTGCAGAAGCGAGGCCAGGCAATGCAGGCCGCCGCTGATGCTACCGAAGGGACAATGGTCAGCATTATAGGCCTTGACGAAGAAAAGGTCCATCAGATTTGTGAGCAGGCCTCCGAGGGCGAATTGCTCGCGCCTGTTAATTTCAACTGCCCCGGACAAATAGTAGTGAGCGGCAGTATATCAGCCTGCGGGCGGGCCGAACAATTGGCAGAAAAGTATGGCGCTATAAAAGCCGTACCTTTAGAAGTGGCAGGCGCTTTTCATACGGAGATGATGGCCGGTGCGGCACAGACCCTTAAGGAAGCGTTGTCTAATTGTGAGATTTCGGAACCGTCAGAAATCAAAACTATTGCGAATATTAACGCTGAGTATTACGAATCGAGCCAAGAAATCGCAGAAGGCCTGGTAAAGCAGTTGACTTGTCCTATTCTCTGGCAAAAATGTATGGAAAGGCTTATAGCCGACGGCCTCGAAAAGTTTTACGAGATTGGCCCGGGCAGAGTTTTGACAGGCCTTATACGAAGAATCAACAGAAAAACAGAGGTTATCAACATCTCGTCTGTACAATCCTTGAATGAAATTTCAATTTGTTGATTACCAAACATCTTGTTTATATCCGAGACAAGGTATGACGCAATGCGGGCAAATCCGCATGCACGATTTGCCAGATAATCTGAAGGTCAATACCGAAGTATTCATGAATGATTCGATGTCGCAGGCCAACGACTTTGTGCCATTCTACGCTCGAATGTTTTTCTTTAAAGTTATTCGGTAGCCGATTTGCGGCCTCGCCTATAATCTCAAGATTTCTGACAACCGCGTCAATGGACTTCTGGTCGTTCGAAAATGCGTCGAATGACATCCCCCTCGTATATTGCTCGATTTTATCAATTGACTCGAGTATGTCTTTTAACAATAAATCAGTAGGCCGTTTAGACATAAATTAGCTCCGGCTCAATGTATTTCATCGTCATAGAACTGACCGCCCTGCTTGAGACAAGGTCAACGGGGACGCCGAGTAGTTTCTCGATTCTTTCCGCTAATGTTACAAACTCCAGACCTATTGACGGGTCGACCTCGACAAGTATATCCACGTCGCTACCGGCTTGCTGGTCTCCTCTCGCATAAGAACCGAACAACGCCATTTTGCTGACCTTAAACTGCTTCTGCAGTTCCGGCTTACCTTTAGCTAACACCTTTAGGATTTCTTCCTTTGTAATCACAATATTGCCTTTCGGGACACCCGTTTTACTTTAACGCCTTATTCGCCAAGCATTATAAATCCTCTCCAGCATCTGGTCAATTGCGCTACGAGAGGTCTGCTTTCAAAAAAACAATTGCCGGGCTGGGTATTTTCATTTGCAAATATATTCGTTAAATTTTGATCCTAACAAGCAATATTTATCCACTAATCCTTCGTATATGGCTACATCAGATTTGTATTGATTCATCTTGTAACTCTGCAAATCGCCTTCACTCTTATCATAAAGCCGGTTACATATATACCGAAGAAACTGTATTGTCCTGAGGAGCGCGATGACGTACTGGTGAAACACTTCTGGTAATTCGGCTCTATGTCTTGTGCAGATAGAAACCTCTTCTAATGCTGAAGCCAAGGAATCAAGTTCTCTGAAGTGCTGACCAAAGTCTATGGGTCTGAAAATGCCGGGAATTGGAATTACCTTTCGCAAGGAGAACCCAAAAATCTTGTCATGTACGACGATATACCTATCGAGGATTGCCTGTACTTGATATATCTCATTAGGGATCTCAGCCATGCATTCCCTTCTTTGCCTCAATGCCTAAAATCTATTCCCCATTACCCTTCTGGCTTATCTTGAGTGAGTTATAGCCAATTGATGCATTGCTGTCAAGTTCAAAAAACTACCCCCCAAATTCCGCCAAACAAAAGCTGAAAAGCCTTTTGTCTAAAATTTTGTTGCCTTGCGGGAGTTGTTGCGGTAAAAAATGAGCACGAAATAAATATTAATAATTTGGATTCCGTATCGAGTTCGTAATGACAAATTGTATGGAGACAAAGGAAATGACGGAAAAAAGACTGGCTGTTGTAACAGGCGCCGCAAGAGGGATAGGACGGGCGATTGTTCTTGAATTGCTAAAACAAGGACGTATCGTTGCCGGACTGGATATAAATGCCGAGCAGCTTAGCGAGCTTGAGGAAATTGTAAAGCAAGCCGGTCATACTGTTATAACAAAATGCGTGGATATAACCGATACGGATAAATTTACAGAAGTGCTTGAGTCTCTTGCTGATGAATACGGCGGAATAGGAATCCTGGTAAACAATGCCGGCATTACCCGTGATGGGCTGATTATGCGAATGAGCGATGAGGATTTTGACAGGGTTATTGACGTTAATCTTCGAGCGGCGTTTGTTGCGATTCGGGCTGCAGTAAAGTCTATGGTTCGCAATAAGTTCGGCAGGATTATCAGTCTTAGCTCGGTTTCCGGAGTGAAGGGAAATCCGGGCCAGGGTAATTATGCCGCAAGCAAGGCCGGTCTTATCGGCTTAACTAAGACCGTCGCGCGTGAGTTTGCAAAAAAAAATATAACCGCTAATTGCATCGCGCCGGGCTTTATTGTCAGCGAGATGACAGACAAATTGCCGCAGCCGGTCAAGGATGCTGCAAAGGAAATGATTCCTTTGCGAAGATTCGGTTCTGTTGAGGACGTAGCCAAAGCCGCAGCATTTTTCGCAAGCGATGATGCCGCCTATATTACCGGCCAGGTTCTCTGCGTGGACGGGGGTATGGCAATGTAAAAAAATAAAAAAAATGTTTGTAGATGTGTATTTTTATATGTAATATACCCGCCGATGAATAATAAGCACAAACGGCTGTTCGTAGTAGCTGTTATTAATGGATTCTGTTTGGAAGGTTACATATTAAATTCCTGTTTAATTAGGGAGGAATACAAGTGAGTGCTGATGAAATAGATGTTCAGGCAATTGAGGAAAAAGTCATCGAGATAATAAGTGAGCAGATGGGCGCGGACAAGTCTGAAATAACACGAGAGACCTCATTTATTAACGACTTGAATGCCGACTCATTGGATACGGTTGAGCTCGTTATGGAATTTGAAGATGAGTTTGATATGAGTATTCCGGACGAGGAAGCGGAGAAAATCCAGACCGTCGGCGCCGCAATCGACTACATCGTTAATATTGCACAATCCAAGAGCAAAGAGTAGCGAACAAGCTTATTATGAGTAAACGGCGAGTTGTTATTACGGGCTTAGGTTGTGTAACCGCCTTAGCCGAGTCCGCTGATGAACTTTTCGCTGCACTGTGCGAGGGTAAAAGCGGCATTTCTACTATAGAGTCATTCGATACCGGTGCGTACCCGGTAAAGTTCGGGGGCGAGATAAAAAGCTTCGATGTAAACAAATACGTGGACCAGCGCGAGAGCAAGCGCATGGACCGTTTTACTCAGTTCGCTATGGCAGCGGCGAAGCAGGCCGTGGATGACAGCGGACTTGACTTTTCCAAAGAAGACGTTTTTCGTGCCGGTGTTATCGTAGGTACCGGTATAGGCGGTATCAAGGAAATTGAAGAGCAGCACAAAAGACTTTTGAAAAAAGGGCCGAATAAGGTTTCTCCCTTCTGTGTTCCGCGTCTTATGGCCAATGCCGCCAGTGGTAATATCGCCATTTCTTACGGCCTTCGGGGGCCAAATTTTTGTGTTTCAAGCGCCTGCGCTTCAGGCAATCACGCTATCGGGGAAGCCTTTTCCAACATTGTTTCCGGACGAAGCGATATTATGATAACCGGCGGTGCAGAAGCCGCTCTCACGCCGATAGGATTGGCATCGTTTTGCGCTGCCAGGTCATTAAGCACGCGAAACGATAATCCTCAGGGTGCATCAAGACCGTTTGACAGGGACAGAGATGGATTTGTTCTTTCCGAGGGAGCCGGGATTTTGGTTATAGAGGAAGAAGGCCACGCAAAGAAACGCGGTGCAAATATATACGCTGAGCTTCTTGGTTATAGCGCAACCGATGATGGTTATCACATTACCGCCCCCCTGCCGGACGGTGATGGTGCTGCTACAGCGATGAAGCTGGCATTGCTCGATGCCGGTGTCGAAACGGAAAAGATAGACTACATTAACGCACATGGGACAGGTACCGAGCTAAATGACATTGCTGAAAGCGCAGCTATTAAGTTTGTTTTTGGCAAGCGTGCATATAAGATACCCGTCAGCTCAACCAAAAGCTCTCTGGGGCATCTGCTTGGTGCCAGCGGCGCTGTTGAGCTTATAGTATGTGTAAAAGCCATTAACGAGTCAGCTATCCCCCCTACTATCAACCTTGAAAATCCAGATGAGCGATGCGACCTCAATATGGACTTTGTGCCTCTTACGGCTCGACAGGCCAAAGTCAATATCGCGATGAGTAATTCTTTCGGCTTCGGAGGCCATAATTCCTGCCTGGTCGTGGGAAAAGTGTAGTGTATTCGTATTCGTGACTCATCACTTTGACTATTTCGCAGAATGAACGCCGATAGGCCGGCTGGGAAACCCAAAGCACTCCAAAGCACATCTTGCGGCGGAAATCCGAAGAAAGAAAGCACGAAGCACTTTAAAAATCCCAAACCCTAAAAAATATGAAATTGAAATCCTAATGACCAAAATAGCTATTGCTTTTGTGTTGTTTATTTCTTTGAATTTTGGCCATTTGAATTTGTTTAGGATTTAGAAATTCTCCGAACAATTTTTAATACTGGTGCTAATCATACGCCATCAGCCATTTTCGCAGAATGACAAATATAGATACATACGCTTCTCCGTAAGTCCGCAGGACGCCTTACGGCGGAGTCCTTAGGACTAATAGGCGTGCTGTTTCCGCAACAGGAACTAAATAGCTTGAAATGGCGGGCGCCCTTTTGGATTGACTATTGGCTATTTACTAATTACCATTGTTTATCGTCAGTGCGGCCTTTGCATTGGTGGTCATTGTCGGTAAACGCACTATCGGACATATAAGCGGGACACTGCTGGTCTGCGGATACATTGGATACTTAGTGTATTTATTCGAGTATAATGGATAGGTGATATTATGAAAGCGAAAATATATTGGATTTATGCCACAATAGGGACGTTAGTTTCTTTGAGCGTCTTTGTAGGAGCAATAGCCGGCGCAAAAGAAGAAAGAATTCAAATCCAGGAAGAGTTCCGCAGACGCCTGCGCGACTCTGACGGGGTTTACGTGTATGTGGATGTCATTGCAAAGGTCGAGTCGGAAGAAAAAGCAATGGAGGCACAATTTCAGACCGATGTAGAGCTTGAACTGCGAAATTACAGCATAAAAGTATTGACCAAAGCAGAAATGGAACCGGCACCCGGGCGGCCGCGTCTGTCAGTATGTCTGGTAGCGTACCAGGACCCGGCATACAAAGAAGCTTATCTTTATTGTTTTCGGATTGCACATCTCGAAGATGCGACCTTGGTGAGAAACTATGGCTACGCCGAGGGTATTTGCTGGGACAGCGGCCTTTATGTAGGCAGAGGAGAAGAACCCTCTATAAGACAAATAGTGAAAACTCATGTTAATAAATACATCAATGACTACCTTATAGCTAATCCAAAAAAGCCGGCAAGGCCGAAAGAAGAGCGGATGAATTAATGGCTAAGCTGGATTCCCGATACTCGTTGCTCGTGCGATGTATAAATGCGCAAATGAGTAGATGAAAAGGCTAACGGTGTGAAGTCTGTAAGGTCTCCTTGCAGAGTGCATATCCTACCGCTCAAGGGCACAAGAAAAGTAATATCGAATATCGAGCAAGGAATGTCGAATCCCGATTAAAACCATAGGGGGACAGGTATTGAAGTGAGTTCCTCCCCCTCCATTTAACCAATCCCCAAAGTCCGTGGCAGTCCTTCTCTAAAGAGTCCGTGTTAGTCCGTGTCACTTAATCCCAAGAGAATTTTGGGGGTTCTTCGAGCAAATCCTGCACTCGCTTCTTTACGTTTTCATTCTTGAACTCGTCACTCCTCCATATGTCAATCTGGTCCCTGCTTTCCGTAACGCGTTCCTGGAGTTCTTTAAGCCAACTAAGCAGGCGTTCGTATTCTATTTGCTTTCTTCTGACAATCAGGTCGAACCTTCTCGCAACCACCTTTTCCAGCTCGGCTACCAATTTTTGCTTTTCTTTCTCATTTTTGGCAGCCTTGATTGTATTGAGAAGCTCATCTTGTCTTTTTTTGAGTTTCAAATCTTCTATGAGAACATCAGCTAATTCAGGATTTCTTCTCCCCTCTTCAAAAATTCGTCCGTACTTATTCCATGCCAGTTCATATTTTTTTGTGTACAGGTCGGGGTCTTTCTCCCTCAAATTAGCAAGCTCTTGTGCTTCCTTGGCAAGATTTTTTCCCAGCCACTCAAGGAACTCATTTTGCCTTTCACGTCTCCACCTATCTATTCGCTCTCTGATTATCTTGCCGAATTCCTCCTGGCCGTGCCTTCTAAGCTCTTCCATAAACAGCTCAGGGTCTTTTTCGCGCAGCCTTGCCAACTCCTTTGCCTTTTCCGGGTCGCTTTCCTGCAGGCCCTTCATAACGCGTTCAATTTCCTCTTCGGTCGGTTCGAACCTTCTTTGTCTTCGTCCCGGTCCTCGCCCGGGTCCTGGCCCGGGCCCCGGCCTTTCTTCAGGTCCAGGTCCTTCAGGTCCTATTGATTCGTTCTCATTCCAGATGTTTTTTTCATCCTTCTCTGCAGCATAGCAAGGCAGGACGGTTACTGTTGCCACCCCTACCATGACCAGAACTAAAATGACTTTGCTATTTAAATCCATTTTTTATCCCTTCCAGAAATCACTATTATTAATTTCTATAAGCTCCATTTCTAATTCTGTTATGGTACTGTCGCCGTTGCCGTGGTCATCTTCCAACTGCAAGGTCAGCAGCTCTTCTTCAATCTGCTCAATTTCGGTAGTGAAAATCGCCAGGTCTGTATCGTCTGCGGCAATATTGTCACTCTCCCAAATTGCCGTGGGTATTATCGAGGCATATACGACTGGGCCTGGTTCGCCGTTGCCTTTATCGAATAATCTCAGGCCTATTGCCGTGACGAAAATAACTGCCGCCGCGGCACAAGCCGCCTTATAAGCTATGTGCTTAAATACATCTGCTCTTCTTGCCGGCAGACGCATGGCGATTTCAGCCTTTATATTGGCTATGAGCATATCATCAGGCTCGGGTGCAGGATATTCACGGAGGATTTGCTCAGCCTTTTGAACATCCTCAAGACACCTTTCAGCCTGCTTGGCATCCATAAATTTCTCGAACAGCTCTTTCAAATCTTCCTCATTTCGACGTTTCATAATATTATCCCTCCATTAACTCTCGCAGTTTCTTCAGCCCCCGATGCAGCTTTGCCAACGTTGTCCCTATCGGCTCAGACCGCATAAGGGCTATTTCTTTGAAGCTCAGTTCCGAATAAAAACGCAGCATAATCAATTCTCTCGTATCCATGTCCAGCCTTGTAAGCTGTACCTGTAACTTATCAATATGCTCGTTGTCTGATTGTTTTAGCTGTGTTATCGGTGGTTCAATTTGTTCTTTTTGAACATCGAGCAGTTTTTTCCGCCGCTGTTTGCTCCTTAAATAATCGTGAAAGATATTAGACGCTATTTTGAACAGCCAAGCATCAAAGGAGCCGCCCTTGTAAGAGTCGATTTTCTCAACCAGCTTGACAAATAGCTCGCTCAGCAGCTCATCACTCACGTCGTTATTGCCCGTCAAACGGTAAAAATAACCGTAACACTGGCTTGCATACATATCGACTACCTTCGAGAAGCACTTGGAATCCCTGTTCTTGCAGCCGGTTATTACCTGGGCTAAGTCATCGCTTTTTGTCATATTTAAGCGTTTTTACATAAATAAAGACGGCTTGGGCAGCCGGTTTATTGCATAAATCCACAAAAATCAACGTCCGGATATCATTTGGTGGTCCTATAAGGTGTTTTCTAATCCATTCTGGACGAGAAGACAACGCATTGGCACCGTTAATAACCGGACGAACGCATAGGGCCTCTGGTTTTTAGCCAGTTCAAATATCCTCTTTTTCCTCCTCCTGCTCCTCTGGCTCCTGTTCCTGCTCTTCATCATCGAGCTTCCAACTGTCAGCTTCGTCCAGCTCGTTTATCTCTCGCTGCATAAACTGGATGATTTTGTCCTGCAGTGGTGCCATTTTCCCATACCACTTGCGCATTCCCTGATAGCTTGCCAACAGCATATCCAGACGGATTAGCTGCCACTTGGCGATGCATTCCGGCTCTTTGATATTAGTGAAGGGGTCGCATTTGAAGGTCCTTTTGTTGCTGGGGCCCATTTCACAAAACTCACAATCTTTGCACTGTATCATTTTTACACCCCAATCTAAATCGCCGGAAAACCAACCTCTGACAAAAGTATTACTAACAGCGTGGTCCGGCTCTTTTTCATAATTAGACTGTGAACTTTCTGTTCGTGTTTTTTTAATTTTTATTTTTTACTTTTAAACCTTTTTATAATATCATATATTCAAAAGGCTTAAAAGTTTTTTGCAATAAACAATTTTGGTCTGTTTGTGGAGAAATAGATGGTAAAAGCAAGGCGTAGGCGCAAAATCGGCAGTAAAAAGAGACGCGCCAAATGGAAAATACGGCATAAAATAAGCTGAGTGTCGGTTATGCGTTGTGCGTAAAGTGAGCAGATGAGCGGATAAGTTGATAGATAGAACGGCTAGCGCATCTACGCATAAAGACATTCATGCATAAGCTCAATATGCAACACGATAAATGAAGCACTTCATAATAACTTTCAAGCCCGACAATAAGCAAATCTCCATTCACGCAGGTGCTGCACTTATCGATGCTGCAGGCCAGGCCGGCATAATCCTGAACACCGTTTGTGGCGGCAAAGGTATCTGTAAAAAGTGCCTGGTAAACCTCGAACCGGACGGCGAAGAGGTTCTTGCCTGTCAATACCATATCCAAAACGACCTTACAGTAACGATTCCCAGCAGCTCCAGATTCTTCGAGCAGAAAATCTTGGAGCACGGTATCGATACCCAAATCGACTTGGTTGCGGCCATACACGAAAAATATCTGGGGAAAGCGGCCCCGGAAAAGATATTCGGCGTAGCCATCGATATCGGGACAACGACAGTCGTAGCCAAACTAATCAATATGGCTGACGGCCAATGTCACTCCACAGAAGCAACACTTAATCCCCAAAGCCGATACGGTGACGATGTCATCAGCAGAATCGCATACGCACAAAACGATAAAAGGCTGGCTGAACTGCATAAGGTCATAATCGACTGTGTAAATGACCTGACCACAAAGCTCTGCAAAAAGACCTCTATCGAAGCAAAGGACATATACGAGATGTGTGTCGTCGGCAATACAACTATGAACCATATCTTCCTGCAATTGCCTGTAATCCAGCTTGGGCGGGCTCCGTATAAGGCATTTTCACTCGATGCACACGATGTACCCGCTGCACGGTTGCATATAGAAATGAATCCTGCCAGCAATATCCATACCGTTGAGAATATAGCCGGCTTCGTAGGTTCGGATACTACCGCTGTCGCGCTCGCAGTGGATATTGAATCAGCCGAGGAAACGACGCTGGTCGTTGACATCGGCACAAACGGCGAGCTTGTGCTCGGCACAAAGGGCAAACTCTATGCAGCCAGTTGTGCGGCTGGGCCGGCTCTGGAAGGCGCACGCATAACCTGCGGCAGCAGAGCGGTCGAAGGCGCAATAGAGGCCGTCGTTGTAAATGAAGATGATATAGATTTGGACGTCATAGGGAGCTGCCCGGCCCACTCGATATGCGGCAGCGGCCTGATTGACGCAGTTGCGGTAATGCTGGATTTGGGTATCATCGATTCATCAGGCCGGTTCGTCGAACTGCAAAAATTGCACGACAAACTTCCGCCCGCTATTTTCTCTCGTATAATCGAGCGGCAAGGAGAGCCGACCTTTGTATTAGTGGAAAACGAAGGCAGTGGTATGGTGTTTCTGACGCAGAAGGATATTCGTCAGATGCAATTAGCAAAAGCGGCCATCCGGGCGGGCATCAGGCTTTTACAGAAGAAGGTCGGCCTTGAAGATTGCGACATAGAGCGTATTCTTTTAGCCGGTGCTTTTGGCAATTACATCCGAAAAGAAAGTGCGCTGCGAGTAGGCCTGTTACCCGCAGTTCCTATGGAGAAAATTCGTTTTGTCGGTAATGCCGCCGCTTCCGGCGCGAGGATGATACTTCTGAGCCGCCACTGCCGGGACAAGGCCCGCAAATTAGCCCGCAAGATTGAATATGTTGAAATCGCCCATGAGCCAGAGTTCCAGGATGTGTATGCCGATTCAATGCTATTTTGATACACTGACTGACACTGACTTTTTAGGATATTGACTGACACTGACTTTTTAGGATATTGACTAACACAGACGCTTAAGAAACTACAGATTACGTAGATGTGTAAATTCGCTGGTGGGACGAAATGGCGTAGGAAGCATGCCCTACGTTACTGAGAAGATGCGAAAAGCCTTTAGAATAATCTTAGGCATAGTATTGATTATCCTCGGTGTGTTGGCGGCGCTGACACCGTTTTCTCCAGGCTCGTGGCTGGCACTTATCGGATTAGAAATTCTGGGACTGAGGATGCTGTTCCAGCGCAAGCTCTTCTCTTTGCTTCCAAGGAAATATCGCGGCAAGGTGAGAAACCTGTTCAAAAAAAGAATGAAAAAAACATAAGCTCGGATGGAATATCGTAATGATGCATCTGTTCACATCTGTAACTGACGAGTTACTAACTTTTTCATTGATTTTTGGTCAAGAATGTTTATAATTAGCTTGGGTTGTTTTAGCAGCTTTTTAAGGAAAGGTGGTTATAGGCATGCACAAACGTCAAGGTTTCACATTGATAGAACTGTTGGTGGTAATCGCTATTATTGCACTATTGATGGGGATATTGATGCCGGCCCTGCAGCGGGTGCGCAAACAGGCCAGGAACGTCTATTGCCTGAACAGCCTCAAGCAGCTTGGCATAGCCATGCAAGCGTACGCGCTTGATAACGAGGATTTTATTCCCCGTGCATTAGACCATCAAGTAAAATGGATACTGGTGTTCATTCCGTACTTAGGCCAGGAATATAGAGAAATCCAGGATTACAGAGAAGTTGACGTATATCAGTGCCCATCCTTTCCTCGTACCGGAATAGGTCAATATGGCCACAGTAACGCCGAGCAGACAGTGGATTATGTCGTGAACGCCTGGGATATGGATAATCCGGGTCTATCAAACAGCGAGCAGGGAATCCAAAAGAATGAGCCGTCCAAGCTCAGCAGTGTCAAGTCCCCTGCCCAGCGGATTTATATGGCCGATAACGAGGCAGGAGATTGGCGCCCTGTGGTACGGAACAAATATGAGCTTGACATCCTGTCCAGAATGAACTATCTGGACGTTTGGTCGAGAACGCATTTGCCCGCCTCGGAAGAAACTACAAAGGGCAGTAACCTGACCCGACGAATCTCCCGTGACCGACATCGCGGCAATGGCTGTAACAATCTTTTCTTCGACGGACGTGCCGATTGGCTGCACAGAGACGAAAACACTTCCCGATTCTGGTGCGGCGCAGAATAACACTGACTGACACTGACTGGGATAAACTCACTTCAATATTTTTCCCGATGGTTTTAATCGGTGTTCGACATTCCTTGCTTGTGTCTTGTGCACTTATGACTTATGCACTTGTCCCTTGTGCACCAATTTGTTTGTCGGGTCAAAAAAAGCGAGGGGGAATTAATCATTTGACCCGAAACCTGAAAGCATATAGAGTAAGGGATGCAAGAAAGTGAGGCAGATATGAAAGAGGATGAAAGATGTGGCCAATGCCGGTTTTTTATGCCGGCAAAAGCAGAGAAGAATAAGGGCGAATGCCGCAGACACGCACCTCATCCAGGACCAGGTTTTTCAATAGGTGGTAAAGATGTCGGGCGAGAGCCGCGATGGCCGGAAGTTGCCGTCGATTGCTGCTGTGGTGAATTTGAACAAAAATAAACAGAGGGCAGAAAACGGAGAACAGAAGACGGACGAAAGGGAATATCAAAGGAAGAAGTAGAGAGTGCAACATCTATGCTTATAATTTGCTTCGTATTTGCTCGGCTTTTGTGGCTTGCTTTAGGGTCTTTTTTTCCTTGTGGGTGAGGCTGTGCAGGCCATGGTCGTGGACTTTTTGCAGGATGCGGTCAACTTCAAACTGGAGGTCGCGGCTCTCGGCCATTTTTCTTTCCCAGATACCATTTTGGACTTTCATCCTGACTCTTTGCCGAAACTTTTCTGTAAGTACATAGAGTGCGCCGGCAACCATACCACCAAGATGTGCTGCTTCACCGCCGGCATTAGCAACGACATCAGGACGCAGTACAGACAATATGCTCATCACCGCCAGAATAACCGCAAGGACCGACATTCTCAGAGGAAATATACCAAATACATACACTATCATATTCGGGAACAGAATAGCCGCAGCAGCAAGCATTCCTAAAATAGAGCCCGAGGCACCGACCAGATAGCCAACTTTAAGCCAGCCTATATGGGTCAGGAGGGGATAGAATATTCCTCCCGTTGCACCGCAGACAAGATAGAAGGTCAGAAATTTCCTGCTGCCCCAGAATCGTTCGAACATCGGCCCGAAAAAAAACAGAATAAACATATTCCAGAAGATGTGCCCAGGTCCACCATGCAGGAATTGGTATGTGATGGGTCTCCAAAGCTGCAAGGTAATCCCGAGACTGATGGGCCACACGGAGAACCAGTTGATTAGGAAACCGCCGAGTTGTGTTATTAGAAAACCTAAAAGAAACACAACAATATTTATTATCAACAGCCATTTTACAACCGGTGTGATATGTGGAAATGTAATCCGCATCTGGGAAGGATAATGGTATTGCGATTTAAAATCCGCCTGAGTGTAATCTCTGTCGTAAAGACCCATATTTTCGATACTCGATACCTGTTTCTTGTTGCTTGATTTTAACTCTTGAAGCTACAGTTCCATTACGGTCGCGGTTCTGTCTGTGTTTGGCACTATCAATATATTATGGTCAATTTTGCGAAATGTTCAAGATAAAAAAACACAAGACTTAATATATAAGGCTCAAGACTTAAGAGTTTTTGTTTTCATTATCTGAAATATTGCCATCAGTACCGCACCAAGGACAATCATAGTGATGCCGAGAAGTTGCGATATCGTCAGGCCGTCAAATTCAAAGGGATTGTCGTCGCGCAGAAATTCGAGAAGAAATCGTGTGGTGCCGTAGAGGACAAACATCAAAGCAAAAGTTGAGCCGGGTTTGGCAAAGATTTTGCCGGCGGTTTTCGAGCTGCCGGCATTTTGTGACCTTCGCCAGAAAAAGTAAAGTATCAGGCATAAGACAGCGGCACCGGCGGACGCATATAATTGGGTTGGGTGGACTGGCAGACATCTATATTTGCCTTTGGTGACCTCGATTCTTTGCTGCTCGTTTAACTCTTTGTATGGTTTTGGGTGCCAATTTCCGTCCCTGTCGATAAAGCTCAAATATTCTTCTTGAGGTAATATCAACTGTGGAGCAGGTCTGTCCCTTTCCAAATCGGCGTTTATTTGACTGATGTAAGCGATTGAGTTATAGGGGAAACGGATGCCCCAGAGAAGCTCTGTTGGTTTTCCGAAGCAGCAGCCGTTTAGCAAGCAGCCGATTCTGCCGAATGCAAGAGCCAGCATCAGGCCGATAGCAAGTATATCCAGGTAGTGACGGACAGGGAGCTTGTGATAGAGGAGATAAAAAAGGATGATGGTGATTGCCAGAATCACCCCGCCCAGAAGCTCAAGGCCGCCGTGCCAGATAGCAAAGACAGATACCGGGTCTTCTTTGAAATGCTCAAAATAATGAATTACGTAAAAAAGACGCGCCCCCACCACTCCCCCTATTAGAGAGTAAAGAGCGGCGTTTGTAATGAGCTGGGGGTCGGGCGTGATATTGCGGCTGAGCCGCCTTATCAAATAGACGGCGGCAAGAAAACCAATGACCATCATCAGGCCATAGCTTTTTAGGGTTACATGAATGAAAGGTATCTCGAAAAGTTCGGGAAACATTTATTTCGTATCTCATCGCTCGTATTTAGTTCGAGTCGTGAGTATTTAGCTTCTTTACGTTGTCTTTATTTTATTATTTTCGTCGAGAATAACGATTCTTGGTTTAAATTCTTTAGCTTCCTGGGGTGTAAAGAAGCCAAAACTTATAATGATAACGATGTCTTTCGGCTTAATCAAACGAGCTGCCGCACCAAGTATGACGACCTGACCGGAGTCAGCCTCAGCAGGAACGACATAGGTTTCAAGCCGATTGCCGTTGTTTAAATCAGCGACCAAAACAGATTCGTAAGGCAATATGCCCGCTGCTTCCATCAGAGCGGAATCTATGGCGATGCTTCCAGGATAGTGCAGCTTCGTATCAGTAACCGTTGCACGGTGTAACTTGCTTTTTAGTATCTTTACGAGCATAGCTGTTATCTTATAATTCGATTTACTTTACTTCTCATGACTACGAATACTGGACCGTCATTATATATTACTGTTCACAAGTGTCCACGAGAATGTTGTCTATAAGTCTTGCTGGGCCGATTCTGACGGCTACGGCGGCGAGGACTTTACCGGCAATTTTGTCAACAGCCTGGAGCGTCTCGACGTCAACAATACTAATATATTCAATTTCTATCGACGGAACCTGTTGTAATATTCTGTTCATCTCTGTGATGATTTCTTTGGTTTCCTTGACACCTGCATCAATCATCCGACGGCACTTTTGAAGGGATTTGTAAATGCTCGCTGCATCCTTTTTTTGCTGCTCTGTCAGATATTGATTTCTGCTGCTTACGGCCAGTCCGTTCGGTTCGCGGATTGTAGGGCAGATGACAATTTCCAAAGGCATATTCAAATCAGCGACCATTCTCTTTATAACGATTGCCTGCTGGGCATCTTTTTGGCCGAAATAGGCGATGTCGGGAGTAACAATATTAAATAATTTTGCACAGACTGTGGTTACGCCTCGAAAGTGGCTCGGACGAAATTGACCGCAGAGCGGCTCGGTCAGTTTTTCAACGTTTACCCAGGTGAGATTTTCATCAGGGTACATTTGCTTGGGCGTTGGAGTGAAAACAACATCAACTTCTGCCTTTCTGCAAATTTCCAGGTCGGCCTTTAGCGGTCTGGGATATTTTTTAAAATCTTCGCCGGGGCCAAATTGTGTGGGATTGACAAATATACTGACTACGACAAAGTCGCAATCCTTATTTGCTGCTTCGATTAACGAAATGTGGCCGATATGGAGCGCCCCCATAGTCGGAACAAAGCCGATTTTTTTGCCGCCGCTGCGGGCAGCTTTTACCAGCCTTCTAACGGATTCTATTGTTTTTGCAACTTTCATTATTAAGTTTTAGTTCGCTTCCCCTTCGACCCTTCGGCTATGCTCAGGACGAGCTTTTTTTCGCTCAGGGCTAAAGACTTTTTGCGCTCGCAAAGACAGAATGGCCGACTGTATAACACTTTACCTGATTTGCTAAATGTTCGATATTAGCCTCTTCGTTAAAATCCAGCTCTGAAGCCTGTTTACGGATGACAGGGCAGGTTTTCCAGTTGCTGAAAAGCTGCTCATAACCGGAATTGAGCGCCTCCAAAAACTGTAATTCAATTTTCTGCTCATAAGGGCGATTTCGTCTGTGAATACGCTCAAGGCAATTCTGCACCGAATCTGTCAGATATATCACCAGCACAGGCAAAGAGACATTACGGCTGAAAGATTGATAAATCTTATTATACAGGGCTAATTGTTCCGGCGTCAGTGTTTGTCTGCTATAGATAAGCTCCTGATTAAAAATGTAGTCGGTGATATATATTTGCCCCTTTTTCAAAGTGTTATGGTTCAACTGCTCGACTCTGCTGGTGAGGAAATATAATTGCGAATCGAGTGCAAGCTCTTTTTTCCCGGCATAGACGTCAGGCATAAAAGGGTTAGTATCATAAGGTTCGAGCAGTATTTGACAGCCAAGACGGCTCGACAGCTCTTTTGCCAGTGTAGTCTTTCCAACACCAATAACGCCGGCTACGCTGACAAGCTGTGGCAAGTGGGGATTACGGACAAAATCACAGCCGTTCAAACGTTTAGCCAGTTCACACATCGATTCGTTTATAACTGGATGAAGCAAATTGGCATCGAGCTGACACAGACCCCTGAGTGCAAATGTGCGTAAGTGCATTTGTGGATGCGGAATGGTCAAATGCGGACCGTCTATAACCATAGACCCGAACAGCAAAATGTCCAAATCGATTGTCCTCGATGACCATTTTTCCTGCCGTTTTCTGCCAAGCGCAATTTCAATATTGACCAGTGTCTTGTGTAAATCCTCCGGGCTTAGAGTTGTTTTTAGTTCGGCAACAGCGTTTAAGTAATCAGGCTGCTCGGCCTGTGCCAGCGGAGCGGTCTCAATCAGCTCACTTACACGGGCGACTTCGATATTGGAGACCTCTGCAAGCATTTTTAGGGCACTATTTATATAGTCCCGTCTGTTACCTAAATTGCTGCCCAGGCTGATATATGCTGTTATTTCCTTCATCAAGATATAGCCTTGATACGCTCAAGTGCTTTTATGACATTTTCCGGCTGGCCGAATGCCGTGAGACGGATGAATCCTTCTCCGGCTGAACCAAAGCCTGCTCCGGGAGTGCCGACAACGTGTGCCTTGTTGAGCAATATGTCGAAGAATTCCCAGGAACTAACGCCGTTTGGAGTCTTTAACCAGATATATGGAGCGTTAACGCCGCCATAGACTGTATAACCGATTCGGCTGAGCGTTTCGCGGATAAGCTTGGCATTGTTCATATAGATATTGATAATCCGTTGGTTTTGCTCTTTACCCTTTGGACTATAGACGGCAGCGGCGCCGGCCTGGGTAACATACGAAACGCCGTTGAACTTGGTGCAATGACGTCTTTTCCATATTGGGGCGACCTCGACCGCCCTGCCGTCTTTAGTGTAGGCCTTCAGTTGCTTCGGAATAACGGTGAATGCACATCTAAGGCCGGTAAAGCCGGCGGTTTTGGAGAAGCTGCGGAACTCGATAGCTGCTTCTTTTGCACTATCTATCTCATATATGGAGTGCGGTATGTTCGGGTCAGAGATAAATGCCTCATAAGCGGCATCAAAAAGAATTATGGCCTTATTCCGGCGTGCATAATCGACCCATTTTTGCAGTTGCCCTTTTGTCGCAACCGCACCTGTTGGATTGTTCGGGAAACACAGGTAAATCAAATCGACTTTTTCTTTTGGCAAATCCGGCACAAAATTATTCTCTTCAGTACAGGGCATATAAACAATTCCTTCATATCTGCCCTGCCCTGCCGCCTCGCCGGTTCTGCCTGCCATAACGTTGGTGTCCACATATACCGGATAGACGGGGTCTGACACCGCTACGACGTTGTCGAGGCCGAAAACTTCCTGGATATTGCCGGTGTCGCACTTTGCTCCATCGCTGATGATGATTTCGTCGATTTCGATATCGACGCCGCGAGACTTATAATCATTATCGCGAATGGCTTGTCTTAGAAACTCATATCCCACGCCGCCGTCATCGTAGCCTCTGAAGGTTTCCTTGCGGCCCATCTCATCGACCGCCTTTTTCATTGCTTCGATGACAGCCGGTGCCAAAGGCTGGGTAACATCGCCGATGCCCATACTGATTATTTCAGCATCCGGGTTAGCCTTTTGAAAGGCCTTTTTTCTTCTGCCGATTTCCGGGAACAGATAGCCGGCCTGGAGTTTCAGGAAGTTTTCGTTAATTTTTGCCATTATTTACTCTCATACTGGTTAATTGATTTTAATGGTGAGGCAAGCCCCACCCTATCGAATTCGATACTTGATTTTCGATACAGGAGTGAATAATTTTAGTGGCTGGTAGAGCTTGCGTCAACCATAAGTTCATAAGGCATTAGTGCATAAGGGCACAATTCATAAGAGCACAGGGCAAGGAATATGGAATATCGAATAATGAATTTTGAATAGAGAAGTTAATATTGCCACGCACGGCTTGGCCTGCTATGACTTGGAGAGGAACCGGCTTCTGGCAAAGACTACTTGTTTTTGACTTTTAGTCTTGCGAATTTTCTTTTTCCGACGCGGATGACCATACTGTCTTTGGGTGTAATTTCTGCGTTCGGGTCGTCTAATTTTTTACCGTCGATGGATGCGCCGCCTTGTTTTATCATTCGTTTTGCCTCGCCTCCGGTTGAGACGAGCTTGCAGGCAAGCAGCAGCTTGCCGGCAGCAATCGGCTCTGCAAGTATTTCGATTTCCGGTATTTCATTAGGAAGTTGGCCCTGTGCGAACACCTTGTCGAATTCGGCAGCGGCGGTCTGAGCGGTGGTCTGGTCATAAAATTGAGCGACTATAATTTTGCCTAAAAGGACCTTCGCCTGCTTGGGGTGTGTCTTATCGGGGTTGACAAGATTAGTTATTTCTTCACTCGTCAGGTCGGTCAAAAGCGTAAAGTAATTTTCCATCATATCATCGGAGATACTCATAATCTTGCCGAACATATCTTTCGGCTCATCTGTAACGCCGATGTAATTGCCTTTGGATTTGCTCATCTTTTCTTTGCCGTCTAAGCCGATGAGGATTGGCGTGGTTATTACGACCTGGGGGCTTTGGTCGTGGATTCGCTGCAGGTCTCTGCCAACGAGGTTATTGAAAGTCTGGTCAGTGCCGCCTAACTCAACGTCGCTTTTTATCATCACTGAATCATAACCCTGCATAAGCGGATAAAGGAATTCGTGGATGCCGATGGGGTCGCCTTTCTTATGTCGCAGCTCGAAGGTGTCTCGCTCAAGCATTCGGGCTACGGTCATATTGCTGGTGAGTTTGATGATGTCAGCAAGTCTCAGGTCCGAGAGCCATTCACTGTTGTATCTGATTTCGAGTTTGTCCTCGGAGGTATCGAGAATTTTACCTGCCTGTTCAAAGTATGTCTTGGCGTTTTGTTCGATTCGTTCAGGTGAGAGCATAGGTCGGGTGGTGTCTTGGCCGGAAGGGTCGCCGATACGTGCAGTATAGTCTCCGATGATAAGAACAGCTTTGTGGCCAAGGTCCTGGAACTGCCGCATCTTCCGCAGTACCACCGTGTGGCCGAGATGTATGTCAGGGCTGGTAGGGTCTAAGCCGAGCTTGATTCGCAATTGTCTGGGCGCCTTGGCCGCCTCGGTCAGCTTCTGGGCCAGCTCGGCCTCGGTGAAGATTTCAACCGTGCCGCGCTTTAGAATCTGAACCTGCTCTGCGATTGTTTTTACCATTTATGCTTCTCTGCAAACTAAGACACATTGAAGCTGCAATTATACGGCGTTGGCGGAAAATGGCAAGTGTCCCTTTTAAAACAAAAAAGATACGACGTGATTTTGTCAGCGGTTTGTAGCTACTGTTGGCTATGTGCGTGTTCGCCTGCGACACCGCCAGAGACAATAAATGTCATCGCCTCGGAGCCTTTGATGCAGGAAGTATTTCAGAATCGTTCTCATTTGACGACTCCAAATAGAATCATCTGCTGCCTGGCCTGTTTTGAATCCTTCTATTTTTTGAAAAAGACCTCACAGCAAATAGATACGGCACAATGGCGGCAAGAAAAAAAATAAGGCATATAATTTCTATCCTCCCCTGACCCAGGTGGCGGTGAACGATTCTCCATAGGGATATTATTTTATTTGGCCAGAGTATTTTCACGTCGAAGTGATATGCGCCGTCAATTAAAATATGGAGCCAAACGCCGAGGATTCCGGAGATGAGCATTTTAGGTAAGTTGGCCTTGTAAGGTATATGAAATAGTTGCATTATTTTTCTGAACGGATTCCGTAACGGACAGGCCGCCAAGCCCCAGAGAGCACCTACAGCCGTGCCGATTAAGAAGGTATGGCAGTAACGGTGTCTCGGCCATCCAAGATTGAAAAGCAAAACGACCAAGACTTCAGCGTCCACAATCATATTGGCCAGGACAAAAACCGGGACATCGAGCCATTTTCTAAAAACCAGCCCGATAAATCCACTGGGCCCGAAGTGATAAGGCGTAAACGGCATTTGAAACTCACTTAAGGAATGAAATGATTATGTGCCGGTTAAATATCTATCTTTTTGTAAATAGTTTTGAACATAGTCCTTGATTGCATATTCGAGTGATGTTGTTTCTTTATCGTAGCCGGCTTTGCGGAGGTTGGTTATGTCGGCGCAGGTATAGTATTGATACTGGTTGCGGATAGATTCGGGCATCTCGATATATTCGATATTTGGCTTTTTGCCCATAGCAGCGAAGACGGCTTTTACCAGGTCGTTCCAGGTGCGGGCTTCACCGGAGCCGATGTTAAAAAGTCCGCTGAGCTGCGGTTTGTCATAAAAGAACAGCGTCATATCAACCGCATCCTTGATGTAAAGAAAATCGCGCTTCTGCTCACCATCGGCGTATTCGGGCTTGTATGATTTGAACAGGCGAACCTTGCCGGAAGCGTTTATCTGCTCGAAGGCCTTGATAACGAAGCTTCGCATATTTCCTTTGTGATATTCATTCGGCCCGAAGACATTGAAGTATTTGAGTCCGACAATCTTTTTTAGCAGGCCGGCCCTGCGTGCCCAGAGGTCAAAGAGGTGCTTGGAGTAGCCGTACATATTCAGGGGTCTGAGCATTTCAATTTTTTCCTGGTCGTCGCTAAAGCCGGTCGAGCCATCGCCGTAGGTTGCTGCGCTGGAAGCATAGATAAAATGAATGTCGGCGTCGGTTGCCCATTGGGCTAACAGCTTGCTGTATTCGTAGTTGTTTTTTATGAGGTAGGAGGCGTTTGTTTCGGTGGTGTCCGAGCAGGCACCGAGATGGAAGACGGACTCAACAGAATTATCGAGCTTGTCTTCGATAACCATTTCGAGGAAATCGTCTTTCTCGATATAATCGGTGAAGGACAGATTGCGCAAGTTCTTCCATTTCCGGTCTGTGGCAAGCTCATCAACGACAAGGATGTCGGTGATTTGCCTTTTGTTTAGTTCGGCAATAAGCGCTGAGCCGATAAAACCAGCTCCGCCGGTAACTATAATCATTTTGCAGGTCCTCTAATTGGCAGATTAGTTTTCATAAGCGTAATTTACTGTTGCGGATATGTCAAATGTTTAAGGTTTCGGTGCGCATAAAAAAGCCGTTCAAAAAAGAACGGCCAACAGGCTAAAGAATCCATACCTGCTTAACACAAAGCGATATAACTTGCGATAGCAAGAATCAAAATCCGCCTTTTGTTAAATATAAATGGAAGCCAGGTTTCGTAGTAAAATTTTCTCATTTCCCCTCTCGGAAAACATCAGCTAACCGCTGTTCTTATTATGTAATTATCATAGCCGAAATGAGATAAAAAAGCAAGAAAAATTGTCTTTTATTGAATGTAAGTGTTTTTTAATACAGCAGTTACGTTATGAAAAAGTGCACCTTTTTTGCCTGTTAACAGAATTATCTCTGATAAACGGCCTTTGAAAAATTAAAAAATCAACCTGCCGTGGAGACTACTAAGTTTGTTTTTAACATCGTCCAATAATCAATAAGAAATAATCAATTTATTCAGGCCAACCTACTGACCGCCTCGTTGACCAGCTCGCCTATCGGCATACGCTGCGGGCAGCGGGCTTCGGCGGCGCTGTAATCTGTTCTGAGCAGCTTGCTTCTTACGTCGGCGGGGATTTGAGCGAAAAGCTCTCTTGCTCTGTCTCGGTCGCCGTAGCTGTTATAGTACATCAGATACCTCATAATGTCGCTGACATAAGGCAAATGCGGCAGGACGGCGTTGCAGATATGCGCGCAGCCTGCACAATAACCGCTACAGGTGGCTGCTGCGTATTCTCTGAAAATTTCTTTATCCATTCGGGTAAGTTTGGTCTTGTCCAGTACAGCGGCGACATTTTGAGCTATAATGGCGGTATTCTCCATCTGAACAGGAGCTGAGCTTATCCTTTCGTCGTCCAGAACAAGCTTTATAGCAGCCTGTTCGGGAGTAAAACCACGCTGCAGGAAGTGGGCGACCATTTTTTTCTCCGCTTCGGTTTCAATCTCCTCACGGAATCTGGTAATGGTCGTCTTGCCGGTGGTCTTCATCGCGACAATGCCGATGTTAGCCTTATGGCAGACATCAATAGCGGCCTGCATTTGGGGGTCCTGCATTACACGGAAGTTAAAACGGGGCATTATCACATCAATCCAGCCAAGCCTGGCTGCGGCGGTGAGGCATTTGGCCATACTTGAGTGGGTGCTGAAACCGAAGAACTTTATCAGGCCCCGCTTCTTTGCCCCTTCGGCCCAACGCTTTAATTCATCCGTAAACTGGGCTGGGTCATCTGCTCCGTGCGGGGCATAATATAAATCGATATAATCGGTATTCATTCTTTTTAGAGAAGTTTGAAGGCGGTCTTCCACGTCCTTTACGGTTCTTGCGCGAGATGCCTTACTGACAATGAACAGGTTCTTCCGAACCTCAGGGTTCTTGGCAAGGAACTGGCCTATACCAAGCTCACTGTTTCCACCTGCGTAGTTGTGTGCCGTATCCCAATAGGTAACGCCCCACTTAAGAGTATTCCTCAAGACGATTTGATTATCAACAAGGTTGAACATTGTCCCCAGACCGAGGGATGAAACCTTTACTCCCGTTTTGCCTAACTTTCGTTTCGGCACCTGTTCAAGGGGGGATTTTTGAGTTTCCTCTGTGTTATTTGATTTATCTGACCTGCCGATTGCTCCAGTAGAAGCCAAAACGGAACTTAGGCCTGCTGCACCTACTGTCTTTAAGAAAATTCTTCTGTCGATTATATTTTGTTTATCTTTCATTGCTCTAAAACTCCAAAAATGATAGACAATCAAATGAACTTTCGCCAAATTTCAGATTATGTCCCAACGGTAGTTGAAGGTTGGTGACGGTTCCAGCTTCTTCAATTTAACCTACCTTTCGTTTTTCAGCAAGAGCCTTGTCGGTTTCTAATTCGTCAAGATAAGATTTCAGCATCCAAAG
>Ga0315314_1000209_pt1 | contig 76502 bp, 51 predicted proteins | sample TDP9_MG_FD_203631 | JGI IMG/M metagenome (GOLD analysis project Ga0315314, IMG submission 203631) | Freshwater sediment microbial communities from Lake Towuti, South Sulawesi, Indonesia - TDP9 | ecosystem: Environmental > Aquatic > Freshwater > Lake > Sediment | place: Indonesia: South Sulawesi...
TTACTCACTTCGGCGGAATATTTTTAATTCAGCACTTTTGCCAAAAACTTAGACCTGTTTTCCAGACTTACAAAATTTTTAGCATACCAACAATCCATATATGGCTCTAAAACAAAGGAGTGTCAAATGAAAGTTTGACCCAGGTATCCCGATTTATCGGGACGCTTTACACTCCATTAAATAAATTGAAAAGTTCGTAAATTCACACATTTGCTAAAAAATCAAAATAGTCTATCGACGAAAATATATCAAAAAAATGCCATTTTCACGCATAATTCAAGCTAAAGGCCGACCGACCAAATGAATCGGGAGCATCCCTGGTCAAGCTTTCGCTTGACACTCCACCCTCCCCCGATGAAATTGGGGACTCCAGTGCACAAACTATCTTCTAATCTTCGTTCCTGCCAATTTCATCTGTCTATCAATTAGAGGCGAAAGAGCGTCTTTCTTTCGACCATCAAGTATATCTATCTCTTTTACCCCCTTCTGGAGAGCCTGCACGCAGGAATTTATCTTAGGAATCATCCCTGCAGTAATCGTTCCCTTTCTCACCAGGTTCTCAACTTCTTCTATTCTTATCCGTTCAATTACAGACTTCTCATCTTTAGCATTCTCCAGAATGCCCGGTACATCGGTTAAGTAGACTAATCTCTCTGCTCCAATAGCGCCGGAAAATTGCGAAGCAAAGATATCAGCATTGATGTTATAAGTTACTCCTTTTCTATCCATAGCCACGGAAGAAATAACCGGGATAAAACCGTTATCCAGAAGGATGTGCAAAATTTCAGGGTTCACTCTCTCCACTTCAGCAACATATCCCAGATCATGTTTTCCTTTCAGCCTCCTCGCTTCCACCAAAAAAGCGTCCTTCCCGGAAATGCCCACACCCTTTCCTCCTAGAAGATTAATCTTTCCTACTATCCTCTTATTTATTCCCGCCAGAACCATCTCCACAATTTCCATGCTTTCTTTGTCTGTATATCTCTGTCCTTCAACGAACCTTGGCTTCTTGCCTAAAATGGACAACTTTTCAGTAATTTCCAAGCCCCCGCCATGAACAATAACGGGATTTTTCCTTCCCTTTGTCAGAGATATAACATTTTTCAGGTGGCTATCCAACACCGGTCCTTTTAAAAGTTTACCGCCAATCTTTATCACCAATAATTCTTTCAATCTTCCTCCTCTCTCATTGGCTCTATCTCCAACGATTTCCCATCAGTTTTTATAACGATAGCGCCATTTTTAGAAGTAGAGAAAAATTTTATCTTGCTATATTTTTCTTCTAATTTTCTATCCTGAAACTTGCTTGATATTATACCATATTTAGGTGCCACTTTATATAAGAATTTTGGAGATATAAGTCCTTTCCCGTGATTGGGTATCTGTAGAATATCACATTTAATCTCTTCTTTACTCAACTCTTCCTGAATTTCATAATCTATATCTCCTGATAATAGAATTCTAAAATCTCCGTAACTCAGTCTCATAACCAAAGAATTACCGTCAATATTCTCTTTCATAATCCGGGGATTCAGAATGCAAAGTTCCACGCCATCATATTCTACCCTATCACCATAAGCCATATGTTTCAGGGGAATTTTCTTATCTCTGATAATCTGAAAGAACTCAGGGACAAGGTCATCATTGTAGTTTTGTCCATTAGAGTATACTTTTTTTACTTTAAATTTTTGCAAAATGGGAATCAAACCTCCTATGTGGTTATAGTGAGGATGAGTCAAGAAGATAGTATCTATTCCCGAGACACCATTTTTCAATAAATAAGGAATTATCACTTTATCACCCATATCAAATTTTCCTAATACACCGCCCCCGTCTATCAATATATCTCTCCTGTCAGGGAGTCTTGCGTGGATTGCATCTCCCTGTCCCACATCGAGAAAAGTAATCGATAGTTTGTCCGAAGGGAGTATTTTCCTGGCGGCTGCCGAAAACATAATGAGAAGCGGGAAAAAGAGAATCAGTCTACGTACTGAACGGGAAGATTCTATTTTCGGTAGAAAAGAGAAGAAAAGATAGTAAGATAAGATAAATATCCAGGAAGGATTCACGACATATTTTACTGAGAAGGGTAACGACGCAAAAAATCGAATAGATTGGAATAGAACTATTACAAATAACCTGTTAACTGTATTAACCGCCTGGCCAAGCCCTAAGGAGAAAAAGCCCCCTATCGATGAGGCAAATCCCAGAGCTGTGATTACACCAACCTGAGGAACAACCACAATGTTGGAGAGTAGAGCAATTAATGAAATCTTATTGAAGTAGAAGGCAGTTATGGGATAGACACCAACCAATGCTCCAGCAGAGACCGCCAGTGAACCTAAAATGTAAGTAACGAACTTATAAGGTTTGCTCAAACGAAAATGACTCTGGAAATAGGGAGTAAGATAGAGAATCCCTAAAGTCGCCATAAATGAGAGTTGAAAACCCACATCAAAGAGGGTAAAGGGATTCCAGATTAAAATAATCAGGGCAGCCAGTGCTAAACTATTATAAAGGTGTTTATCCCTATCGAGGAGAAATGCCACTAATCCGCAGATAGCCATAATTGATGCCCTTGCCGCGGAAGGAGGATTACCGACTACCTGGGCAAATATTATGACTACCAGTATCGTTAAAAGATAGGTTATCCTCTTGGGAATCCCGATTCCCCGAAAGAACCCATAAAATATGAACAGAACCAGGCCTACATTTAGCCCGCTTACTGCAAGTATATGAAGCACTCCGGCATCAGCAAACATCTCTTGAATATCCCTGGGCAGGTCGCACCTCTCTCCCAATATCAGTCCTGCGAGAATCGATGATTCCAATTGGGGGAGGGTGCTCTTAATAACAAAATCTATTTTTCGTCTAATTTTTGAGATAAGCGAAGGAAAGAAGCCCATTTCTGCCTGGCCAAACCTTTCAATATTTCCACTATCATAGACAGAAAAGAGCGAATGGATATTTCGATAGATTAAATACCTCCCGTAGTCGAATAGCCCGGGATTAGCTGAAGCAGGGGGAAGGGAGAGTCTGCCTGAGAGACTCACGCGCTCTCCATAATTTATCTCGGTTGGCACGGAAGTGTAGAGAAAGACTTGCGTTTTTCCTCTTACTTCTATTTCTCTCTTATCAGTGGTTAATCTCTGGCAGGCTAAGACAAAATCGACCCTTTGCGAGGACTTATTAGGAATTGAAACTACCACGCCTCTGAGCCGACTTCTCTCCTGAGTTGGAAAAGAAATAAAGCGGCTTATCTCATTGGCAGGGATGTGGCGAGTTCCCGGATGCCGGGCAATCCCCAAAGAGAGGAACGCCAAAGAGAAAAAGATTAAGCCAATGTTTCCAGAAACTCGCTGAAGAACGAAATAGAAAACTGAAGCCAAAATAAAAAGACTTAGAAAGATTATTAGAAACCAGAAATATTCATCTCCCATGAAGAAATTGCCGACGAGGATTCCCAAAATATATCCAATTAGAGTTAAGAGGAGTGGCGTGAAACTAAATTTCCTCATTCAATGGTCCTTGTGCGAGACCGATTCGTTTGATGCGAAGTTCTCGGATAGGAAAAACGTGGTGAGATTTATTATTCAGCAGGGTTTCTTCTATCTAACTTATTTCTCTAACATAACAGGGTTTCTTAAATTAACTATTCCTTCTGCAATAGACTCAATCACATCGCCCGGTTGAAGCCCTTCCTCAGGACCTGCTGGAGGGCTTGCTGTGGTAAACACGTCCCCGGGCTCTAAAGTCATAATATCGCTTAAAAATTCAAGGATTTCTGGTATCTTGAAAATTAGATTCTTCGTGCTGGATTCACATTCAACTTTGCCATTTCTTTTTCTAATCATTTTTACATTATCGGGATCAGGAACTTCGTCCTTAGTCACAATCCAGGGACCTATAGGACAAAAAGTGTCGAATGCCTTGCACCTTTGCTGGTACATTACATGTCCTGGCTGAATCATCTCTATATCGTGAGCTGTCACATCTACAAGCATTGTATAGCCAAAAATATAGTCATAGGCTTTCTCTTTAGGAATATGTTTACCCTTCTTCCCAATTACTACAGTGAACTCCCACTCCTGAAATAGACATTTGGAAGTTGTCCCTGGCCATTTCCCCCCCTTGGGTATCATGATGGGCTCATCGGGCCCTATCACCGTAGACTGGGCTCTGATAAAAAAGACTGGAACCTGGGGCTTGGGATAGCCTAACTGCTGACGATAGTCTTCATAGTTTATGCCAATACAGACAATTTTGGGAGGCTTTGGAATGGGAGCCTTCAATTTCACTTTTCCCAGAGGAAAAACAACACCCGGCACATTGAATTTTTGTTTTTCTACATAAGCAACCATTTCTTTAGCAGATTTTAGCGCGGGAGCTCCGGCCGCAATAAATTCCACCATAGAGATAGGGACAGCCCGGGAAGCAACCTCTTCCGCTTTTCTAACCTTTTTAACCTTGGATAAATACCTGACATATGCTGCATTTAAGTCTATCACTTTATTTTCCACAACCGCTCCCACTCTTGACTTTCCCTTCTCTTGAAAAGTTACAAGTTTCATAACACCCCCCTTTTTAAGATGAATTTAGTTAACCTAAATTTAGCAAACCCCACTATAAAAAGTCAAGTACTCTTTTGAGGTTTCTGAAAAAGTCCAAAATTGTACATCTTATGTAGGGGCTCAATTTATTGAGCCCGTTCCTTCAATTCCGCCAGGTTTTGAACCAGTCTTTTGTCCCGATTCATCGGGACCTACAAATCTTCCACCCCATTGTAGGCACAGATTCAATCTGTGCAGCTGACCGACCGACTCCGAATTCTATCCCCCCTCTTAATATAAATTACCAATTTCAAATTCCAAATTTCAAATTGACCCCACCCAATCTCGAATTTATAATACCCCAGGATTTGAAAAATAGCTTGCGAAGCACTTTAGGAATTTTAGCCAAAAAATGAGGACGGTTCATTCTCCTGCAAGCAAATCATTGTTTGACGAGCGTAGCGAGGAGTTTTGATTTGCGCCCTGCAGAGTCCGAAGTTTTTTGGCGTCAAGAAATTCCTCAGGAATGAGCAAACTATTTTCAAACCCCTCTCCGAGCGACTCCGAAATCTATCCCCCTGGCCGTGGCTCGTGCCAGGCACGGGCAGGCTTCATCCCATCTATTCCAGCAGATTTTTAACGCGAAGCTCCGCTTCGCTACTCCTAACCCATATAGATTACAATTCTGACTCTTCTATGTGTTAAACCGCATCGCTTCTTAATGTAGAATTCTTATGGCTACCAGTATCCTGGTTACCGTCTCATCTATTCTCTGACGCTCTTCAAAGAAGACAGCATCTCCATAATAATTCCTTTTGCCGAACTCACCGGCAAAATCTATAGATAGTATATCATTAAATTTATATCCAAACCCTCCAGTAAACGAGACCATCTGAAATTGCTTGCTACCATAAAATGGCTGAAAACAGAAACCATATCTTAAAGAAAGAGCATCTGACAGATAGTGCTCTGCGCCAATACGAAATTCAAAGGTATCACCGTAATTGGATCCTGATTCAAATCCCGACCATTCGCTAAAGATAAACTCAGCCGCTATGGTGGAAGAGATTTCGTCAACAAAATTATAAGCCACACCAAAGCCATAAGATAGGGGAAATTTTAGCTCTCTCCTGCCTTCTTTTGTCGAGGTAGAGTAGTTCTCTTCCCATCTATCCTCGACTTCTCCTCTTGTCTTAACAATAAATCCTGCTCTAAACTCATCGGTGAAGCAGAGCATTCCTCCCAGCGTGAAATTAAGACCAGAAATCTTTGATTTGAGTTCGGTAACGACGGTGGGAGGAGAAGCATAAATAGTGCATCTATTTTTGAGACTTCTCTCTCCATACAGAAGGTTAATAGTTCCACCTATATATAAATATGGCGTGAGCTTCCATGCTCCGCCTAAACTATAGGCATAGAGGCTTCCTTCTCCGCTTATACTGGCAGAGCCAATTTTCTCACCTGGCGAACCTGCATCAAAGATGGATTTCTCATGCTGGTAATTGTTGTCGTATAAGGGGACAACCCCTAAAGCCAGCACCAATTTTCTTCTGACCGGAAAAGCAACTACGGCACTGTTGAGTTGAAAATAGCATTGAGAATTAAAATAGGTCAATTCATCTTCTGTAACCACCTTTTCTACAACCGGTGCTATTCCCAAAGCTAATGAGAGTTCGTTCTTTTCCAAAACCCCGAGACATGAGGGATTTACAAAGATAGAAAAAGAATCGGTTGCACTGGCAATTGATGTTCCCCCCATTCCCAGGCAGCGAGCCCCAATTCCAGAAACGGGATCTCCTAAGCGAGAAACTCCCAGATAAGTAAGCGCATCAACTTTTGAAGTCAGAAAACAGAAAATACCGACTAACAATAAAGCAATTCTTTCTTTGTTCACCTTTCCTTTGTAACCTACCCAGTCTCAAACTTTCTAACTATCTCACCACTTCACATCCCATTGTAAACTGAAGACATGTCTTCTGCTTCCGATTATCTTGTCTAATTCTTGTTTATTTTCCGGCCTGTTTATTCCGTAATCATTGTAGTAGTGTGTATTTTCATATTTCATCCAGAGGCTGGTGTTTTTAGTAATTCCTTGCGTTACCATTAAGTAGTATCTTACACCTTTGCCATATGTCCACCAATGGAAAGGAGTCAAGCCCATAGGCCATAAGAATTCAATTTCGCTCACAGCAACTCCTGGGTCAGCCTCGAAAAAGACCAGCCTCCCTTCAACATTCAACTTGACAGTTGGACTGTACCTGAGGTCGCCAAAGACTAAGTAGCCTCTATCCACTTGCTTGAGCTCATAAATACTATTCCTTCTCATATCCCACCTCACCCTAAACCTCACGTTGCCATCCGGATCCCAAGTAACCTGTATTCTCGTCTTCTTCCAGCTCTGGTATAAATCTCTATTTTCTATCTTCTTGTCATACCAGTGGTCCCATTTTCTAAAATATACTTCCAGCTTCCTTGATACTCTCTGTTTAACATCAAACCAGAACTCCTTATCCGTGGTTGGCATCAAATTATCCTCTCTCCAAGGATGGCGAACAGGTCTAAAATAGATTTGCAGTTCCCTCTCTCTATCCTGATACCTACCACCAAGGAATATTCCATTCTCATTCCAGCCTTCATCCCTCCGCCCAACTATGGTAGTAGCACTACTATGTTCGTTATAGTAATCTGGATCGTATTTATAGATAGTCATCCATAAAGTAAAGCTGTTTAATTTGAGCATAGGCTGCATCATCCACGCCTCACCATAACCTACGCACTTAGCATATTCGGCGAAGAGATTTAATTTTCTATACCAAGCATCAAAATCGAACCCCAAAATCCTGTTTCTATTTCCTCGAAATAGATAGTATCCTTTCTCTTCCGGCGGATTAATCTCAGGGCTATATTTGCTCTCATAACCGATAAAACCAATGTGTGAATCTCTTAAAAAATTATAAGCCACTCTCCCGCCAATCAGTTTCTCAGTCAACTTGTTATTTCTCTCCAGTTCTTTATCACTAGTAACATAACCCATATTCTCTCTAATAGCAATCAAGCTCTCCTTCACAGTACCATCCGGATTCAAGGATGCATCGAGCTTCTTATTCGAATAGAAGAAATCAAAGTCGAACTGTTCTATTCTCTTTCTTATCGCCAATCCTCTTAAATAAGTATTTGGTGCTGTGCCTCCATCCTCTGCAATACCTTTAGCTTCAATCTTTACTGGTCTCGTTAATTCTGTTGCCAGAGGATAATAGAAGATTAATCCCTGATTATATTGAAGTTTGTAATCGCCAATGACTATCTTATCAATGGAATGAACATCATGCATTACAAGCCAGTATTTGGTCAAATAGTATTTCCAGAGATTATGAAAATTAATTATAGGCTCCGAACCGCTGTCTGCCTGAGCGCCCCCGTGACGAAGGACCCAACCGGCTCCATAGTGGCTTCCATATCTTAACCTTGTGCGATTGTAGAGATATGCGGCATTTTGAAATTTGGGGTCAGCATCAAAATAAGGTTCACTATCCGGCTTATCCAGCTTAATTCTCCATCGGAAATCACCGTGGACGGCTGCGGGAATTCCTTTTGCCTCAACCCTAACATAAGGAGCTATTCCTTCAAATATCTCATCGCTCACTCCTGGCACATCCTTAACTTCCTTAACATCTGTAAATTCTATCTGTTCCCGATAGATAATAATCGCCCTTGCCAGGCGAGAATCAATCAGAGGAAGTTTTAATAATTGGTCAAAAGAGCCAGTATTTAAATCGAGCGGATAGTCTTTCAAATCAGCAAGCTCTTCCTTATCCACTACCCCGGGGAATATTGCCTCCGCCTCATCTTCTTCAAATTCGACCTGACCCTCCACTGGGGCAGGCAGATTGACCGTCAAAATCATAGACAAAACAAGCAGAATAGGAACAATTCTTATCGTCATTACCATTCCGGTTACTATCTTGTAGCGGCAAGCGCAACCTTTACTTCTTATTAGCAGAGCTTCGCTCTGCGGCTACATTCTCTTTGTATCAGCAAAGTGCAAGCTTTGCTTTCCACTTTACTCCTAAAAGTTGCCTAAGTGGAGAGAGAAAGAGAACTGATGCTGGCCGTCCAGGAAGGGATGGCTCAAGAATGCGTAATCGAATTCGAATATGTTCCAGCGAAAGCCAAAACCTCCGGTAAATCGCACTGGATCATTCTCTATCCCAACCCGCAAGATAAAATTTCTACTAAGGGTAGCCTCGAAACCAGCTCTTATCTCAGGTTCAACCATTATTGAACTCATTGGCAGAAGCAAATCGAGAGAGGTAATGTACCCAGAAAGAGGCTGAAAAAAAGCTCCCACCTTAATTGTCTGGGCTAAATTCTCCGGGCAGTTACCAAGCCGGGGACTATTCAGGTTCATTGCCATAACTCCCAATCTGAACTTAGAACTAATATCGGCAAGGGCTCCCATATCCAAACCAAAAGCCGAAGCCTTGCCATAATCTGAGTTTGCGCTAGCTCCTTCAATCTTTACACTCATGATTTTCACATTGAAACCGAAATATATCCCACTTCCCAATCTCTGCCCGGAAGAAAGAATAGTCTGACTCTCCCTATATTCTGAACACCCGAACTGTGAATATGAGAATCCAAAGGTTCCCGCCTTTTTAGTAGGGACCGCTCCGCCAAACAGGTAATATCTCAAATCTTTTAGGCCGAAAAGCTGAGTGGTCATTCCCATAGCTTCTACTTCTTTGACCAGTTCCAATCCAGCCGGGTTCCAGTAGATGGCGTTAACGTCATCAGCCACACCTGTAAACGCTCCAGCCATCCCCATTGCACGAGCTCCTGCTCCCTTCTCCTCAAAAGCCCCATAACCGAGCGAAGAAGTGGAGAAATAGAAAACTGAAAAAATAAAAATTAACAAAAAGACCTTTCTTAACATTTCCCTGTCTATTACCAATTAAAGGATAGTTTGTAAAGAGCTTTTGGAATTTTAGCCAAAAAATGGAGACGACCCTGCTTCCGCCGAAGGGGAAGCAAATTTCAAATTTCAAATTTCAAATTGACCGAGCGACTCCGAAAACTATCCCCACCTCTTGCGGGTTCGATGAATCGAACCCCTACATTACAAATCCCAAATTCCATATCTCAAAATCCAAATTACCCAACACGCATTATCCCGAGCGACTCTGAAAACTATTCCTTCATCTTGAGGGCGACGCTAAAGGTCGCCCCTACGCGACCTGAGATTTTTGGCGGTGCTCGCAGAAGATATTCCCTTCGGGAATACTTCCATAGGGGTTTCACCCCTCTGGCGTTCGCCCCGATTCCATCGGGGCTCTCTGTCACCCCCTGGGGGAAAACAGATTTTTTCCCCCAAACCCCCTAATCCGCATCCCGATTTTTAATCGGGATGCTTGCAAAAAATTCTCAGCGAGTGAACCAAATCCCGAGCTACCTTTTGCCTTTAAGAAATTCCTGTAGTGATAAACAAACTATCCTTTAATGTCTATCTAAGTTTTCTTCCTACTATGATTGTTTCCTTTCCTTTGGTTACCTTTCCTGTATTTTCGTTTAGCGCTTCAATATAACAAATATATATTCCAATGGGTACGATTGTGTTTCCAGACTCATCCGTGCCATCCCAGTCTACGGAACCTTGCCCATCGGGGTCTATTTCCTGGTCGATCAGCACTCTAACTAATCTTCCCCTAATGTCAAAAATTCTCAGCGTAATCCTTGAACCATTCGGAATGTTATATTTTATCTTTCCTGCGCTTGGTCTACCGCTTATATCGCTGTACGGGAAAAACGGCGAATTAGTGACTTCAATTGTCTTCGTGGTAGGCTCTTCTTCAGGTTGACTCTCAAACTCTTTGCTATTTTCAGCATTGGGTGTGCCATTGATTGGATTGCCTCCAACGTCGGTGCCGTTTCTCGTAATTCCGTTATTAGTATGCCAGTTATTCTTTGTAGTCCCAGTTGAACCAGGGTCTATCCTTTCCATTGTATAAGCACCAATGTTTTCTCCTGCGAACCAGCCTCCGTTTGTTTCACAGGGGACAGAATCGATTAAATTATCCGAAGCATCTCTGAGTTCAAGGTCTTCACCTGTATTTTCTAAAACACCTGTATAGATTTGGTCAGCCTCCAAATCTCTGATTGTTTCATCATCGGTTCTTTCCAAAAGAAAATAGCCTTTAGCAGGAATAGTTCCAACCAAGGAAATATTAGGTGATGTATCCACTGCTTTTAGGGTCCACGTGGTTAAGTCAATGGGACTACTGGAGTTATTATATAACTCTATCCATTCGTCACTATATGAATAAGTAGTGCCCATCCAAGCGATTTCATTAATTACAACATCCCCCGGCGACGCCCCCAGAGAAAGACCAACAGATAAAAAAAGAATCCCAATCGATTTTAAAATCACAGGTTTTCTCATAGGATTCTAATAAATAACCTCTCCAATTCTATGCAATTTATTATATTTTAACTACCACTCCTCACCTTCTTCTTGTAACATTGCTTCGTATTTGGTCATTAATAAGTTCTCAATACTCTTTTCGATTCTCTCATCATAAATATAAATCTGCTTTACCCAGCGACCTCTGCCCTTTTCAGGCGGCCTTGAGGGCCAAGCAATCCAGGGACCCCTTTTGCCTTCCATTATTCCGCAAGAAATAACCACCGCATTATTGAAGGTAATTTCTGCATTGACTTTCCTTTTCCCAGCTCCCCTCAGCCTGAACCAATCGGTAATTTTGAAAGAGACTTGCTCGACCTTCTGTTCAGCGGGCTTTCCCGTCTCGATTGCTTTCATTACAGCGTTTCTTGCTTCTTCTTTGAGGAACTTTATTTGAGGATAGACAATCCCTCTCTTGTTAATGTATTCAGGAAACTTTAATACCGTCCTATTATCAACCTTCACCACCTTAATTTCTCTCACCACTATACATTCATTGAGCATCACCTTAGCAACTCCAACTACTCCTTTTTCAGCCTCAACTCGCTCCACTTCAACTCTCGTAACACTGATGGTTTCCAGGGCCCCTTTCTTCTCTGCTCCCAGCACTGCCGAAGAGAATATGACAACCAGCAAGCCTGCAACAAACAAACCTGCCCATCTTCTCATAAGTTTCCTACAAACCAACCTTTCACTCCTTTCCAGAATTCTATATCTTAGCCTTCATAAGTTGGGAATCACGAGACGTTAATCTGTCCAACATTATCCCTGTCACCAACTTTGACTATTCTGGTTAATTGGGGGACATTCGGATTTGATTCTCTTAAACTCTTTGAGGAAAAATTTGGCAAGTGGGATGGAATCTATAAGGACGGAAGCTTCGTTATTCTTTTCTAATCCATAATAGCTCCAGTTTGTACTGCCGATTATGGTGTATCTTTCGTCTACTATGATTAGCTTATTGTGGGTGGTCTGGGAGAGGGAATCGAAATATACCTCTATGCCAGCGTTTGAAAGCATAAATCCTCCCTCTTTCCGGTTTCTTATGGTAACTTTTTCCGCGGTGCCCTGTTCCAGGATTACTTCTACACCTACACCTCTTTTATGAGCATCTATCAAATCTTGAACCAACTGGTTTTCCAGGCTTGAAGGATAGTTTGAATAGTAGAACATTTCAAACATTACTACGTAAATAGATTTTTTGGCTTCCCCTAAGAGTTTATGGACTGTCGGGTGGTATAACCTATTGGGAATCGGCTTCACATCTTTTGCAGGGAGGGCCAAAGCAATCTGTACAGAGAGAGAAAATATTAAGATGGCGATTATTATACATCTCTTGACTTTCATAATTTAGAGGCCCCTTTCTTTTACAAAGTTATTTCTTGTTTTCTTTTCGGACGACGTCTACAAGTTCCAAAATATCATTAAGGTCGTAATCGGCTCCCGAATCCTTAGTACCAAACCTGTCGCCATAGCGAGCGAAGGCGGTCTTTATCCCCAACTGCTTGGCTCCTACTATGTCGCGCTCAGCCCAATCTCCAACCATTATTGTCTGTTCAGGTCTGACCTTCAGGATATCGAGCGCCATCTGGAAGGGCTTAGGGGATGGCTTCTTCGCTCCGGTATCCTCGTAGGAGAGGACTTGTTCAAAGTAGTCCTGCAATCCCAGGGCACAAATTCTCATCCATACGGGAAGCCTGGGAGCATCGGTAACCACTATCATCTTTATTCCCATCTTTGCTAAACTGGTCAGGGTGAGGCGGACGTGGGGATAGAGGCTCATCGTCCCTTCTTTGGCTTTGCGATACCCGATGATGCCCGAGGCGAGGATTCTGTAATCTATATGTCCGAACTCCCGCTCTAAAACTTTATCAAATATGTGCTGGTCTTCAATCCCTTCCTCGCCGTATGCTTTGTAAATTTTATCTACCATTTCTTCCTTCGGCATCTTCAATCCAGCGTCAATCATTGCCTCTACGGCAGCCTCTACCGCCACGCGCTTTACTTTCATAAAGTCCATTAAGGTATTATCTATATCGAAAATTATTGCTTTAATCATATTAAGATATGTGCCTTCTGATTCTTTTCGTCACCCTTAAGGGCGACCGACCTACCGTGATCAGGCACTCTTTAGAGTGCCAAATCCAGTATAAGCAGAGCTTCGCTCTGCAGCTACTATCCCACCTTCAAAACCCTGAAATTGGAAAGATAGTTTGCGAAGAACTTTGGGAATTTTAGCCAAAAAACGAGGACGGCTCCTTCCCTTCCAAGCAAATCACTGTCCGACGAGTCCCGATTTATCGGGACGAGGAGTTTTGATTTGCGCCTTACAGAGTCCGAAGTTTTTTGTCGTTAAGAAATTCCTCAGTGATGAGCAAACTATCTTTCCAATAACTAACCGAGCGACTCTGAAAACTATTCCTTCATCTTGAGGGCGACCCTAAAGGTCGCCCCTACGCGACCTGAGATTTTTGGCAGTGCTCGAAGAGTGCCGTTAGAACAAGTTCTAACGGCACGAGCGAACCAAATCCCGAGCATATTTCCTTAGCGATGAACAAACTATCTTTTAAATCCTGCAAATCTTGGCAGTGGTTAAAGAGCAAAAAAATCTAAAAATAGCCGGGCTCGACAAAGCCAGCTTCAGTTCCCTCAGGGGTCAATCTCAGGGAGCCGAACTGAATTGTTCTAATCTTCTCCTTTTCTCTTACTGGAGTGAATATTCTTATTCTTCTTACTTTATAATCTATCCTATCAATAATTCCTATCCCCAGAACTTCACCCATCGAATCCAGAAGTCCTATAAGTAGGTTCTTTTCATTGCCAGCAATAATATTTCTGAGATTGGAAGCCCCTGCTTCCCTCTTTACTATAATGGATTCTTCCTCAGACAACGGCTCCTCTGTTACCACCAAAACTCCTTCCCAACCCGAAAGTCTCTCCGCCCAGTGATACTGGATACCTTCCAATTTGATTTCTTTACCCGTTTTGAAATAGGCACGGTCTGTTTGAACTTCATCCAGGTCCAGTTCTATATGACCGGCTTCTTTGAAATACTTTTTATACATCGTTTCGCGTAGCCCCTTCCTCTCCTCGTGGTTTCTCGGCAAGGGACCCTTAGTAACGAGTAAGCGGACGATTTTCTCCTGGGGATAATTTTTGACCAGATGTTCCAGCTCGTCGCCTCTCTGTAGCAAGATGATTGCATCCGGGCTCAACATCTCTATTTCTGAGCGGTGGAGAGCGCGGGCTTTCTCTCCCTGCACCCAGCCAGGTGTATCAATGATAAGTATATCGGCAAGAGTTAGTCCGCGGTCAACTAATTTTTTGAGCCCAACGAGCGAAGGAAGAAAATGGAAGGCGGGAGAGTTCGAGCCTGTAAAATATAAGGCAGTTGGTTCTACTTCACTCGGAAAGACTATCTGCCTGTCTAAAACTGCCAGCCCTATTGTTCCCGGTGGACCGATATCGCTCTGACCTGTATCACAATCGAGAATTCCCATTTTTAATCCGTAAGTCAGAAGTCTATTGGCTAAATAAGTCGAAAAGAAAGTCTTTCCAGTGTCTATCTCTCCCAAAATTAGAATTATCCTTGCTCCCTGTTTACTTAATTGCCCGGCTATCCTATCCCAGGAATCGGGAATTGTGCGCTCGGATAGGTGTTCTCTTTCTCCACCCTCCTCAAAATCTAAGGTCAATTCACCATCCACTATCGTCTCTACTGGTATAGACTTTCCCCTGGGAATTGTGACTTCATCAGGATTTTCCAGAACCTTTCCCACTGCCTCGAAGTTCCCTTTACTAATCTTAAGCCTACACGGCCCTTTAAATAAGTAGATATCTCCTTTCTTCAATTTCAAGTTCATGACAGTTCTGCTATTCATAATTGTAGCAGCAAAGCGTAAGCTTTGCCTTCCTAAAGCAGAGCTTCGCTCTGCTACTCCTAACAATCTATTTCTTTAAATATTTTCCTATTAATAGGTCGAGTTTCCTGGCTGTTCTCCTATTTATTGCCCATTTATGTGTCTGAATTGCGTAAGCGAGAGCTGAAGCACATTCGCACTTCCTCTCGCGTCCTAACCTGGGAATGGCAGCCTTTATTAACTTCTTCACATTTTCGATATTGGCCAAGAGATTCCCGATGACCCTTTCCACGCTGACCTCTTCGCCCTCTTTCCATACATCGTAGTCTGTAACTAAGCCTAAAGTAGCATAACAGATTTCTGCTTCCCGAGCCAGTTTTGCCTCGGGTATATTGGTCATCCCAATAATAGAAAATCCTAAATAGCGGAAGACTTTAGATTCTGCCTTAGTGGAAAATTGGGGCCCCTCAATGCAGACATATGTGCCACCCAGGTGGACTGAAAGCCCCAGGTCTTTTGCTACCCGATAGAGAATTCGGCTCAATTCAGGGCAGTAAGGATTGGCAAAGCCGATGTGGGCAACGATGCCCTCTCCAAAGAAGGTATAAGGTCTCTGCCGAGTGCGGTCAAATAGCTGGTCGGGAATTACTATATCTCTGGGTTTTAACTCTTCCTTGAGGCTGCCGCATGCTGAAATAGAAATTATCTGTTCTACCCCTAAACTCTTTAGAGCATAGATGTTGGCTCTGGAGTTGAGCTCTGAAGGCATTATCGAATGTCCTCTGCCATGTCGGGGCAGGAAGGCAACGGGAATTCCTCCCAGATTACCAATGACAATTTTATCAGAAGGGTCGCCAAAGGGAGTCCTTATTTTCTCTCTCCGTATATCTGTAATTCCCTCTACGTCATAGATGCCACTCCCTCCTATTACTCCAATTTTAACTTCCTGCATTATCTTACCTCCTTGATGTGGCACTCTGAACAGTGGCCGAACTACCTGTTTTTTTAACGACCCTTAATCATTTCGAGCACTTTTTGAGCCAGAGAAATGAATTCCCCGAGGGATTCTTCAGAGACGGTAATGAAATTCCTCTTGTACTTTTCTTCTCCCTGAGGAATGCTCTCAGTAATTTTTACAAACTTTCCATTATCGTTTTCTTTCACATCGAAAAAGAAGGTCTTTCCCCTCTCGGTTCTAAAACGTTCGTTGTAGATTTCTCGGTCGGCCATCTAATCCTCCTTATGTGAATTCGTAGGTGCTTCCCGATATTATCGGGACGTTCGCTTTAATCGGGCCGACTAAAGTCGGCCCCTACGCGGCTATGTGCTAATGCGCATAATGGGCGAGCAAGCTCGCCCCTACGCGGCTCTGTCTTCCGGGGCGCTCACCAACTCGCGCCCGTCGCTAACCCGTCCCGATTTATTCATCGGGACAGCGACCCCCTTCCACAATCGTCTTTCTAATCTATGTGAATCAGCTCCGAAGGAGTCCGACGCCTCCATTGACTTTCGGAGTCCTGTCGGACCTGTGCTTCCCGATATTATCGGGACGTTCGCTTTAACCGGGCCGACCAAGGTCGGCCCCTACGCGGCTATGTGCTGAAGCACATATGGGCGAGCAAGCTCGCCCCTACGCGGCTCTGTGCTGAAGCACATAGGGCGAGCAAGCTCGCCCCTACGCGACTTCGCCGATTGCCACGGGCCAATTTACCCCCCCCACCTTATTTCCTCCCCCTTAAGGGGGGAGGAGGAGAGGAGGGGGCATCTGCCCTCGAAATGACATTCCGACACCCCCGATTTATCATCCCGATTGAAAATCGGGATTGCAGTCGCTGGCAACAAACTATTTTCTAAGTAAACTATATTCTTTTTACTACTTCTCTCAATAATCTAAAAAGTTTTACCTTTGCTCTCTCCGCTACTCTCAAAGCAAACTGGTGACTCATCGGTTCTTTCGAGATTCCGGTTGCCATATTGGTCACACAGGAGATGCCGAGAATCTTCAATCCGAGATGTTTACCTATAATTGCCTCGGGTACAACTGACATACCCACCAGGTCCGCCCCCATTCTGCGAGCCATCTCTATTTCTGCTGGGGTCTCGTAAGAAGGGCCTCTCACACCAATGTAAACACCCTGTTGAACTCTAATCTTTAGAGCTTTAGCGGAAGTCAAGACGATACCAATCATAGCTTTGTCATAGACACTTTTCATATCCGTGAAAGCGACTGTCTGGCCCCAGGTTCTATCTCCTATTAGAGGATTATCTCCCATAAAATTTATGTGGTCGGTAATCAGTACCAGGTCTCCTGGCTTAAAATTCTCATTTATTCCTCCCGCTAGACCAGTGATGATTAGATTCTCTACTCCCAGACCAGCCATTACCCTTATGGGATACGTAATTTCTCTCATGGTGTAACCTTCATAGAAGTGGGCCCTTCCTTTCATTACACAGACCTCTTTCCCTTCCAATTTACCGAGAACCATCTCTCCAGCATGGCCTTCTACAGTGGGATGAACAAAATGGGGAATTTGAATATAAGGAATCGTACAGGCTTCTCCAACCTCATCAGCAATTCCTCCCAGACCCGAACCTAAAATTAGGCCAACTTTGGGCTTGCCCAGGACTCTGGAGTAGTTAGCTTTTACTATCTTCTCTAATGCTTTTAAAGTCTCTTCAATCATTTCCTAAGTAATCTTTACAACAATATCGCCGATGATATTGGCCGCTTCGTCTCCCCTGTCTGCCGCATTTGAGAGATGCCTGTAGATTTCCCGCAATTTCAAAATATAGATGAAATCTTTACTCTGGAACAATTCTGCAAGTGCTTCGTGATAGAGGTGTTCTATATAGTTCTCCATTTTTTTTGCTCTTATGAGATGCTGGAGGCAGGATTTCTGTCTTCTCTTCAACTCCTCTACAGCTAAACTTAAATGTTGGGCAGATTCACAGAGAGCCTGTGCTATCTTCTTCAAATGCTCGTTTGTCTCCACCTTAAAAAGTAACATCTCATCAACTGTACTTTTCGCATAATCGACCATATCATCGATAGCCCGAGAAAGAGCAAAGATATCTTCTCTATCTATTGGTGTAACAAATGATTTAGTTAATTCCTCGACCAGAATGCGTCTTGCTTCATCAGCCTCTTTCTCAATCTCTTTGACCCTCTTGCCTTTCTCCTCTGTTACCTCCTCAATGAAATCTCTCAGAGCAGCCATTCCTTGTTCAGTCTTTACTGCCTGATCGGCAAGCATCTTGAAGAAATCTCTCTTTTTAGGAAATAGTCGCATAAATCTTTCTCCACTATAACAATCTATTAATAAGAAGGTAGACGAATGTGGACAGTATGGCCACAACTGGAATTGCAACTAACCAGGTAATCAAAATTTCCCTGAGCACTTCCCATCTGACAGCCTTCGGCCTCTCCGCTGAACCAGCACCCATAATTGTTGAAGCAACTACCTGGGTTGTGGACACGGGAAAGCCGAAAAATGCTGCACCATAGATAATAATCGCTGAAGAGCTCTGAGCAGCGAACCCGTGAATAGCACGAATTTTGTAGAGTTTCACGCCCAGGGTCTTAATAATTCGCCAGCCTCCGTTTAAGATTCCCAGTGCAATGGTGCCGGCACAGGCAACAACTACCCAGCGAGGAATGGGTAAACTTCCTGACGGCGGCCGATAAAGTCCCAAGACGACCAGAGAAAATGTAATAACTCCCATTGTCTTCTGAGCATCATTTGTTCCATGGGAAAGAGCCAGAAGAACTGAAGCCGCAAGCTGTAATCTCTTAAACAGAGTGTTGGCACTGGGAGAAGACCACCGAGAAAAGAAGTAAGCAATCTTTGTAAATAGAAAACCAAGAAGTAAACCGGCTATGGGAGATGCTACCAGGACTAAGAATATACCTAAGACTCTATTCCAGTTAACAATCGAGACTCCCCTGGCAGCGATAAATGCACCCAGGAGACCTCCAATCAAGGCATGTGAAGAACTGGTGGGAATTCCAAAATACCAGGTGAACAGGTTCCAGCTAATTGCAGATATTAAAGCAGCAAATACTATTACAATACCGTTGGGGATTACCTTAATAATTTCGGGGCTAACAATTCCTTTCCCTATTGTCTCGGCCACAGCTGTTCCCAGAAAATAGGCTCCCATAAACTCAAATAGGGAAGCGATGACTAATGCCAGGACAGGTGATACTGCGCGAGAAGAAACCATGGTAGCGACGATATTCGGAGAATCGTGCGCACCATTAGTATAATCAAAAAACAATGCTATAGCAACGAGCAATATAGCTATTGTAAACGGCTCCAACTATACCCCTTAATTTCAAAATCCAAAATCCAAATTTCAAATTCTAAAGCAGAGCTATTTTCTTTTCAATACTCTTTCCACCGCTTTTACAATATCAAAGCGTGTCAACCCGAAATCCTGCATTAACTCCTCAGGACTTCCAGACTGGCCGAACCGGTTCTTAATTCCCACCATTTCTACTGGCACGGGAAACTGCTGCACCGCCACCTCGGCTACTGCACTACCAAATCCGCCAGAAAGTTGATGCTCTTCAGCAGTAACAATGGCGCCTGTCTCCTTTGCTGCTTTAAAAATTATCTCCTCATCGATGGGCTTCACTGTATGTAGATTGATAACCCATGGAGAAATTCCCCTTTTATCCAGCTCCTTTGCTGCTTCTAACGCCTCATAAACCATAATCCCGCAAGCAAAGATTGCCACATCCTTACCCTCACGCATTGTTATTGCCTTACCGAGAAGAAATGGAGTATCTTCCGTAGTAATTATCGGGATAGCCGGTCTGCCAAATCTTATATAGACCGGCCCGAATACCTCCCCTGCCTGAATGGTAGCCTTTCTTGTCTCAATAGCATCGCAGGGGACGACCACCTTCATATTCGGCAAAACTCGCATAAGAGTAATCTCCTCAATAGACTGATGGCTAGCACCATCAGCACCAACCGAAATTCCTCCGTGACTTCCACCTATCTTTACATTTAGGTTGCTATAACAGACCGTAACTCTCACTTGATCCCAGACGCGGCCAGAAGCAAAAACCCCGAGACTACAACAGAAGGGAATCTTGCCAACTAAAGATAATCCGCCTGCGGTACCAATCATGTCTGCTTCAGCGACTCCCATTGTAAAGAACCTTTCTGGAAATCTCTCCTTGAACATTGAAGCTCTCGTGGAATCGGTAAGGTCGGCTGACAAAACCACTACCTGAGGATTCCTTTCTCCCAGAGCTACCAAACCTTCTCCATATCCGTCTCTTGTCGCTTTCATCTTAAACATTGATTGTGTTCTCTCTTTTCCATGCCATTAATAAAGATACAAATCCCAATTTTCAATCCAGACTCGTAATGATGATGGAAGGACTCCAGTCTCGCGGTGAAAGGATAGATAGGAAGAGTACTCAGGAACCTTCTAAATCTTTCAAGGCAACTTTCGCCTGTTCCTTCGAAGGCGCTTTCCCATGCCATTCAACCACATTCTCCATAAAGGAGACACCCTTCCCTTTTATGGTTTTTGCAATTATGACTGTTGGTTTTCCTTTGATTTTTTTCGCTTCGGTAAATGCCTCAAGGACCTCTTCCATTTTGTTCCCATCAATTTTGATAGTATTCCAGCCAAAAGCCTTCCATTTTTCAGAGATGGGATTTGGACTCATTACCTCGTCAATCGGTCCATCTATCTGCAATCCATTGTTATCGACAATTCCACACAGATTGTCTAAGTGGTAATGGGAAGCCGCCATTGCCGCTTCCCAGATTTGTCCTTCCTCCATCTCGCCATCGCCCATCAAGCAGTAAACGCGAGCTTCTATTCTATCCAGTTTGAGTCCCAGGGCAATACCATTTGCGATGGAAAGACCCTGTCCGAGTGACCCGGTGGAGACTTCTATTCCAGGTAAGCCGTCACTTTTAGAAGGATGACCCTGGAGCCGGCTACCCAGCTTTCTCAGGGTTTTAAGTTCTTCCAAGGGAAAGTATCCAGCTCGTGCTAAACAAGCGTACATAGCAGGGCAACTATGTCCCTTGGAAAGAATGAACCTATCCCTTTCTCTCCATTGAGGATTTTGAGGGTCGTGTCTCATCACACGGAAATAGAGAGCTACCATAATATCACATGCCGAAAGAGCCCCACCCGGATGGCCCGACCCCGCCTCGGCGAGCATTTCAATAATATCCTTCCTTACCTGCCTTGCCATCCCTTCCAGTTTCTCTATCTCTTCATTTCTTTTCATCTTCTCTTCTCTTTTCAATTAAATAAGTAACGCGTCTTAATAGGTGTTGGGCTTCGAAAGGCTTGGTTATATACCAATCAGCCTTCTTCTCTAAGGCTTTTTCAAAATCCGGACCAGTATCGAGAGCGGTCAGCATTAAAACCGGTATCTGTTTAGTATTTGGATCAGCCTTCAAAGTTTCACAGACCTGATATCCATCCATTCCCGGAAGCATCACATCGAGAATTATCAAATCGGGCTTCCACTTTCTCGCCATTCGTAATCCTTCTTCCCCGTCTTTTGCTGAAATTGTCGAATAGTCATTCTTTTCTAAAATAAACTTAACTAATTTCACCATTTGAGGGTTATCTTCTATAATTAAAACTTCCCCTTTCGACATTTTTCCTCCTGCTTTCCCACAACTATCTCCTCGACCAGCCCCTCACTGAGGATTCTAAAATTGTAGCAGCAAAGCGAAAGTTTTGCCTCCCCGAGCGGACCAAGTTCTGAGCTACTTTTGTCGCAGTTTCGCTTTTATTTCCTCAAGTAACTCATTGGGACTAAAAGGCTTAACGATATAGCCTGAGGCTCCCGCTTGTAACCCTCTCATCACATCCATCTCTTGTCCTAAAGCTGAAAGGATTACAATCGGAATACCCCGAGTATTCTCATCTTCCTGCAATTTCTCAATAGCTTCAATTCCGTCCATTTTGGGCATTATAACATCCATCAATATCAAATCTGGTTTCTCTTCTCTACTTATCTGCAAAGCCTCTACTCCATTACAAGCAACAAGAACTTCGAACTTGTTCTTCTTTAAAAGAAACTCAATCAACTGCACAGTAGTAAGGTCGTCCTCTACTATCAGTATCCTGGCCATTCTCCTCCTCTCAATTATCCCTTGCTATAGCAGTCCCGATTTCATCGGGACGGGCATAAAGCCCTACGCTACAAATGACAAATGACAAATTTCAAATGACAAATTAAGGAGAAAGTCCCTACACTACCCGGCGATGAACAAACTATCTTTCAGGACTACTTCTGGAAAATTTCCTTGTGCCTCAACATGGCAATATCCAGAAGCATATTGAGATATTTATACCCTTTTTTTACCTCAATATAAGGAATTAAATGAACAGAAACATTTGCGTCACCCAAGATTGCTCCCAACATTCTCGAAAACTCATCCGTTGATAAACTACTCTCTGGTGGAGGTCCTAACACTACGGCAATTCTCACTTTGCCTGTTTTACAGAGTTCAGCAAACATCCCATAATTTATTCTCTTTTCAGCTATATATTCTTTCTCAAAAACCGCCTCCAATCGAAATTTCAACTTATGTTTCTTTAATACCTCATCAAATTGCGCCTTGAGTTCTTCAAACTCCTTAATGTGGTCTTGTGGATAAAAGTAGGCTACTTCAACTTTCCGTAATGTTTTGTCAACTGGCGCTGGCTCAACGGATGGGAGTGAGACCTCCGGAGCAGGTTCTGGCTCCTTTTCCACTTTCACTTTTCCTTCCTCACTCGGCATTGAAATTCTTTCCCTCTTAATTTCTTCGACTTCCTGTTCAGTCACTTCTGGGGTTGCCATTTCAGGAATTTCTTGGGCAGCATATTTTTTGCAATTATGGCAATACCACCGATTGTATGTTTCAACATAGGCAAGCTTCTGTCCACAAGTCAAGCACTTTCTTTCCTCAACTTCTAATGGAGGGGGAGCCGGTCTCTCTTCTTCTAATTTAGGCTTTTTTAGCTCTGGTGGGCTTACTTCTACGAACTCTTCTCTTTCTCTCTCAGGCAGGAGATCATTCATCAATTCCCGAACTAAATCTATGGTTACCTCCTGTTTGGTCAATTGACCATAAGCATTAATTCGTTTCAGGAAACCTTCAAGTTCGCGAATGTTAGATTTCAATTTACCGGCGATATATATAAGTATATTATCACTAAGTTCTAAGTGTTCAAGCTCTTCTTTCTTCTTAAGAATAGCAACTCTTGTTTCTAAATTGGGGGACTTCATATCAGCAATCAAGCCCCATTCGAATCTCGACTTCAATCTTTCCTCTAAAGTGGTCAGCTGTTTGGGAGGCTTATCTGAAGTAATTACAATCTGCTTATGGGCGTCGTGAAGCACATTGAAGGTGTGGAAGAACTCTTCCTGGGTTGATTCCGCCTCAGCCAAAAATTGAATGTCGTCAATTAACAAGACGTCTGCTTGCCGATAGCGTTCTTTGAACTCTTCCAGTGTTCCTTTACCAATAGCTTCTATAACTTCACTCATGAACCTTTCGGTAGTAACATATAGTACCTTTGCCTTGGGTCTTTTGCTCATGACATAATGTCCAATCGCATGGAGTAGATGGGTTTTCCCTAATCCCACGCCACCGTAGATAAATAGAGGATTATAAATTTCTCCTGGACTTTTTGCTACAGCCTGAGTAGCTGCGTGGGTGAACCTGTTAGAAGGACCGACCACAAAATTCTCAAAAGTATATGCAGGGTTCAACTTGAGCTCCCAATCTGCTTTGATGAACTCTTTAGCCTTTTCCTTTTTTGGCGTTACGCTCACCTCTTTCGTCGGAATTTCCTGTGGAGCTCCGGGCAGGGAAACGGCAGGTTTGGGGACCTCCATAGATTCATCCAATAGCTTAATTATGCTTTCCTTCATCTCGGGTTCAACATTATAAACATAGAAGGCCCAGTTGTATTCCTTGTCCTGAGGGACAAAAGGACGACTGCAAATATTTCCAATTTTGTCCATTAAGTCCCTTAGGTCCCTCTCATCCCCCCAGATTCTTATCTTGTACCTCTTTTCTCCTCTCTGAGTTGGAGAAAAACTCATACTCCAACGTTCAATCATGTTGATCCCCTAACCAATATATCAAACGCTCCGATGAATCGGAGCTACTCCTTAACATTCGTTTCAATTCCAACCGGGCGCGACCTTTGTACCGTCGTTCTTCATTTCTGCTTTAAATACCTATTTTCAATCTCCTTAATCTTATTTATCCTGCGAAGATGCCTTTCCCACCCAAAAGGAGTGTTAAGCCAAATAGTAACTATTTGCATTGCTCTATTTTGATCAAGATTAGAGCTCAGGCAGATAATGTTTGCATTGTTATGTTCAGATGCCAGTTTTGCCATTTCTTCATCACAAACCAAAGCTGCTAAAACTCCAGGAACTTTGTTGGCGGCAATACTCATTCCGATCCCGGTCTTACATATAAGAATCCCCCTGCTACAATCTCCGCTGGCAACAGCTTCAGCAACCTGCACTGCGTAATCCGGATAATCGCAAGAATCTTCCGAGAAACAGCCAAAATCGCTGACTTCATGATTTAATTCTTGAAGTTTCTTCTTCAATTCCACTTTTAATTTGAATCCTTGATGGTCAGAGCCAATAGCAATCTTCATCTTTATACTTTTCGGATTGGAGGAATATCAAAAGGCGCACTAATAGTGTACAATCTTCACAAAAGATTCTACATTTAGACTTGCCCCGCCCACTAACCCCCCGTCCACATTTTCACAGGACATCAGAGTCGAAATATTGCCAGGATCGATGCTCCCTCCGTATAGAATTCTAATCTCCTGAGCATTTTCCTCTCCAAACATTTGAACTAATAATTTCCGGATAAATCGCTGCACCTGTTCAGCCTGGTCAGGCATAGCTGTCTTTCCAGTACCGATGGCCCAGACAGGCTCATAGGCCACTACCAATCCCTTACTTCCTTCCACTCTCACTCCAGATAGTCCCGCCTTAACCTGTTCCTCTATTACTCTTAAAGTTTCCCCTTTTTCTCTCTCTTGAAGCGTCTCCCCTACACAAACAATGGGAATAAGACCAGTAGAGAAAGCTATCTTCGTTTTCTTATTTACGGTCTCATTTGTTTCGCCAAAATATCGGCGTCGCTCTGAGTGACCTATAATGACATAACTACAGCCAATATCCTTTAGCATCATTGGCGATACTTCCCCAGTGTATGCTCCGCGTACTTCCCAGTGCATATTCTGGGCTCCCAATTTTATGGGAGAATCTTCGATTACTTGCTTTACTGAAGAAAGAACAGTGAAAGGGGGACAGAGAACTATTTCCCTATCTGCAATAGTCCCTACCCTGTTTTTCACTTCACGGGCTAACTCCACTGCTTCTGAGGTTAACTTATTCATTTTCCAGTTGCCAGCGATAATCGGCTTCCTCAATTTCTCTCTCCTCAAAATATAATTTAGCAAATTTAGCAAAATGAAACAAGCAAAAAATCAACCCAATCCAAGAAGTCCTCGAGTAGAACCTATTATAATGCACATTCTCTATAGTGTCAAGGAAAAAGGTAAGTACTTTCCCAAAATCCTCAAAGAAAAAAAAGACCCCTTGTCGATAAAGGCAAATTGCTGGAAAATTTTCGCACCTTCTAAACACAATTATTTATTTTCTTCACCCAACACGAGAATTACACAAGCATTTCCGTGCAGCAAGAATACCAGCAACCGTATCTCAACAAGGGGTCACCTTGCAGTGCAAATTTTTGAGCCTAATAATTATCTCTTTTTCTTCTTTTTTGCTTTCTTCTTTGCCATCTTTTTCCCCCTTTTTTTAGCAGTCTTCTTTTTGGCGGCTTTTCTCTTTCCTTTTCTACCGCCGCGGGCCATCCTAGCACGAGAGATATCTCCTTCTTTATCTAAGAAATAGAGATAACCAGGGACCTTTCTGACGCCAGCCCTAGCAACTTTTACGGGACTCCCCCCTCTCTTGCCACCGCGGGCCATCTTAGCACGAGAGACATCTCCTTGCTTATCGATGTAATAGAGATAACCTTGCTCTCTCCTTACACCGACCCTTGCAACCTTTTCTCCCATCTCATTATCACCTCCTCTGTTTTGAGCTCTTAATAATTACACGCCTCTATTCAATCCTACCAGTTTCTTCAAAGCCTCACGTCCTTTTTGTTCTTTTCCGGTGGAAGCTTTGGCTGGGACTCTTTGGGTAAGGTAATAATTTTCTCTTTTAGCCAGGCGTCAATCATATCTTTAGAAAACTTGTACTGTCTGCCAATCTTAGAAGCCGGGATCTTTTTCTGGCGGATTAATTGATAGATTTTCGATTTGCTGAATCCTATATATTGGGACAGCTCTTTAGTACTCATTATATCTTTCATCATATTCACCTTTTTAGAGATTTTTAAAGCTATCTATTATCATTGAAGATTTATCCTTTACTTTAATTATAATCTATTTACAAAATTTGTCAAGTAAAAAATTCAAAAATTTTTTAGTAGCAACTGGCCACAAGTACTTCCATCTAATATCATTAAGCAAGATAGACGCCTAAATTCTATCATAAAGTCTCTTCTGTCTATTTCTTGTATTCTCTTTTGCTTTTTAATCTAAAGAAATAAAAAAGCGAAGGCTACGATCTATCGGAGCCTTCGCCACAAATTTTACCAGAGTATGGTTCCCACCGAGCGATTATATTTTGGGCAAATTCACCTTTATTCCCGGGCCCATAGTTGAACAGACGCTTATGCTCCTGAGGTATTGACCTTTAACAGTGGGCGGCCTGACTCGCTGTATTTCTGCTATTACAGTACTAATATTCTCCACCAGTTTCGTCTCATCAAAAGAAGCTTTGCCCACACTTAGATGGATAATTCCGTAACTGTCGGTTCGAAATTCAACTTGACCAGCTTTAATCTTTTTTATCGCATCAGCAATCTCAAATGTGACAGTGCCTGTTTTGGGACTGGGCATCAATCCCTTCGGTCCAAGTATCTTTCCCAGCTTACTTAAGTCACGCATAGAATCAGGAGTAGCTATTACCGCATCGAACTTAATTTCCCCCTTGGCTATCTTTTCAATTAAATCTTCTCCTCCCACAAAATCTGCTCCTGCTTTTTCTGCTTCTTTCGCTTTCTCTCCCTTAACTACAACTGCCACCACCTTGCTCTTTCCTGTCCCGTGTGGCAATAAGACAGTTCCTCTTACTATTTGGTCCTGCCTCTTCGGGTCGATTCCTAACCGTAGGCACAATTCGATAGTCTCATCAAACTTGGCATTGGCATCCTTCTTAACTAAATTTACTGCCTCTTCCAAACTGTAAACTTTATCCTTGTCAATTAACTTAGATAATTCGCGGTACCGCTTACCTCTTCTCATAATTTCCCATCTGCACGGTTGAAACCGTGCCTACAAAACTTTTGCTCCTAAACGCAGACTGAAGTCTGCTACTCCTAAACGCTCCGATGAATTGGAGTTACTCCTTTCTATTCTATCTCTATACCCATGCTCCTTGCCGTTCCCTCTACCATCTTAACCGCCCCTTCTATATTAGTTGCATTCAGGTCGGCCATTTTCTTCTCTGCAATTTCACGTACCTGCTGCTTACTTACCTTAGCTACTTTCGTCTTATTGGGCTCTCCCGAAGCTTTCGCTATTCCCGCCGCCCTCTTCAACAATGCAGCTACTGGAGGAACCTTGGTCAAAAAGGTAAAGCTTCTATCTACATATACAGTAATTACAACCGGAATAAGCATTCCTGGCTCCTGATTAGCCGTTCTCTCATTAAATGCCTTACAGAACTCCATAATATTTACTCCATGTTGGCCTAAAGCAGGTCCAACTGGAGGAGCAGGATTGGCTCCACCTGCGGGTATCTGTAGTTTTATTATACCTTTTACTTTTCTGGCCATAAAATCTTCCCCTTATATCTTTTCCACCTGCAAAAAATCGAGTTCGACTGGAGTAGCTCGTCCAAAGATTGTCACCATTACTTTCAGTTTGCCTTTCTCCTCATTGACGTCTTCTACTACACCAACAAAGTTTTCAAATGGGCCCTCTATAACTCTAACACTATCCTCTTTCTCAAACATGACTGCCGGCTTGGGCTTCGCCTGTGCTTGTTGTTGGGTGAGTGCCACGATACTCTCCAATTCTTCTGGTTGAAGAGGCACGGGTTTTACCCCACCGAGGAAACCTGTTACTCCCGGGATATTGCGTACAGCCCAGTATGTTTCATTATCGATTATCATTTCAATTAAAACATAACCCGGAAAAAATTTCCGTTTGCTAATCCTTTTCTTATTCTTTCGGATCTCCACAATTTCTTCAGTGGGAATCGATATGTTTAATACTTTGTCTTTCATCGCTCCAGAGCTTATCAGTTTCTCCAGGTATGCTTTAACCTTATCCTCGTGCCCTGTATAAGTATGAACAATATACCATTTTTTCTCCACGAGCTTTTCCCTCTCAGTCGTTGACTACTTTATTAATATTCCCAGAATTATGGACAGCCCAAAGTCTACCAGACCTACAAAAATAGCTACCGCAATAACTAAAAGAATCACAATTATTGCAGAACCGATTGTCTGTTTCCTATCCGACCAGGAAACCTTTCGCAACTCTTGCGTAACCTCTCTCAGAAACTGAATTGCCTTTTTAAACACAATTTTCACCCGCTCGTTTCGCAGATTGCTCTTTATAACAAAAAATTAAGATACGTGTCAATCAAAAAAAAGCACAATTTAAAATTGTGCCGATACATCTTGCACGGTTAAAACCGTGCCTACAAAATTATTGTAGGCACAGATTCAATCTGTGCAAACTATAACCTTACTCTTTCCCCTCATCAACTAACTTGTAGCCTACCCCTTCTACAGTTTCAATCTTTTCACCCAGGGTAGCCAACTTCTCCCTGAGTCGTCCGATATGGACATCCACAGTACGAGTAGTGCCAAAGTATTCGTACCCCCATACCGTTTCCAACAAGTAACTTCTGTTAAGCACATGCCCCTTCTTTTTCACCAAAACGTGAAGCAAATTAAACTCCATAGGTGTTAAATCGATTTTTTTATCCTTTATAAAGACAGTATGTTTATCCAAATTCAAATGCATATCTCCGTACTTCAAAATTTCTTCTACTTTTTCTTCTCCACCAGCTCGACGCAACACCGTCTTCACTCGAGCAACCAGCTCTTCTTGATTAAAGGGTTTAACAATATAGTCATCAGCACCCATCTCCAATCCCGCAACAGTCGAGGACTTTGCAGACTTAACCGTGAGCATTATAATTGGAATGAAACTTACACTCTTATCCTTCTTCAAAGTTTGACAGATTTGAAAACCGTCCATATCGGGCAGCCTTAAATCCAGAATAACTAAATTTGGCTTTGAATCATGAACTTTCTTAATTCCGTCTTCTCCACAATTAGCAATAGTTACACTAAATCCCTCTTCTGTCAAGACATCGCTGACCAGTTTCGAAACTGACGCATCATCATCTATCACTAAAATTCTTTTCCTTAGCATCGCCAAATTCCTTTATTTAAAAGTAGGCCCTTCTAATCTTCCCTCTTATCCACAACGTAACTGCTACCTTTTTTGAGCTTAGCATATCCCTTCAATTCAGCTCCTACATCGCTAATCTCAGCCGGGCTGATGAATTTTCTCGATTTATTTGTAACTACTCCGATAGAAATAGTCATCAATGGAAACTTCGTAGTTCTATTGCGGCGATCCCTCGTTATGATATACCCTCTCTTTCTATCTTCCTCATTGTATAGAATAGGAATCTCCCTGTCAAAGTCCTTAATTATGCCTTTACAGAGCAGATCAACTTTGTCCGGGCTGGTAATTACGATGAAATCATCCCCCCCAATGTGACCAATAAAGTCATCGGTATTGCCTTTCTCTTTAACCACCCTGAGAATGATTTGAGCTGTAGTGCGAAGAACTTTGTCCCCTCTTAGGTAACTATATTTATCGTTAAATGCTTTAAAATTGCTTAAGTCTAGGTACAAGACAGCAAATAGACGGTCTCTACTTAGACACCTCTCTAACGCCTCAATGAGTGTAATGTTACCAGGCAATTTGGTTAGTGGATTAGCCGAGAGGTCACTTGCAGTGCGCGTCAAATGTGTTTTCACGCGCGCAACAAGTTCTTCTTCCTGAAAAGGTTTAGTAACATAGTCATCGGGAGCAAAGCTCAATCCAATGACTTTATCAGCTGTACTGCCTTTCGCAGTTAACATAATTATGGGCATATGAGTAAAAGAAGCATCTTCTCTAATCTTCTGGCAAACCTGATAACCGCTCATACCAGGCAGCCTCAGGTCTAAAATTACAAGGTCTGGCGGAGACTGATGAATCTTTTCCAGTGCCTCTTCTCCATCGTAAGCGAGTGTTACCTGGAAACCTTCGCCTTCAAGGATATCTTTTACCAGATTAGCGATGTTCTCTTCATCATCTATTACCAGAATCTTTTCCTTACTCATATCCTCTCCATATATTATAAACTATGCCTTTGGTAAAGTAAAGATGAAATTACTTCCCTTATCTAGTTCACTCTCTACCCATATCCGACCACCATGCGCCTGAAGGATTCCTTTAACAATTGCCAACCCCAGCCCCGTCCCCTTCACCTTCTTCACCTTACCTCCAGCTGGTTTAATCTGCTCGAATTTGTCGAAAACTCTTTGCAAGTCCTCCTTGGCAATGCCCACTCCAGTGTCTTTAACAGAAACCTCTACGAATTCCCCGGAGTCTGAGTTTCTTGCTTCTATAGTTACTTTTCCTCCCTCAGGGGTAAATTTAAAAGCATTGCTGAGGAGATTTATGAAGACCTGCCTAATTTTATCCAGGTCTGCGGAAACTAAGGACACGCTGGAGGGAACGACTGCCTCCAGTTGAATCTTATTCTCCTCCGCTTGTGGCCTGAAAAATGTAACCATTTCCTCTATGAGCGGTGGAAGTTCTAAAGCTTCTTTTCCAAGCTCAAAGCGCTTGGCTTCGATTTTTGCTAAATCGAGGATGTCATTTATGAACATCGCCAGCCGGGATGTATTGTTCTTGACAATTGTCAAATATTCTACCAACTTATCATTAAGTGGCCCGGCCTTTCCCCTCAAGATAAAATCAACATAACCTTTGATGGAAGTTAGAGGTGACCTGAGCTCGTGAGAGACGCTGGAAACGAAGTCGTCTTTCATCTGGTCGAGCTCTTTAAGCTTTTTTGCCATCCTGTTAAATTCACCTGCTAAATCGCCAAGTTCATCTCTACTTTCGACTAAAATCTTCTGTTCCAGGTTTCCCTGTCCAATAGACTTTGCACCCTCAGTAAGTTTCTTGATTGGACGACCCATCAGCTGTGCCAGTATAAACGCCCCAAAAATCCCGATAGAAAAGGCAACACCTGCTACAACGAGGATACGATGGCGGGTTAGGGATAATGTATCTTCCACAACTCTATTCAAAACTACTCTGGAGAATCCAATCCGCGCAGTGCCCAGTCTATCCTCTCCCAATAAAACTGGAAGTGAGACATCAACGAGTTCCCCACCTTCCTTCCCCATATAAGATTGAATCAACAAGTCTTCTGAGCTCTGAGCCTTTACTCCTATATCATCCTGATACACATACCCAAGAAGATTAGTATCTGTGTGCACCACCACTTTTCCCTTATCGTCTACGAACATTGCATAAACTACTCCTGTAGTCCTCTTCACTACCTTAATGTAATTTAAAAGAAGCAGGTCGTCCTCGCTAATTATCGCCTCCTTGCAGATTTCTGCCAAACCCTTTATGGCATTTACCTGGTTTTCTCTCATTGTCTGCAAAAGATGTCTCTTCTCAAAAATGAACAGAATGACGCTCATTCCCAGTAAAGCTACCACCAATATAAGCATGGCAAAGAAGCTGAACTTTGTTCTCAGACGCATCCTGCCTCCCGAGCATTAGTCCTTTTTCTTCCGTCTTAACTCTTCCAGATGGTCTTTCACCAGGTGCTCTGGACCAAAATGTTTGTATTCTCGGAGCACTGCCCGTATCCTTGCCAATAGTTCATCGGTCTCAAAAGGCTTTAGCACATAGTCATCCGCCCCACCCTCTAATCCCTCAACCTTATCGGAAGTCTTCTTAAACTTGCCTGTCAACATTATTATGGGTATATGCTTGCAGGCCTCATCGCTTTTCAGTATCCGGCAAATCTCAAACCCGTCTACGTCCGGAAGCTGCATGTCCAGAATAATCAGGTCAGGCTGGGAAGTTCGAGCCTCCCTTATGCCACCTTCACCATCCTCAGCAGAAACAAAATCGAACCCTTCATCGAGAAGAGTCTCCTTTACCAGCCTGACAATATCTTGGTCATCATCAACGAAAAGAATTTTATCCTTCATATTGGACCCTTCTGTTCTAAGCGGTTAAAACCGCTCCCTTAAAATTGCACAATTTGAAATTGTGCCTACACATCCTGCACGGTTAAAACCGTGCTACAAAATTATTGTAGGCACAGATTCAATCTGTGCAGGTAAAATTCAATTTCTGCACAATCTTGAAGTTCCCCTCCCAAAATATAGTTTACCACAGATTTATTACACCAGTGTTACAAAAATGTTAAATCTATGTTAACTTTTTACTCCCCTTCCACAAACATATATCCTTTTCCTTCTATCGTCTTTATCCTTCTTGCCGCCTCTTCTCCCAGTTTTTCCCTGAGCCTCCTTATATGGACATCCACTGTTCTGGTAGTGCCAAAATACTCATAACCCCATATACTCACAAGTAAATATGACCGATTCAACACGCGACCTGCCTTCTTCATCAGGAGGTAAAGTAAATCGAATTCCTTGGGTCTCAGGTTCACAAGTTTTCCTTTTACCCGCACTGTTGCTCTGGTAACATCGAGAGAAATCCCCTCCTTTTCTATGACCTCTTCAAAATCTTCAGAAAGCTCATAGCGCCTTAATAAAGCTCTTATGCGCGCAACCAGCTCCGTAGCTTCGAAAGGCTTTGTCAAATAATCGTCGGCTCCTGCTTCGAATCCAGCAACTTTATCTCTGGTTTCCATAACCTTGCCACTTACCATTATTATGGGAATAGAATGGGTCACCTTATCCTGTTTCAAAATCCGACAAACGTCAAGACCATCTAAGCCGGAAAGCACCACATCCAAGACGACGACATCTGGCTTTTCTTCTCGCACTTTCTTTATTGCTTCGTCACCATTTCTAGCGGAGATAACTCTGAAATTCTGTGCTGTCAGGATTTCCTTCAGGAGTTCAACTGTTTCTGGTTCATCATCCACTACCAGGATTTTCTTTTTCATAAGTCTCTCATCTTTCTCATATTTCTCTGTCCAGTGAACAACCGTATAATTTTAACTCCCAATATCTCTCTTTTATCTCCCTGTCTTATCCTTGTGTTCAAAGCGATCCCTCAATATCTTACGGATTCGCTCCCCCAGTTCGAAACCCGCCAACGACTTGATTACGTAGTCCACTGCACCCAGGTCAAATGCTTTATCGCGATCTTGCCTGAGGATGCTCGTGGTGAGCATTACCACTGGAATGTGTGAAATGGTCTTATCCATTTTCAACCTCTCCAATACCTGGAAGCCATTGAGACCGGGCATCTTAATATCCAAAAGAATCAGGTCTGGAATTTCACTAATCGCTTTTCTCAATCCCTCCTCCCCATCATAAGCATTACTCACTTGGAAATTCTCCAGCTCCAGAATCTCTTTCACCAACTTAACCAGGTCTTTTTCATCATCAATAATTAAGATTTTTTCTTTAGGCATGATTTTTCCTTTTGGAAAGCTTCAAAAGAAATCATCAAAAGCTGAATTGTCTTGAATAGATTGGGTTAATTTTACCACTTTTTTAAATAAATTGTCAACACTATCATCAAATTCAAACGCTCTGATGAATCGGAGCTACTCCAAAACAAAGCAGATAAAATAATCGCTCCGATGCATCGGAGCGATTATTTATGAAACGCAGACTGAAGTCTGCTACTCCTATTCAGTCACTCGAGGCTGGGGAAGACCTCGAGCGACGTTAAATCAAGCGTATTCTCACTTAGTCTGAATGATAAAACAGGTACTTAACCCTCGACCATATCCTCTTACCACGTTTATCTTCAAATCTCCCGGCAAGAGAATCAGGTTCTTAGAAACATAGTCTGAAAGTAAGGCTTTAGCCTTTCCCCAGACCGAAATGTCGGGGTCATCACTACAAATCTCTATTTTAAAAGGATATCTCGAATATTGGCGTAAAATGTCTAGAGCCCTCTCTATAATCAGTTTACCATCTTCTGAAAATTTATCCCTCTCTGAAGTATAAAGGACTCTATTGGCTACCTCAATATTCACACTGTTTTTTTCATCATACTTCAATGCCCACAGCTGGAACGGCTTTCCACTGGTAGTATGAGCTCTACCATACTCGTCAATATCCACAAAATTATAGGAATAGAGAGTTCCCACTTTTATTATCTTCCCTCTTTCGTCCCGACCGTCCCATTCAACTGTCCCTGGAGGGCTCCCTTTACCCTGGAGAGTTCTTACGGTGCTCCCCTTATCATCGGAAATTGTCAGTTCCCATTTCTTGATTTTAAGCTTGGAAGCCCTGGGATGAAAAGTTACCAGAGGAGGCTCGGGAAGAGAAGGCAGGGAGGGTTTAATCACCTGCTTGCTATTCAAGTTCGTAAATTGCTTAAAATCCTTCTGCCTTAGAATTTCCACCCCACCCTTCATAAGAGCTTCCGTCTCCTCTATAGACGGACTAACAATATCTTCTAACTTAATTTCAATCTGGTATGGAGCTTTCTCCACTTTGACAGTATCTTTGGCTTCACCTTTTATCACCACTTCCGGAAGTCCTCCACCAGTCTCTCCTCCTGCCGGCGGAGTCTTAGTATCTAACTTTTCTTGAGTCAAAGTCCATCCATAAGTTAGAAATATTAGCGGCAGAGTGACCAGAATACATAACGCAAACTGAAGTCTACTACTCCTTTTCTTTATCATTATTGTCCTCCTTATGTGAATATAACGCAGACTGAAGTCTGCTACTCCATAACCCTGCGCGACTTTCACCGCTTACACAAAGGTCCTTTTTCTAATGAAAAATAGAAAGTCAATACTCCCCACTCTTCTTTCCCGTAGAGGTCTCCTTGTAAACAAGCGAACTCCCAGTTCCTCAATGCCTCCATTACTAACTTATCCAAAACTGGATAGCCGGAAGTCCTCACCACATAAATATTATCTTTAACCTTCCCATTAGAAAGGACTACAAAATGTACGCTCACCCCTGCTTCGATTCCTTCCTTTTCTGCCCATTCAGGATAAGAGGGAATGTCTTTATAAAGAATCGCTCGCCCGGAAAGTGGTCCTCTAATCTCAAAAATCACCCTCCCTCTCTGTTCTCTTCTCGCTACTCCCTGATCTTCCTCCGAGCCAGAGCCAGGAGCAGACTCGCCTTCCTTTCGAGGAGCCCCGGAGAAGACCACACCTTTCCTGACCACCTTCTCCTTCTCTTTCTCTTTCAAAGCCTTACCTGTTAACACCCCTCCAGACCCAAACCCTGACCCTTCTCCTCCTAGCCCGGAACCCGATAAACTTTCGTACTCTCTCAACTTTCTCTCTTCTTCCTCCTTAGCCATAACTAACAAGTTGGCCAGCACTTCTGTCCCGGAAAGTTTTCCCTCACCATCCTGTTTAACAACACGGAATACCCCCTCACTAAATTCTCCCTTCCCCTTTATATCTTTCAATACCGGCTTTTCAGTAAGTATCCCCTTCGATGTCTCCTTACCCACATCTATAGCCACTATGTCCATATCCTTCCCTCTTATCTCATCCCCGGCAGCTACCTTGAAGGGAAGGTCCTTCTTAGCAACTCTATACCCCTTATCTTTGAGCTCCCGTGTTTTTGAATCTGTAAGCTTAACTTCTTTGGAAGCAAAGAGAATCTTTTCTTCTTCCTGGGAGATTAATTCTTCTTTAGACTTATTTCCTGGAGATAAATCGACTTTTCTGGGAAGCGATACTTTCTTATCGGTTAAAGTCTCCGCCTGAGAAAGCTTTGCCGTTTTATTCACCTCTACTCTGGAAGGAGCTTTACCAGCCAGGAGCTTCTCTTTCTTGACAGGTACTACTTCCTTACTAAAGAAGCGTTTAACTTTCTCCTTAAAAGTCTGGGGTGGCCTGCCAGGAACTCTAATTTGCCTTGTAGGTATTATCTCCTCTTGGATAATATAGTCAACTTCCACTACAGGAACCAGCCTCTCTAAATCAATATTGCTCGATAGATTGAAGTTTACCCGCAAAAGCAAAAGGTGTAAGCCTATGGCAATCGTCCAGCAAATAATGTCGTGTTTCCTCTCCATCTGAATAAGCATTTTTTATCTCCTTATTTAAGAACTTTCCTGTACTCTTTCCTCTGTTCTGTGGCTACTGCTATCCTTTTAGCGCCCGCTTCTTTAATAGCTATGTCGAAGATTTTCTCCACCTGACTATAGGGAATATCCTTATCAGCCCGAATTATAACCAGGGCTTCACTTCTTTCTGTCAGCCTGTATTTAAGTTTAGGAACCAGGTCTTCCCAGGAAACCATCTCAGTATTTATTGCTAACCTACCATCCCTTCCATAACTGATGGTTATGTTTTGCTCCTTTCCCTCGATAGTTACTGCCTTGGGGAGATTAACGGAAATATTAGGTATATTGACAATGGGAGCTGTTATCATCAATATGAGTACCAGAATCAATGCCACATTAATCACAGGTGCTATGTGTATACCAACTATACTATCATCCTCAACCTGTTTTGTTCTTTTCATCTTAAACTCCTTATTCAGGTGTCTCCTTGCCTTTCTCTTTATCCACCTTTTTCAACAGGCACAATTTTGTCGCCCCGCTCTGCCTGGAAAGGTCAAGTATATGCACCACCGTTCCATGCAAAACCTCTCTCTCGGCAGTAATCATAATGGCTCTATCTTTCCTATTCTCCAGTTCCTTAATCAGCCTTAGTGAGAATTCCTTTTCTGATACCATCTTCTCAGTATTCAAATATATCGCCTCATTGGTAATATGAACAAACAGAGGTTTCTCCTTAACTTCTTCTGCCCGGGTACTTTCTACCGCTTTAGACGAATGGACTTTAATCATTGACTGCATAATCATTGGCGAAACTATCATTAGAATAACGATGAGAGTCAAAGAAAGGTCTCCCAGGGGAGTAATATTTACCTCTGCCAGAAGTTCACTCTGACTTCCCTTTTCCACAGAATTTTTCCTCATCTCACTCCTCCAATTCCTCTCTGTTACGATAATAACGAGATTGCTTCGTCTCTTCGCTCCTCGCAATGACACTTTGTGTCATTTGAAATTGCGCCTACAAGTACAAATTCAATCCCGCCTTCTCTCCACAGTCCGCTCACCATAAAGGAGAATAATCAACTCTGAGGTGAAGGTATCAATTCTTACCATCAAGTTGCGAAGCCTGGTGGTGAAATAGTTGTAGATAATTGCTGAGGGAACAGCTACAGCAATACCTGCCACAGTGGTTACCAGGGCCTCAGAGATTCCAGCAGCAATTATTGTTGGTCCTCCCGACCCGGACAAGGCGAGGTCGTGGAAAGACCTCATTATCCCCAGAACTGTTCCCAGAAGCCCCAAAAGTGGTGCGATGAAACTTATCGTGCCAAACACTCCTAACCGCGCCTTCAATAAGTTCTGGCTCCTTTCCTTGTAGGTCTCCATAGTGTCCTCAGCATCAATTCTGGAAAGATGCGAAGCACTCAATCCCGCTCTCACAATCTCAGGCACCAGACCCCTGTTCTTATCACAAGAGTCTATAGCCTCCTGAATTTTCCCATCCCTGACTAACCTCTTCACCTCCACCAAGAACCGGCTGTTCATTCTCCCTGCTCGTAAGTAGTACCAGAACCTTTCCATCGCATAAGCAACCAGTAAAAGAGAAGCGACGAGAAGCAACGGCATAACCACAATGCTAGTCTTCATTAACTCAATAAAGGTTACATTGTTCATAATTCCCTCCTTTCATTTGGAGTCCCCCCGATAAATCGTGGGGTTATTCCCTATTTATTAGCAGTACCTGATTTCTGACTACTCGATTTCTGACTACTCGATTTCTTAGGAGCTGATTTCTTAGGAGTCGATTTCTTAGGAGCTGACTTCTCAGTACCTGATTTCAATACCTCCATCCTGTCTTTAGCCAGACTAACCCACTCCGGATTCTTGCTATTCTTCGCAATGTCTTCATAGATAACCAGCCCCTTATCCCTTTTACCTTCAGCTTCGTAAATCTCCGCCAATCGCATTAACCCTGCCAGCCTATACTCATCACTCTTGGGCACAAAATTAACTAAAGATTCATAGGTGCTCTTCTGTTTCTCTGGCATTTTCAGCTTATCGTAGCACCTGGCAGCGTAGAATTTCGCCTCGCTTTTCTCCGTTTTACCTTGTGGCACTTTCTCATATGCTTCTACTGCCTTCCCATAGTTGTCCATTGCCTCATGTAATGAACCTATCTGCAGGAAAGCAAAACCGACTTTTTCATCCTTAGGATAGGTGGCAACAAAATTCTCATAGGACTCGATAGATTCCTTAATTTTCTGGGTCTTCTTGTAACTTAGCGCAATATTAAGGGCTGCGTCCCTAGCTAACGGGTCACCAGGGTATAATAGACAAAAATCTTTAAAAGCAACTATACTCTTCTCAAATTCATTCATATTGAAATAGCATACTGCCTTACGGAACATAGCTTGACAAACCAATCCATCTCCAGGAAAATTGAGAATGAAATTCTCATAGGCACTTACCGCCTCACCATATCGCTCCTGAACATAATAGCATTCTGCCTGATAATAGAATGACTGAGCTGCTGAGGTGCTCTCTGGAAAGTCCAGAACAACCTTCTGAAAATATTTCTGGGCTAATGCATAATTCTTTCGATTAAAAGCCTCTGCGCCCAATTTCCAGTAAGTATCTGCAGCAAACCTCGAGTTAGCAAATTGGTCAATCAGTTTCTCCAGTTCTTCAACTGACTTCCCCTGACGGTAGTAACTCATCTGTAACTGCTCCAGAACAGCTCCCACCCTCTCATCTTCAGGATAAGACTTGATGAATTTCTCATACTGAGTTATTGCATCCTGAATTTTACCCTGGTTGTAATAACACTGCGCTATTTGCAAAACAGCTTCTTTTACCACATCCGAACCAGGGTACTTATCCAGAATCCACTGGTAACTGCTTAATGCCTCATCATATTTACCTAAACCAAAATAGGTCTTACCCGCTTGCAATAGCGCCCGCGGAGCCAGTTCATCCTTTTCATACTCTTTCCCCACCTTCTCCCATTTCTTTATTGCCTCTGAAAAGTATTCCAGATGATAAAGCGCTACTCCTTCTTGATATAGCGCCCGACTTACTCTGGGATGCCCGGGAGCGCGCTTTACAAACTCCTCATAACAGGAAATTGCCTTCTCATACTCCTTCTTGTTAAATAGTATATTGCCCATCTCCAGAAGACTCAAATCGCTCCCTTCTCCACCTTCCTCTTGCGCTCTGGCCAAAGCCTTCTCCTGTGCATCGGTCGCCTTTTCATACTCACCTTTCTGGGCATAGCAGGAAGAGATAGCCTGATAAGCTCGGGTCAAAAGTGGACTGCCCGGAAAATTTTTAATGACCAATTCATATATACCCGCTGCCTCATTATATTTACCAAGAGCATAGTATGCCTCTCCAACCATATAGTAGGTCTCTGCCCGCCAAGTCGTCGAACTGGAAGCTGAATTCTTCAAAATCTGATGAACGTTTGTCACCAGTTGCGGATATCTTCCTAACTCATAGTATGCGGTAGCCAATAGATACAGTGCCTTTTCAAAAAATAGCGTCCCTGAAAATTTATCCACTATCTCTTGGTAACATCCCATGGCTTCCAGCTGTCTCCCCGTTTTCTGATATGCTATACCCTCAATAAGTAAGACATTTGCTGCCAGTTCTCCCCACTGGTAGGACTTGAGAAATTCCTTTGCCTTTATTATGGTTTCCTCATACTGACCCTGTAGAGCGTGACACCAGATTATCTTGAATAGAGAATACATTGATAGTTTCTCAATATTCAATGATAAAGAATAGCTAGCCAGTGCTTTAGCAAAGTTCTTCTGCTTGAAGGAAATCTCGCCAATCAGATAGTTTGAGTACAGTGCCAGAGGAGTTTCAGGAAAGTCCTTAAGTAGATTTTGAAACTTCATCTCTGCCGTATCATATCTCCCCTGCTGAAAATCTGAGCAGGCAAGAAGATATAATGCCTCTTCCCTTAAACCACTCTCCGGATACTGGGAAAGCAAGTTCTCCAACGCCTCTGAAGCCAATGGATACTCCTTCGACTGGAAAAATGTCTCGCCAATCTGGTACTGGGCCTTATCTGCCCATTGGGTCCCGGTACCTTTTTTCAATACTTCTTTAAATAGCGTCGTGGCCGTCATCAATTTATTTAGTTTCTGAAAACCTATCCCGGAGTAATAAATACACCCTAAGTCGTCTTTCACCTTACGAAAATGTTCCACAGCACTCTTGGCGTCTCCTTGCTCAAGAAGAATTAAACCTAAAGGAATTAGAGCACTCGGCTCCCAGTTATACCCAGGGTAGAAAAGAAGTAATTCTTGTAAACAATTCTTTGCCTTTTCCATCTCTTCTATCGCCAGGTAAGATAGTGCTATTCCATATACTGCTTCAGCCCTTAAATTCCTGTTCTTTCCTTTCTTCACCTCCTGGAAATAGTCTATTGCATTCAGATAATTCCCTAAATTAAACTCACATTCCCCGAGCCGATAAGTTGAATTAATAAATAGGTCATAGTCTCTACCAGACCTATTGATAGCCTTCCGAAACGCCTTAGCTGCTTCTTTATATTCCTTTTTATCGAAAAGACATTGACCTACCATAAACTGGGCGCCGCCTGCCCTGGCATCACCCGGGAATTCCTTCACAAAGTACATAAATCTATGCATCGCCTCTTCTATATTACCCTCTCTATATGCAGAACAGGCAAACTTATATTCGCTGGCGGCATCCATTTCCTCACTCTTCGCTCCTGCCATCGTCAATGGAAAGAGAAGAAAAATACTAATGATTAATGAAACTTTCTCTATCTTTCTCAACATTTTATTTCCCCCTATCTATTTCATTCAGCACTCTGAATGAGCTCTTCTCCATTTACTTTCATTTCCACCGGTGTTTCCTCTCGAGCGAAGAAATCCAGCTTTATCTCTCCTCGCTCAACCCACTTCTTATCATTCTTATAAATAACGCTAAATTCGTAGGAATAGTCCCCCTTCTTTACCGGCCTGCCCATCTCGTCACAAACATCCCACCTGATAATTTCTGGTGGACGCGTCTCCCCGCTGAAACTCCTCTGGGCTTCCCCATTTTCGTCTCTTATTTCCAGACTCCATTTCTTTACAGTAATTGATGGAATATCTGTAGAAAATTCCAGTTGGTTAGTTAAAGCGTCCAGCCCATAAGTGTTTTCCGTCTTCAAAATGGGATTCGCACTCGCCTTATAGATATTTCCCCAGCCAAAGGTAAGAGCAAATTTATGGAGGTTTCCCAGGTCATGAGAACTAAACGCATAATCCACTGAAAGAAAATTTATCTTCAATCCCAGTCCACAGGTAAACGATTGCAAGTTGTTAAATCCTACCCTCAAATCCACCCTTCTCAAAGAAGAACCTGGCTTCTCCCAGGGACAAATTTCCATCCCCGCACAGAAGTACGCCTTCTCATCAACCAGCTTATTAATATCTGCAGTCAGAGTGAGACGCCTGGAGAATGCATTCATTGCCAGACCGCCTTTCAAATTCAATTCATACACATCCGGCTCATCTCTAAGAGTCACCTTTGGCTGGATAACATTTTGTAGCGTTAACCCGATGTCCAGCTCGTCCAACGGCTCATATAGTATTCCTAAATCTATCCCCTGGCTATTCCCTGAATATTTCATCACTCGCTCATGAATCAGTTTCAAACTTGCCCCTAAGGAAATCTTTCTGTGAATCATGTTTGCATAAGAAATAATTATCGCATTCTTAAATACCGACTTGTTCGTGCCAATCGGCCCTAAGAACATGTCTACTTCCTCGTATCCTCCTGAATGGAGTAAAACATCAGAAATACCAATACTTCCCCAGCTCCTCAGAGGATGAACGTAGGAGAGAAAATTATAACTCGTCTGTTCAAAGAACGGAGCATACATGGAAAGAAACTGGTGTTCCTCCATCTGCATCAATGCCGCAGGATTCCAGTAAGGAGCACTGGCGTCATCTGCCAGCGCTACATAGGCCCCTCCCATAGCTAAAGACCTCGCTCCCGCCCCATACTGCAAATAGTCATTGGCCATCCCGTAGTAATTATCCCCTATGGCAAGCTGCCACTCTATCCCCAGAATTAATACTGCAACGAGGAAAACGCTCCGATGAATCGGAGCTACTCCAAATAGTCTAAAAATTTTCCTTTCCATCTTTTTATCTCCCCTTATCGGGCCGGCCTTGGTCGGCCCCTACGCGACCCTTATTTAGCAACAGCTATCTTCCTTACCATATGCCTCTTCTCGTTCTCTATCCATACCCGGCAGATGTAACCTCCATTGGCTACCACTTTACCGGAGAGGTTCTTGCCATCCCAGGGAACGCTGTTATCTTTCCTGCCACCATTTTCCCCTGCCTCATACCTCTCATGCCAGACTTCCTGGCCAAAGAGGTCGTAAATTGTGATTATTACATTGGAAGGCTCCTTGAGAGTATATTCTATCAGAGTCGGTTCTTCACCTGCTTTGAACGGATTCGGACGATTGGATACTTCACCACTCCCAAAGAATGAGACATAGATTGGCTTGCTCCGATTTATGCCTTCCTTATGGCCATATTTGTCTATCCCATAGTACTCTATACTATGGCTTCCTGGAGAAAGAGTAAACGGCCCAGCATAGGTATTCCAATCCCCGGCCTTGTCCCTATAAAGGATTGTCTCTGCAATAATATTGGATACGGACTCAATAATTACCCTCGTAGTAGGCCTCACATACAGGACAGCATTCATCTCATTATAGATCCCGTCCAATCTCAATGCTGTCTTTGGCGCACCAATGACCTCAATCTCCACACGAACCAGCGTTACTGACTGTGGGTTGTACTGACCACCGTCGAAAGCTTCAACATAGATTTTCTGAGCGAGGCCATAACCTTGAGGGACGATGGCTATTCCTGCCTGCAAATTGACGTTTTTTTCCTTCAATTCTCCCTCAGCCAGTGTCCCGCCGACGGGAGAAGAATAAGCAACCAGGGTCACCCATCTGGCATACTTTGCAGGGGTCACAACATTTCCGGCTCCTGTGTCAACTAATTTAACTGTAAGAGGAAATTCCTCACCAGCTCCCACCGTTGCCGGAGCACTTAGTTCATAACGCAGACCATCCGGTCGGATTTCTATAGGGTCGGTATATGCTGGAGTATTGCCAAGATTATCCCTTACCCCGAACAGAATCGTTCCCACTGTGTCGTAGGTTACCCAGATTTCTGCCCGGCCACTATTCAGCACCAATGGGTCTGCTGTGTTCCATTTTCCCGGAGCATTTTGAAAATCGACCATACAGGCAGTTAAGCCGAACGGGTTGTTCGCCCCGCTCTCGGGCTGACCTGTTAGAGGATCAATAAGTTCAATAATCAATTTGAATGGGTCAATGGTTCTGGCACTGGAAACAGTGCTCGTAATTCGGTAAGAAGCGACCTGTGGTGTAGTAGCAATTCTCCAGGTATAAGACGCTGGTGTTGGGTCTACATTACCTACCCGATCTTTAGCCCTGACTTCAAATGTATGAAGCCCTTCACTTAAACCTGTGTAATTTGTGGTTGTTGCTGGACTATACCCGGACCATAGCCCACCATCCAGCCTGTAGGAAAATTCACATCCACTCTCACTGGCACTAAATTGGAAAGTTGCCGATGTGCTATTTGTAGGGTTAGAAGGATAGGAATCTATGAATGTATCCGGTACTGTCGAATCAATTAGCCAGGTATAGGAGGCGGGACTTGCATCTACATTACCTGCCCCATCTCTCGCCCTGACCTCAAATGTATGGCTCCCTCCACTTAAACCCGCATAACTTGTGGTTGTGCTTGGACTATACGCTGACCACACCCCACCATCTAGCCTGTAGGAAAATTCACATCCAGCCTTACTCGCATTATATACAAATGTTGCCGATGTGCTATTTGTAGGGTTAGAAGGATAAGAATCTATGAATGTATCCGGTACTGTCGAATCAATTAGCCAGGTATAAAAGGCGGGACTTGCATCTACATTGCCTGCTCCATCTCTCGCCCTGACCTCAAATGTATGACTACCCTCAGTTAATCCCGCGTAACTCACACTTGTGACTGTACTGTATCCCGACCAGACACCACCATCAAGCCTGTAGGAAAATTCACATCCACTCTCATTTGCACTATATACAAATGTTGCTGATGTGCTATTCGTGGGATTGGCAGGGTAACTGGTTATGAACGTATCCGGTATTGTCGTATCTATTACCCATGTATATGACGCTGGCGTTGCATCTACATTACCTGCCCCGTCTCTCGCCCTGACCTCAAATGTATGGCTCCCCTCAGTTAATCCTGCGTAACTCACACTTGTGGCTGTACTATACCCCGACCAGGCCCCACTATCCAGCTTGTAGGAAAATTCACATCCACTCTCACTGGCACTAAATTGGAAAGTTGCCAATGTACTATTTGTAGGGTTAGAAGGATAAGAATCTATGAACGTATCCGGTACCGTTATATCTATTACCCAGGTATAAGAGGCGGGGCTTGCATCTACATTACCTGCTCCATCTCTCGCCCTGACCTCAAATGTATGGCTCCCTCCAGTTAAACCTGTGTAACTCCTGGTTGTAGATCCACTATATCCGGACCAGTCCCCACCATCTAGCCTGTAGGAAAATTCACACCCAGCCTTACTCGCACTATATACAAATGCTGCCGATGTGCTATTGGTGGGATTGGCCGGGTAACTGGTTATGAACGTATCCGGCGCTGTCGTATCTATTACCCATGTATATGAGGCTGGCGTTGCATCTACATTGCCTGCTCCATCTCTCGCCCTGACCTCAAATGTATGGCTCCCTCCACTTAAACCCGCGTAACTTGCGGATGTAGCTGAACTATACCCGGACCAACCTCCACTATCTAACCTGTAGGAAAACTCACATCCACTCTCATTCGCAGTAAAGGTAAAATCGGCCGATGTGCTATTTGTAGGATTGTCGGGCCGACTGGTTATAAACGTATCCGGTGCTGTCGTATCTATTACCCATGTATATGAGGCTGGCGTTGCATCTACATTACCTGCCCCGTCTCTCGCCCTGACCTCGAATGTATGGCTCCCTCCACTTAAACCCGCATAACTTGTGGTTGTGGCTGGACTATACACTGACCACACCCCACCATCAAGCCTGTAGGAAAATTGACACCCAGCCTTACTCGCGCTATATACAAATGTTGCCGATGTGCTATTGGTGGGATTGGCAGGGTAACTGGTTATGAACGTATCCGGCGCTGTCGTATCTATTACCCATGTATATGAGGCTGGCGTTGCATCTACATTGCCTGCTCCATCTCTCGCCCTGACCTCAAATGTATGACTACCCTCAGTTAATCCCGCGTAACTCACACTTGTGACTGTACTGTATCCCGACCAGACCCCACCATCAAGCCTGTAGGAAAATTCACATCCACTCTCATTTGCACTAAAGGTAAAAGTAGCCGATGTGCTATTCGTGGGATTGGCCGGGTAACTGGTTATGAACGTATCCGGCGCTGTCGTATCTATTACCCATGTATATGAGGCTGGCGTTGCATCTACATTGCCTGCCCCATCTCTCGCCCTGACCTCAAATGTATGGCTCCCTCCACTTAAACCCACGTAACTTGCGGATGTAGCTGAACTATACCCGGACCAACCTCCACTATCTAACCTGTAGGAAAACTCACATCCACTCTCATTCGCAGTAAAGGTAAAATCGGCCGATGTGCTATTTGTAGGATTGTCGGGCCGACTGGTTATAAACGTATCCGGTGCTGTCGTATCTATTACCCATGTATATGAGGCTGGCGTTGCATCTACATTGCCTGCCCCGTCTCTCGCCCTGACCTCGAATGTATGGCTCCCTCCACTTAAACCCGCATAACTTGTGGTTGTGGCTGGACTATACGCTGACCACACCCCACCATCAAGCCTGTAGGAAAATTCACATCCAGCCTTACTTGCACTATATTCAAATGTCGCTGATGTGCTATTCGTGGGATTGGCAGGGTAACTGGTTATGAACGTATCCGGTGCTGTCGTATCTATTACCCATGTATATGAGGCTGGCGTTGCATCTACATTACCTGCCCCGTCTCTCGCCCTGACCTCAAATGTATGGCTCCCCTCAGTTAAACCTGTGTAACTCCTGGTTGTAGATCCACTATATCCGGACCAGGCCCCACCATCAAGCCTGTAGGAAAATTCACACCCACTCTCACTTGCACTATATACAAATGTTGCTGATGTGCTATTCGTGGGATTGGCAGGGTAACTGGTTATGAACGTATCCGGCGCTGTCGTATCTATTACCCATGTATATGAGGCTGGCGTTGCATCTACATTACCTGCTCCATCTTTAGCTTTAACCTCAAATGTATGTGTTCCCGGAGTTAAACCTAGGTAACTTTTGGACGTAGCTGGGTTATACCCAGACCAAGCTCCACCATCCAGCCGATATGAAAACTCACATCTAATCTCATTCGCACTAAAGGTAAAATCAGCCGATGTACTACTTGTAGGATTAGGAGGATAAGTATTTATGCTCGTGTCTGGTGCTGTAGCGTCTATCTGGCAATCATGGCTGCCAGAAGCACCTATCAGCCCGGAACCGTTCCTGGCTTTCACATAGAATGTATGCGTCCCATCACTCAATGGTGCAGTTGTGGCTGTCGTTGCTGTCGTCCACACTCCTCCTGTTTCTGGCGTGGCATCGTCTACTGCCCACCAGTATCCTGTTATCCCACTGGTATCACCAGGACTGGTCCAGGTAAATGTTGGCGTATTATCACTGCTCCATCCACTCACCCCATCATCCACATTCATTGGCGCCCCAGGCGCTGTGGCATCTATCTGGCAATCATGGCTGCCAGAAGCACCTATCAGTCCAGAACCGTTCCTGGCTTTCACATAGAATGTATGCGCCCCATCACTTAATGCTACAGTGGTAGTTGTCGTCCCGGTTGTCCACACTCCTCCTGTTTCTGGCGTGGGATCATCTACTGCCCACCAGTATCCTGTTATCCCACTGGTATCACCAGGACTGGTCCAGGTAAATGTTGGCGTATTATCACTGCTCCATCCACTCACCCCATCATCCACTGTGGGCGCCCCAGGCGCTGTGGCATCTATCTGGCATACATGACTGCCGGAAGCACCTATCAGCCCGGAACCGTTCCTGGCTTTCACATAGAATGTATGCGTCCCGTCGCTCAATGCCGTGGTTGTGGCTGCCGTTTGCGTCGTCCACGTCCCTCCTGTTTCTGGTGTAGGGTCGTCTACTGCCCACCAGTATCCTGTTATCCCACTGGTATCACCAGGACTGGTCCAGGTAAAGGTTGGCGTATTATCACTGCTCCATCCACTCACCCCATCATCCACATTCATTGGCGCCCCAGGCGCTGTGGCATCTATCTGGCAATCATGGCTGCCAGAAGCACCTATCAGCCCGGAACCGTTCCTGGCTTTCACATAGAATGTATGCGCCCCATCACTCAATGCTGTGGTTGTGGCTGCCGTTTGCGTCGTCCACGTCCCTCCTGTTTCTGGCGTGGGATCATCAACTGCCCACCAGTATCCTGTTATCCCACTGGTATCACCAGGACTGGTCCAGGTAAATGTTGGCGTATTATCACTGCTCCATCCACTCACCCCATCATCCACTGTGGGCGCCCCAGGCGCTGTGGCATCTATCTGGCAATCATGGCTGCCAGCTGCACCTATCATTTTATTACCATTCCTGGCTCTCACATAAAATGTATGCGTCCCATCACTCAATGGTGCGGTTGTAGCCGTGTTTCCGGTCGTCCACGTCCCTCCTGTCTGTGGTGTGGGATCATCAATTGCCCACCAGTATCCCTCTATCCCGCTGGGATCAACCGGGCTAGTCCAGGTAAATGTTGGCGTATTATCACTACTCCATCCACTCACCCCATCATCCACCGTGGGCGCAGGTGGTCCTGTTAAGATGCCGAACTTCACCGTGAAAAGTTCCTTCGGGCTTGGCTCGAATGTCCAGGCAAAAGGAAGATCTCCTGTGACATTGGAAGGAGTGGTGCAATACTGGTTCCAGAGATTATCATCTGTGATTGCAGTCCAGGTTGCATCCCATGTGGAACCACTTCGTCTCTTGTATTTTATGTTGTACCTACCATATTGCGAATTCGGGTCAGGGTAGTAAATGGAGGCAAAACACCAGAGCTCCACATCATTAGTGGTCAAACTCGGTTTCTGGTGCCAATCGCCCGATATTAGCGTTTCTGGCGCATGCCATGTGCCGTCATAGTACGTATATTCTATGTTACCAAAAGAACGTTGAACGGCAAGATGAACGGTTGTACCAACTGAGGTGAGAGAGAAGTAACCAGCAGTGGATATCATAGTAAGAATCTGTTGAGGAGTGGACCAGGAACTACCGTTCCAGCAGGACCACTTCATTTTTGCTCCGTCAATATTATCCTGAAAAACAATGAAGGGATTCCCATCACGGAAGGTGATTGCGACGTCATATGCCGCTTCAGTTGAACCTGCTTGGGGTGAGCTGACATTGGTGCGTGTCCCTGGAGTTTGGAACTCATCGGTTGAATATGTTGCCACGACCTGGGCCCCACTGGCTGTGTTGTGTGGATAAGTAACCCATATCTTTCCGTTACTCTCCCTTATGATAGCTGGATCAAAGTTGTCATTCTCAGCGTCAACAGTCCTTTGGCTACCGTCTGTCCAGGTGCCATCACCATTGTAAGTTAACTTCTTGAAATAGACATCGTAATCGTGATGTAAGTAGGTCACATAGATATTGTCGCTCGCATCAATACAGATGCTGTAACCATCGAACGTAGAACTGCTGATTTGCGTGGAGCTGCCGGCTACTCCGCTTAAATCTGTCCATGTAGCCCCATTATCTGCAGACTTTTTGGCTCTAATTCCTTCTGGGAATGCACCACCCTGATACAAGACAACAATTGTCCCGTTGCTGCTTTGAACCATATGCCTTTGCATAACATTAGCAGTTGCTTGGGAGCTCCAACTCATATCGATATCGGCCGGTTCTGCCAGAGAGACAATTCCGGCAACAAGCAAGAAGCTCAATAATAACGATAATAGCTTTCCGTAAAATCTATGCATTCCCTCACGTACCTCCGTTTTCTACTTCAAGTATAACTCAACGATGTTATGTTTGGGTTAAGAAAATGTTAATTTTTTGTTAATTTTTTCATGGGGTCAAAAAATTTACAAAATTTTTACAATTTTCTTACACAATTGTAACATTAACAATATATAATAGTATCGAAATAAGAATAAAGTGGGGAAAAGCTGTTGCCTGTTGGGCTTAAACAGAAGAAGAAAAAAGGGGAGAAGTTCTGTTCAACAGGCACTTCTCCCTTCTTATTTTAGAACCCAAGCACAAATTGAATTTGTATTTGCACAGGTTGAATCTGTGCCTGCACTAATGTTGGAATAGCCCCGATTTATCGGGACGTCTTAAAACGCGGACTAAAGTCCGCTACTCCAGGGAAATTTTGTAGGCAAGATTTCAAATGGCGAAAAGAGGAGTAAAATGGATAGATTTTCCAAAAAGGCTAAAACCTTGCTTTCGCAAGGACTCCAGAAGGCTTTGACTATATTACTACTAATTACTCTTCCACTTGGCGCCTGTGGTGCAGAAGCTGTCCGGTTGGAAGAGATAACAACGGAAGAGGTGGCTGGAAAGACAAGGGTGGTGTTGATTAATACTGCCCCTATGGACTACAATTGCTTCATTTTAGACTCTCCCCCCAGACTGATAATAAATATTGTTGATGATAATCTCTACAGCAAGAAGAATAAAAGAATACCGGTAAATAAGGGCCTGGTGGAAGAAATTCGCTGCATTTATAAACAGAGGGAAGGAGTAGACACTCCCTATCTCGATTACCTTGTTCTGCAACTCACCAAGCCATCCTCGTTCCAAACAGAAAGAAAACAGAACTCAATAGTTGTAGATTTAAAGCCCCTGATTTCAGCCACTCGGGCTGATGTGGCGGAAGCAACATCTCCGATTCCGTCAAGCCGAGAAGAAAAGAGGATAAGAGACCTCAAAGACTGTTTAAGAATAGCAATAGATAACTCTAAGACCGTTAAGATTGCCGAGCAGGAAATCAAATTTGCCGAACTAAAGGTTCGCGAGTCGACGAGGGCCCTCTTTCCTTCTGTCATAGCCAAAATGGACAGGACTGATGGCAACATAAAGTCACTGGAGACAGAAGGGGTTGATGCAGGATTTAGAGAGACAGAGTTTGGCGTACAGGTTGGGCAGTCACTATATCAGGGAGGTAAGCTAAAATCTACTCTTGGACAGGCAAACTCGAGGTTAGAGGTAGCCAGAAAAAAATACGAGAAAACAAAACAGGATTTGATTTTCGATGTGAAAAAGGCTTACTACAATCTGGTGAGTTGCCGGGCAAATCTTAACGAACGGGAGAAACTGCAAAGCGAAGCAGAGTCAATTCTGGAACAGGTCAGGAAGAAACACGGGTTGAATCTGGTAACCAACGAGGAGCTTCTAAACGTTCAATCCCAATATAATCAAGTCTGTTATGAAAAAATTTCTGAAGAAAAAGACTACTTACTGGCTCTTTTGACTCTTCAGCAGTTACTCAATCTCGAAAAACCCGTTTCTGTGGAAGTTGATACTCGTCTTGACTTCCAGGAATTGGCAATCTCATTGGACCATTGCCTGGAACTGGCAAGGGAGCATAATATAGACCTTGCCATAAGCAAGTTTTCTGTAAGATTCGCTGAGCTGGGGAAGGAGGTTGCCAGAAGCGATCAGAGGTTCAAAATTGACCTGAGTGGATTTTATGGTAGGGGCGGCGGTGCCTATGAAACAGAGAAACTCAAAGTTTCTACTTCCTGGTACGCAGGGATTAAAGTTAGCAAGAGCTTGGGGGGAAGCACGATAAGTTCCGCCTATACTTCTGACCAGACCAATCCAAAATTGGGAGAGTCGTCAAGAACCGGGTCAAACACGGGCTCTGTTAGCCTTTCTTTCTTCGACAATCTTAAGAATCTTTCGGAAGAGGAAGAAGCTGACATTGAGTATGAAAAGGCTGTCAACGAAGCCGAAGAGACAAAAAAGAAAATTGAATCCGAGGTAAGGGAAGCCTGTTTTAATTACCAGAAGTCTCTAATCCAGCTTGAAGCTATTTCTAAGGAGATAGAATTCCGTAAGGAACAGGAGAGGATTGCCAGAGAGAAGGGTAAACTGAATCTCGCTCCCAATTCTGAAGTTTTGGCAGCAGAAATAAACCTGACCGGTGCTCACAGTTCATATAATCAAGCGCTCGCTTATTACCATATTTCTCTTGCTAGTCTTAACAAGGTGATGGGAATTGAAAAGTATGAGTGAGGTGAGATGATGGCATCATATAAATGGATTAAAAAGAACAAGCTCATTTTCATAGTTCTGGTTCTGGCAGGAGCAGGTCTTATAATGGTAGTGACATCCAGGCTTGGCAAGCATCTAGTCACCAAAGGAAAACTCCCCTCTTCAATGAAAGAAATCCGAAAGAAAGGCGAGAAGGAGACTCAATTAAGCGAAGAGGAAGTTCCGGTCAATGTCTTTAGAGTAGCCAGGTCAACATTCCAGGACACTCTCTCTGCAATGGGTACTATAAAAGGAGGCTCTGAAATAGAGCTCAGATTTCAGGTCGCGGGAATGATTCAATCCTTCAATTTTCGTGAAGGGGATAAGGTGAAAAAGGGAGAAACCATAGCTCGCCTGGACCAGAGCGACGCTCTCCTGAAATTGAAACAGGCACAGATTGAATTAGAAGAATACGAAAAGCTCTATGCCATTGGAGCTATCGTAAGGTCGAAATTGGAACAGGCCAGGCTGGCTGCGAGACTCGCCTCCTCGGAATTTGAGAAGACTTTTCTCCGGGCTCCTAAGGATGGAATAATTGGTGACAAGAACGCTGAGGTTGGAGAGTTCATTACACCCAACGTGAAGGTAGCCACTCTGGTTAATCTGGAAAATGTTGTTGCAGAACTGGGGATTATCGAGAAAGAGATAGACCGGGTTTTCTTAGGGCAGAACGTCACAGTTAATGTGGATACATATCCGGGAATAGACTTTACCGGCACGGTGAGTAATATCTCACCTCTAATAGCAGGAAAAAGCAAGACCTTGACCGTTAAGGCTAATCTAGATAATCCTGGCGGGTTATTACTTCCGGGAATGTTCGCCCGTATTAAAATCTCCGTTTTTGAAAAAGATAATGCCCTTATTATTCCAAGCGATAGTTTAGATAGATCGACCGGAGAGTTCAGGGTCTTTGTTGTGGGAGATGACAATGTTACTTACGCTCAAAGAGTAGAGGTAGCATATCTCTCTTCGGACTACGCCCAAATTGCTGAGGGCGTAGATGAAGGCGAACTGGTGGTGATGGAAAAGCCTGAGAGTTTGGCTGATGGGAAAAAGGTAAGAATAATCGAGGTAAAGGAATACGGAGAAGCTGAAAAAGAGGTACCTACGGTCAGTGAAGAAGGTGAACAGTAAATGAGACTATCCGGTTTTTCTGTTCGTAGACCAGTAACCATAACAATGATTTTTTTGGCGGTGACACTTTTCGGTTTTATTTCCTGGAAAAGGCTACCCCAGGAATTATTTCCTGCCATAGCTTATCCTCAAATGACTGTAGTCACCCTCTATGGAAATGCAGCTCCTGAAGAGATTGAAACCCTAATCACCAAACCGATTGAAGAGGCCATTGGAACAGTTAAAAACTTGGAGAGGATAAAATCGATTTCCAGAGAGGGCGTATCAATGGTTACCGCTGAATTCGACTGGGGGACGAATATGGGATTCGCCCATCTGGAGTTAAGGGAGAAAATAGATCCCGTAAAGGAAATCTTGCCCTTAGAAGCAGAAGACCCCACCATAATGCCTGTCAATCCCTTCTCCCGTCCGATTATGATTTTGAGCATAACGGGCAACGAGACGCCTCAGGAACTCCTAAAAATAACCCGCCGAATCAAAGACAAAATCGAGAAAGTTACAGGAGTCGCTTCGGCAACGATAAGCGGGGGAAAGGAGAGGGAAATACTGGTTGAGGTTGACCAGGGAAGACTCCAGGCTTCCAAAATATCTATTCTATCCGTTGTGGAGGCTTTAAAGAACTCAAATCTAAATTATCCCGCAGGGATAACTAAAGGTAAACTTTATGAGTATCTCATCAGGACTATGGGCGAATTTAAAACTGTACCTGAAATAAAGGATACGGTAGTCGAAGTGGATACCCTCAATTCACCAAAACAACTTCGAGAAGTAAGCCGTGAAGAGGAAGAGTCGAAGCTCAAAGAAGATAAGCGCCTGATTCTCCTTTCAGATTTAGCCACTGTGAAAAATACACTTAAAGAGGATAAAAGTTTCTCCCGCTACAACGAAAGGGATAATATTTCTTTGGCCATCCAGAAGCAAGCCGAAGCCAATACTATTCAAACCGTAAAAAGGATTCACACCACTTTAGAAGACCTAAAGCTTTCACTGCCCAGAGGAACCAATCTGGATGTTATATACGATGAGTCGATTTTCATTGAGAAATCTATTAAGGGAGTCACCGATGCTGCCATCCAAGGAGGCGTGCTGGCCTTCTTAGTCCTTTACCTATTTCTAAGGAGTCTAAAGGTTTCAACAATTATCTGTACATCGATTCCCATCTCCATTATGGCTACTTTCAGTTTAATGTATTTCAAGGGAATATCCATTAACATGATGTCTTTAGGAGGACTGGCTTTGGGAGTAGGAATGCTAGTGGACAACGCCATTGTTGTAATTGAAAACATATTCCGCCACCACCAACTGGGGCTGCCTCGAAAAGAAGCTGCGGTTAAAGGTGCGGAAGAAGTAAATGAAGCCATCACTGGCTCAACACTAACTACCATAGCAGTTTTCCTACCTATGTTGTTTGTTGTCGGAATAGCCGGTCAGCTGTTCAAGGATTTGCTCTTTACTATAACCTTCTCTTTGATAGCTTCTCTCTTGGTGGCTGTAACTTTGGTGCCTCTCCTGACCGCAGGTAAAAAAGGGGACAGGCTACTTTTTAACAAAGGGGACAGTCCCCTTTCTCTCGGTCCTCTAAAGAAGAACAAAATTATGGATGTCTACTCCAAATTGCTTTCCAGTTGCCTATCACACAAGTTTCTCACTACAATAGTTGTCCTGGTTCTATTTGCCCTTAGTCTCCTCTTCCTGTTCACTACCAGTAGAGAATTCATGCCCAAAATAGACCAGGGTGAATTCATTATAAAGGTGAATATGCCCATGGGCGCGGCGTTACAGGCCACCGATTTGGTGACAAGAAAGATAGAAGAATTATTACGTGAGATTCCAGAAGTTAAAGATATTACAGCCACTGTCGGCTCCTCTTCAGAAAATGTCCTGGAAGTGCTGGGTTCTCATCAGGCCCAGCTGGTAGTGAAACTCTGGAGGGGAAAATTGCCAAAAACTACAAAAGATAGTTCAAAATCGAAAACTCTGAAGGCCCGTTCGGGCGCTGAGTTATTACAGCAACTTAAATCCTGGAAATGGAAAACCCGGAAGGCTCATTCGAGTGCTGAGGTCATCCAGGATTTAAAATTGAAGCTCAGAGACGAGAAGATGGCTGTCATTGCTGAGATTGAATATATTCTGGAGGAGAGCGCCATCAAGTCTACCCTGGAAGTTGCTGCACCAGTAGTACTGGAAATAAAGGGACCAGGACTTGATGTGCTCAAGAAAATATCTGAGGAGGTAGCTCAAGAAATCGAATCTATACCGGGAATCTATGGAGTGAGGAGCAGTCTAGCACTGCCTTCCCCGGAGACAAAAGTTCATGTGGATAAGGATAGAGCCTCTGCTTATAACCTTTCTGTAACCGATATAGCCCGAACCGCCCTCATTGCTATCAGAGGATATATGGCAACTAAGTTTAAAGAAGAAGGGCGGGAAATAGATGTCACAGTGAGGCTTAGACCGGAAGACAGGGCAGATGTATCAAAGCTAAGGGCTTTGACAGTCCATTCAAATATGGACATAGAGATTCCTCTGGCAGAAGTTGCTACTCTAACTACGGGAAAGGGTCCAAGCGAAATAAAACGGCTCGACCAGCAAAGGGCTGTCCTGATCACAGCCAATATTTTCAAGAGAAGTTTGAACGACGCAATAAAGGATATTAAGGAAAAATTGAGAAAGTATCAAAATATTTCCGACTACTCGGTAATCTTGAGCGGGGAAACACAAAAGATGAGTGAGTCTTTTAAAAGCTTAAGATTTGCCCTGATACTTGCCATAATCCTCGTTTATATGATTATGGCTGCACAGTTCGAATCATTGTGGCAGCCTTTCATAATTATGTTTACACTTCCTTTCTCTTTAATTGGGGTGGCTTTAGCTCTACTTGTAACACACACCTCATTGAACGCCATAGTATTGATGGGAGTTATTATGTTGGGCGGAATTGTGGTCAATAACGCCATCGTTCTAATTGACTATATCAACACGGTTAGAAGAGAAGGAATCGAGATTGAGGAAGCAGTTAGAAGAGCGGGCATGACAAGGCTCAGACCCATCTTAATGACCACACTTACAACTGTTTTGGGACTGCTCCCTCTGGCTTTGGGCTTTGGCGAAGGAGCCGAGTTGAGTGCTCCTCTGGCAATAACAGTGATAGGAGGACTTTCATCAGCCACTTTCCTAACTCTAATAATCATACCCTATATGTACTTAATAGGTGAAAAAGTTTTTGAAAAAAGCGATACAATCGGTCCCTTGGAATCTAAATGAAATTGTAGGGTGGCACTCCATGGTGGCCCTGTAGGGGCGACACTCCGTGGTCGCCCGGTAGGGACGGCACAGAGTCCGTCCCCTACAGATACTCAACATGAAATACGAGGAGAGTAAAAATGTGGAATAGAAAGGTGAAGATGTTCTGGATGAACCACTGGGTTAAGGTGCTTATAGTTTGTGGTACTGTGACCCTGACCATTTTGGCCGTTGTGGGACTACTCTCATTGGAGTCCTACTATCTTCATATGACTCTCGCCCAATTACCTCTTACTTTATTGATGGGTGCAGTTAACGCCTTGATCTTTGCCTATGTCATAATCAGCATGCAGACTGGCACGCTCCTTAAGTTGAAGAAAACCCCTATCAAGAGCGAAAATGTAGATGTTACATTTAATGATGTAAAGGGTATTGACGAAGCCAAGAAAGAGGCGTTGGAGGTCGTGGAACTAATCAAGGATAGGACGCGCATCAAAAAAATTGGAGGGAAGATAATAAGGGGGCTCTTGATGATTGGCCCTCCAGGATGCGGAAAGACGCTTTTAGCTAAAGCCATAGCTAAAGAGTCAGGTATACCTTTTCTCTCCATGGCAGCAAGTGAATTTGTGGAAATATTTGTGGGAATGGGAGCTTCCAGAGTGCGCAAACTTTTCAAAAAGGCAAGACAGCTCGCCTATGGTTATGGAGCCTGCATAGTCTTTATTGATGAAATTGACGCCATTGGCCGAGGCAGAACTTTCAGCTTTTTAGGAGGAGAAGAAACCAATACCACTCAAAATCAGCTCCTGGTGGAAATGGATGGTTTAAAGGAAAGGGAAGAAAATGTGATTGTCATTGGAGCAACGAACGCTCCTGAAAACATCCTGGACAAGGCGCTGCTTAGACCGGGCAGGTTCGACCGGAAGATATATATTGACAGGCCCGGCCTGGAAGGAAGGGAAGAGCTCTTTCGCCACTATTTGGGAAAAGTCAAACATGACCATTCTATAGATATTCCTCGTTTAGCCAGGAACACAGTCTACAAGAGCGCTGCAGACATTGAGAACATAGTCAAGGAGGCAGCTCTAATAGCCACCCGGAAATCGAAGGAGAGCGTGGAGTGGGAAGACCTCTCTGAAGCAATGGATAGAATTGATATGGGCATTAAGCACAAGAGGAAACTGAGCCAGAGAGAGAGGGAAATGATAGCATACCACGAGAGTGGACACCTGATAGTCTTATACATTCTGCATCCAACGGACGACGTGTTTAAAGCCTCTATTGCTTCCCGGGGAGGGGCTCTGGGAGCTGTGCTCCATCAGCCGAGAGAGGAACTCTTAACTACCAGCAAGGAGCAGGCACTGGCAAACATAGAGGTCTGCTTAGGTGGATATGTTGCTGAGAACTTAAAGTTCGGCACTACCACCACGGGAGTTGCTGACGATCTCCAGAAAGCAACTGCCTATGGGCACGCTATGGTTTGGAAATTCGGTATGGGCAGTAACGGCTACTTAGGAGACTATTCTGTCATTCCCGAGTCACAGATTTCCAATCAACTTAAAGAGAAGCTGAACCAGGAAACGCAAGAGATACTCCAGAAATGTTACCAGGAAGTGGAGAGTCTCCTGAAAAAAGAATGGACAATAATGGAGCGGTTCGTTTCCGAACTCTTAGAAAAAGAAGAATTAGAATACGATGAAATAGAAGCCATTTTTGCTGAGTACGGGAAAAATAGCCAGAAGGAAAAAAAGGAATCTCCTGTAGCAGCAGAGCGAAGCTCTGCCAAAATATAGGGACGGCACCATAAATGGTGCACGACCAGTCGGCGACCGCAAGGGTCGCCCCTATTGAAAAGAGAATATATAAATGTCAGGATTAGACAAACCCCCTCACCCCGCCCTCTCCCCCATGGGGAGAGGATGAAGGTGAGGGGGAAGCAAAGCTTGCGCTTTGCGGCTACAAAAGCGAGTTTAATATGAAACGGATATTTTCATTCTTAATACTTCTTATGGTCATGAGTTCTGGATGCAAGCCAACCTATCCGAAGGCAAAAGTTTCCGATTCTGTCATAAAGCTGTGCAGGGATGAGTATAATACCGAGGTAGTGGTTAGGACGGTGGGCAGGACCCTGGGGGTCTATATGCCTGTCCATAACTTATTGGACAGTTCGCTCAAGCCCTCAGAGGAATCGTTCGAAAGATTGGGTAATGTCTTACATGTTCTATCGAGAGTTGCGCTTTCTACAGACGCAGATTTAGAATTCATCACCTTAGTGGCAAGGGATTCTGAGATTTCTGGGTTTGAGTTAATTCTTACCAGATATGTGGAGGACATCAAGAGATTTATGGCAGAAGATATTTCTCGAGGGGAGTATATCAAGAGGATGCTCTTGGAAACGAGACTTGACCCTACAATTCTTCTTTCCAATTTAGTGTCTAAGGAGAAGAAAGAACGACTGGAAAGCGAGGAGTTCTCGATTGAAGAAGTTCATTTGCCAGAGTTTTTAGCTAAACAGATTTCCCGGAGAATAGAGGATAAATTTAAGGAAGATAAACACTTGAAAGAAAATTTTAAAGTCACGGCTGTGAATGGGGAGTTCATCTCCAGAGTTCCGAATCCGGAAAGAGGCATTTTCAAATTTACGTTAGACATAATTAAGAAAAGAGAAATCGGCAGTCCTCTACCAGAACGGACCGGTCCTCCACCTGCTGACGCCTTTTCCCTTGTCTGGAGAGGAGTTCAGAATGCTCTGGCAAACCTGAAGAATAGAAGCCAGAAGAAGTTTGAGAATGAGGATATCTTGCCCATTTCTATGGAAACTATAACGAAGCTGCTCCGGAGATACAATTTCAAAAATTTTAGAGAAATCGAGATCTTGGACAATAACACCGGCAAAGCTTTAACCATTGATAACAAAACAATCTACTGAGCACAAATTGAATTTGTGCCTACAATGAGAGGAATTGGAAATTTTGTAGGCTCCGATTCATCGGAGCGAATTTGTCGTGGCATGGTTTTAACCGTGCAAGAAAGGAGTAGCGAAGCAGAGCTTCGCGATTATGACGTCCCGATTCATCGGGACTACTCCAATTAGAGTGTGACCTGTTGGGGGAGAAAAGGCGATGGGATTTCCCGAATTTGCTGTAAAAAGGCCAATAACCATATTGATGGTATTTCTCGGGCTGATCATAATAGGGGGTATCTCATTAACCCGTCTATCAGTTGAGCTTATGCCAAACGCAAGCTACGGGATTGCCACCGTAAAAATAGACGTCCGTGGCGGAATGCCCCCTGAAGATATAGAATCTCTGGTCACCAGACCCGTCGAAGAGGCAGCAAGTTCAGTGAAACATCTGGAACATATCATCTCCACTTCCAAGAAGGAATCCTCAACCGTGACTCTCACTTTTGAACCGGGCACTAATATGAAGTTTGCCGCCTTAGAAGTCCGTGAAAAGATTGGACAAATAAGAAACAAGCTGCCTGAAGAGATTGAGAAACCAGTAATTGAACGCTACGAAGAATCGGACTTCCCGATTATGATTCTGGCTCTGACAGGAACCGGGTACACTCCGGAGACGCTCCGCAAAATAGCAGAAGAAAGAATGAAGGAAAGGCTCGCCAGAATCAACGGTGTAGCAAATGTAGAGGTCCGGGGGGGCAGAGAGCGTAAGATTCTGGTCGAAATTGACCAGACTCGCCTGCAAGCTTACAACCTGCCAATAAAAAAACTCATAGGAATTCTAAATCTCAGTAATCTCAACCTCCTGACAGGAAGCGTAGATAAGAGAAAATACAGGTATCTGGTTAGAACTATGGGAGAATTTAACAATATAGAGGAGATAAAGAAGTTGGGAATAATAGTTACTCCCACCGGTTCCATAATTCGACTGGAAGATATCGCTGATGTAAAAGATTCCTACCTTGAACCTGAAGCTTACGCTCGATTAAATACCCGTCCAGTATCAGCACTATATATTCACAAAGAGTCGACAGCAAATACCGTGCGGGTAAGTGAAGCAATCAGGAAGGAGTTGGAAGAGATTAAACCCGGCCTGCCCAGAGAAGTAAACATTGTTACTGTATCCGACCAGGCGGTATTCATAAAGCAATCCATAAAAACTGTCTGGGGTTCTCTTCTCCTCGGTGCTTTCTTATCAGGAGCAATCCTATTTCTTTTCCTTAAAGATATAAGACATATATTTATTATTGTTGTAGTAATACCCATTTCAGTAATGGTCGCCTTCAGCTTAATGTATTTTCAGAAGATAACTCTAAATGTTATGACCCTTAGCGGACTTGCCCTGGGAATCGGCATGCTCGTTGACAATTCGATTGTGGTGCTGGAGAATATTTTTAAGCATAAGGCTAAACTGGCGAAGGGAAACGATGAATCAGGCCAAGAAAAGACTGACTCCCAGGCGAGCCAAAAGGAGGTTTGCATCAACGCCAGCCAGGAAGTTATTCTACCAATTGTGGCAGGAACTGTCACCACATTAGTTGTGTTCCTGCCCATTGTTTTCATGAACAAGCAAGTGGAGATACTCTACAGCGGGTTGGCTTTAACCGTAACATTCTCTCTGGTAGCTTCTCTATTTGTTGCCGTCACCATAGTTCCTCTTCTCTCTTCCAGAATTCCTCTTTACCCCGTTAGAAAAGACCCCAGCCATAAGGGCTGGTTCCGGAAGATATTCGGTCTCTTGCGAGGCGGGCATAATAGGGCAGACTATGGAGAAGAAGAGGTTACACCCGAAGTTCAATCCTACTTTTCTAACGGGGTTTACACAAAAAGCAATAAAGAACTTATACCAGAAGATGAGTTCCCGTCTCCGGAAAGCCCGAAGAAAAAGCCTGCTTTAAATTTTCAAAAGTTGCGTAACCTTTACAGGAAGACCGTCGCCTTTGCCATCCGCAAGCGATATGTCAGTATTGTGAGTATGGTTTTTCTCTCTCTCCTTTCTTTCCTGATCTATAGGAATTTCTTAGAAAAGGATTATATGGGAACTACGGAACAGAGCGAGTTCACCATCTTTGTAGAACTCCCTTCGGGAGCTAAACTGGAAATTTCCGACCAGGTAGTCAGCGAAGTAGAAAGCCAGCTCACCAGTATCCCTGAAATTAAAGATGTAACCAAAACTGTTACAGCGAGGGTTGAAGGCTGGTCCTCCAAAGTCTATGTTACACTTGTGCCTCGCTCAGAAAGGGCGCGCACAGTGCAAGAAGTAATCGAGTCGTTGCGTCCCAAGTTAAACAAGATAGGTGAAGTCTACGATACATTTATCTATTTCTCAGAACCCCAGTCGGCGACTGAGGTTTTCCTTGATGTTTACGGTTACGACTATAACGTTCTGAGGGATTTAGCCATCTCCTTGGCAAAGAGTATGGGAAGCGTGGCCGGGCTGGCGGACGTGAAGTTGAGGTATAAACCGGGAAGGCCGGAAATGAGATTTAATGTGGATAAACAGAGGGCTGCCTATTTTGGCTTAAGCGTTAAGGACATAGCTGAAATAACCCATGCCCAGATGAGAGGTCTCAGGGCTACCTATTTCCAGGATAAAGCCCGTCAAATAGAGACCATCGCTAGATTGGATGAGAGACATAGACGGAATTTTGAGGACCTGAAGAAACTCACTCTGGACACTCCTTCAGGAGCCCAGATATACTTAGAACAGGTAGCAGATTTCAATTTCGCGCTCTCGCCCAGTGAAATATGGCGAAAGGATAAAATCCGCATGATTCAGGTCAGCGCCCTCAGAGGGAGACTGGCATTGGGGACTGCTGTAGAGAAGATAAAGAAGAGTATAGCCCAAATAAAACCACCCAAGGATTACTACTTTGAGTTTGGAGGCGACTACCAGGAAATGGTCCAGAACGAGAAGGAATTTAAGTTCGCGCTCTGGGTTATGGTCTTTCTCGTGTTTATAGTACTTGCCTGTCTATTTGAATCCTACTCTCAACCCATTATCATTATGGCAACCGTTCCTATGGGAGCCATCGGGGCTATTTTAGCCCTGTTTATTATGCATAAGCCGGTCACTATGGGTGTCTTCATTGGACTAATTATATTGGGGGGGATAGTAGTCAATAACGCAATTATTTTACTTGACCGCATAAATCGTCTTAGAAGTAAGGAAGAAGGTTTTATTCCCAGAGCTAATTTGGACGGAGAAGAATTTCAAAGGAAAGAGTGTTTAAAGGCTGTACTTAGAGCGGGTGAACATAGATTGAGGCCTATTCTTATGACCACCCTCACCACCATCCTCGGCTTGGTTCCCATGGCATTGGACAGAAGCGAGAGTTCCAGCCTCTGGTCTCCCCTGGCAATTACTCTCATCGGAGGGTTGACGCTTTCTACAATACTAACTCTATTTATTGTGCCTGCTCTTTATATGATATTTGAAGATATAAAAAGCGTAATCCGACCTACGCATGGATCTTAAAAATTTCCGGCAGGTAAGCGCCAAGACTACTTTCTTTCCAAAATTTCGTTTGTCCTGCGCGTGTTCTCCTCAATATCTAAGAATAAGTGTAATACTTCAGCAATAGTATAAAAGAGGAGAAAATAGATAATCCCTAATACCAAAGCAAGAATACTGGTTGCCCTCGGCGTCTCTGGTGCGCCTCCAGCAATGAGGATGACCACGAAGAATACAAAACCGAGCCCCGCAGCTACAAAAGCCAAAATTTTGAAAGTCTTCCGCAAGAGTCCAACAGATTTGTACCTTTCTTCCAATCAAATCACCTCCTCTTGTGAATCAGCTCCGAAGGAGTCCGACGCCTCCATTGTCTTTCGGAGTCCTGTCGGACCTGTGCTTCCCCTCACCCCAACCCTCTCCCCTTGGGGGAGAGGAGACAGGTGAGGGGGAATCCTCTCCCTGCCTGCTCACCGACTCTCATGCGGAGCTTCGCTCCGCTACTTCATTAAAATTCTACCCACGAAAATTTGTTGCAGTTTATCATAATTTGAATAACATTGTCAAGAAAAAATCATAGGTTTTCCCCATTAATCTTTTCCCCGGCGGCGCTCCAGTTCCGCTTGCAGCTTAATGAGAGCACGACGAGCTTTCTTGTGTTCGGGGTCAATTTTCAAAACTATCTGCCATTCTTTCATCGCCTGAGAAAGGTCTCCTTGAGAGTAAGCTACTAATCCATCCTGGTAATGCGTAGTAACTAATTCTTCTTTCTCTTTGTCTATAGTACCAGTCTGTTCCAGTTCCTTTATATATTGCTCAATTTCCTCTTCATAGGGAGAATATCCAATCTCTTCCCCCGATATTTTCAGCCTCTCTTTAGCTTTTGCAATATATTCTATGGCTCCTTTATGCGAAGGCTCCATCTTCAATACTTCTTCCCACTGGCCGATGGCCTCTTTGAATTTGCCTGCCACATAGTAGTTTATCCCCTGCTTGTAATAGACTTCTGCCTTCTCTTCCTCAGCTTTTCTTGTCGTGGACTTCGTTTTTCTCTTCTGAGAGCCCGCCTGGACAATCTTATCTCTCGCTTTCTCTAAATACTCCTTCGCCCCTGCATGCGTCGGCTCTATCTTCAGTACCTCCTCCCACTCTTTGATCGCCTTTTGAAACTTTCCCTCAGCATAGTAGTCTATCCCTTGAAAATAATGCTTGTCTATACTTTCGCGGTCCCTCCTCGCTACTTCCTCTTTCTTTATCGCAGCTAACTTCTCTCTGACTCTAGTAAGATACTCCCGAGCTTTCTTATGTTCGGGATTAAGTTTTATAACTGTTTCCAGCTGTTTAATTGCCTCATTAATCTTCCCTTCATCATACTGGGCTAAGACGTCCCGATACAGAATCTCCGCTTTCTCAAGAGCTTCTTCCTCCTGCCTTCGCTTGTTGGCAATTTTCATAAATTCGGAAAGCTCTTCGTTTGATGGGTCATTCTTAATAGCATTTTCCCATTGACCAATCGCCTTACCCCAATCACCCCTAATGTAGAAGATTGCCCCCTGTGCATAGTACAACTCACTAACACTCTTAAATTCTCCTTTATTCACAATGTCTTCGAGCCTCTTTCCAATCAATTCAAGATATTTCTTCGCCTCTTTATGTTCTGGTTCAATCTCCAGAGTTGCATTAAATGCTTCATTCGCTCTCAAAAAATCACCACATTTGTAATGTTTTATTCCGTTCTCATAATTCTCTTTCACTTTCTTTTTCTGTTCAGCAATTAGCGTCTCCGCTCTCCTCAGAATCTCTATCCTTTCAGATTCCCTTTTGGTTTCCACTTCCTCCAGGAATTTTTTTCCTGCTTTTTCCAGATAATCCTTAGCCTCTTTATTATCGGGTTCTAAAAATAGAGCCTCTGAGAAATTCTCCATTGCCGATTTGTAATTTCCTGCTTGGTAATTTGCCAAGCCCTGCTTAAAATATTCTTCAGAAGATTTGACCTCGCCAGAAAGAACTTCGGGGGGAATATAAACTAAGGCTAACAAAAGGCAGAAAGCCAGCAACACTATCTTGATGTTCAGCCCTTGAATGTAAAATCGACTTCGCCTGAACATACTCAACTCCTCCGCACAAAATTCACCCCTATATCACAATCCAATATATATTTTACTATAAGGATGTTACACTCGTGTTACAAAATTGTTACATTTTTGTTAATTTTTGGCAAGAGTTTTTTAGGTGTGTTAAATTTAGGAGAAATTTTGGTGAGAAAAGAAATTGTAGCCGCAAAGGGCAAGCTTTGCTTCCCCTCACTTTGACCCTCTCCCCAAAGGGGAGAGGGAGGGCCTGCCCGTGCCGTGGCACGGGCCACGGCCAGGGGTGAGGGGGTTTTGTTTACGCCTGAACTTTGTATATCCTCTCTTCAGCCTTTATTCCCTCAAGATACTTCTTATCCACTGGTGTCGCCGGAAGAATAATCGTGCCATCCCTGCTTATCTTAGGCAATAACATTTCTGCCTCTCCAGGGTAGTTCTTCTTTATGAAGTCTATCAGCCACTTAGAAACCCTACCCTCTATGGCAACAACCAATCCTTCCGCTATAGATAGTACCTGTCCCTCTTTCGCTGGATTAAGCACTACCCAGAGAATCCTCTCTATAATATCCCTTCGTCCCTTTCTCTGCCATCTATTCATATCGTCTGTAATAATATTGACCTTAATCCCATTACCATCAGTCCTGCCTAGTAGCCTCTCAGTGATGATGGAGAATACCGCCTCCGCTCTTATCTTCGGAGCGCTCGGCACACCTACTATTCCTCCCACTTCCCTGAGTTTTCTCTCATCAATTATGAAGTTATTATCTATCTGAGGTGACAGACCATATCCACTCATATAGTCCCTTAACATCTCTTCCATAACTTCTGCATTAACATCTCTTCTACTGGACACAAAGGCAAACTTCACTCCATCAAGATTACCCACTTCCTCTGCTGCCTTGACTACCTTCTCCATAATCTTAAACACTGCCCTGCTCTTCGGCTTAACCTTAAGCTCTATACCCATCCCTGAAGGAGTTGGCTCTTTAACAGGCTCTATATCGAAGAGACTCTCAAAGTCGACAACGAATACTTTTGTGCCCTTATACTTGAGGACCTCTGGCCTGACTGAATAGTCTGACAATGGCTCAGCCTTTCGCAAGCTAAAGCTTGCGGCTACCTGAGACGGTACCTCTTCCAGTTGGTAGCCGACGGCTTCAGCCGGCGATAACATTTCTAAACTACCCGGCTTCCTGAAACATCCGATTCCCATAAGATAACTGAGGGCAGTAGCAAATTCTACAATGGCGAAAAGTTCACCAATAGCTTTCTTGCCAGATAGAGGAATCTCAAATACAGGATATCCAGCCTTTCTTAATTTAGCCGTCACCCTGAAGGGCGACCCACCCACCAGGGCGAGCAAGCTCGCCCCTACGCCTGGTCGGGCACTCTTTAGAGTGCCATCTCGCCTGATTGCAATGAATGCTGTGTTCTTTCCATAACTTTCAGGATTGGCCAGCTCTTCTTCCGCTACGGGAATAATCCGGGTATTTTCTATTCCTAAAAGTGAAATCCGCTCTTGCCACCACTTGCCAAATCTTTTCAGCCTCTCAGGTAATATCAGACCTATCTGGTTACGTCCCGTCCGCCTCATCACTTCCAGAAAGGCTGCCAGTTGAGCACCTGGGTTCTCCTCCAATTCCTCTTCTCTACACTTTTCCATTCCCCTTGCCCCACTCTCAACCAATTGCCTTATGTTCACACCTGCTAATGCTAATACTACCAACTTTTCATAACCAAAAATCGAATAAGGAACACTCATTCCTTGAGGAACATTGAATGTCCTCAGGAATTTCTTCCCGGCTTCCTCAACAAATCGTGCATTGGTTTCACCTACTGCCACAAAGTGCTTGCCCACTTTAGGTGCAAGCTCCTCCGAGGAAACTCCCTGGGCTTTGTAAAATTCAACTAACTTTCTATATAGATATTCATATGCCGGCCCGGGAGACGACACCACGAACAAGGTCTTCTCCAGATTAGTCTCAATCTGCCTCAATGCCTGTGGCTGCGTAGACTCTAATACGCAGACTTCAGGATAACCTGGTCTCTTCCCTACTATGGTGGCTACCGCTTCATCATATACCTTGCCCTCTTCCCCAACAATCGTAACTCTCTCGTAATTTATATCTCTCCCCACCTTTCTAACAAAATCTTTAATTTTTTCGACACTTTCTTCCGTCTCTTCGCCAGGAGATATCCATCCTAACAATTGACTAATCTCCGGAGTTTCCTGAGAAGAACCTTCGGCCACCAATGTTCGCGGCATCCCTTCCCTTAACTCCCTGGCAAGTTCCATTGTCTTTGTAATCATCGCTGTAGTCTCTTTTCCGGACAATCCCTCCTGTGGACCAAGCCAGTCCATCCTCAGTTGTTGTGCTCTATTTGAGGGCTCAGGGAGAATAGGCGCAACAACCATTCTTCCCCTTCTTACCAAAGCCTCCGCCGCCTGCCGCATCATTCTTGTATTTTCAATTAAATAGTTTCGGACTACATCACAAAACTTTTTTCCTTTTGTAACATCTTTTTCATTCGAATCTAAACTTGCGAATCGCCAGTGTTCGCCGAATGACTTCAAATAAGATACTTGCTTGTTAATTTTACGATGCTTCCACATACTTGCTGGTATGATACTAATCTTTAATATCAAGGGATACCAGCTAAGAAGCGGTAATGGTGGGAATAATGAAAGTATTTGCGAAATAAATTCAAATATTAATGTGATTTTTATACCAAAAATGGCAGCATCAATTGGCGCTCTAAATACAAGCTTTTTCTCTTCGCTACTAAAACCCTTATATATCCCGTAATAGAACCTAAATGTGCCTCTTATTCCCTTAACATTTTTCGGTGGAACTCCTTCATTCAATATGTGAAGTGCTATATATATGAACCCAAATACCGCAAGTAATACTGCCAATATAATAAAGTTAAGTATCGGCATGTTAGGATTTAATTTACAGAGTACAAAATGATACAATAGATAAGGAATCCCAATTTTAAAGAGTTCTTCAAATATTGGTGCGTGAAAGAATGGGGTGTAGCGTATGCCAAACTTCCTTTCAATAAATCTCCCGAGCGAGCCTGGCCGCGCAGATTCATCCTCTGGTTTTCCAATCCCTTCTCCAATTTTATTTTTGGGTTTTTTCGAGGCTTCTATGTCAAGTTGGTGATTTGATTCATCATAAACTATCTGTTGAAACTGTACATATTCATTTAAAAGCCCCTTCATGGTGGAAAACGACTTATCAATAATATCAGTTATATTCCAATCCCTTAGGTTGGGCGTTGTCAGTATCTTATTTGTATTAGCTGAGTCCCTTATTGCATGAATTCCACTAATAGGTTGCTTTAATGGATGGAGTACTGCCCTTGTTTCATTTTTATTAAAGGAACTATCTCTATAAAAACCGTCAATAAATCTCAATATTGAATCAAACTCTTTTACCACTTCCTGATGAATGCTCTTTCTCTCTTCCTGTGAAGCAGAAAGCAGTCTATTCCATTCTGTCTCTAATTCATTTATCCTATACTGTAATACTTCTGCCCATAATCTAAATCTTCTCATCTTAATATTGGTCTTTGCCTCTTCTTCAATCAATTGCCTTGCTCTTTGACTATTACTTCTAACCAGAGATTCAGCTTCTTTTGGCTCCATCCCTTGTCCAATCAGCCCTAAATATGTGTATCTATCCTGTACATTACCTGTCCTTTGAGAAATTCCATAGGCAATACCGCCCAAAAATGCACTTTTTTGTTCTCTCTTCAAATATCTTTTAAGTTCTCTATAACGCTCTTCAGCAGAGATATCACGTTTACCCAATTCAACACCTTCCTTAAAATACCCCAGATATTCCCTGATTTTGGACGGTAATATGGAATTATCTATTCTTGAAAAATCACAATCGTATGATTCAAATAATCTCAAAAGTCCAAAAGCATTAGCAACAATGTTATCCTTAATATAGCCCCCATCTTTTAAGAGATGGATGATTTTGTCGGTGATTGTGTATCTTAAAATACTCTCCGACTCAAAAGCAAGGGGATATAGATAGATATACCCAGGAGAGTAGAGCGGCATTTTCATATTAAATAAAAACCTACGAAACCATGACTGTTCATCAATCTTATATGTGTATTTCCCAAGAACTCCTGTAAGATCGCTTAAACTAAATAATCCAAAAGCTACCGTAAGTTCACTTAAAAAGAATAATATAGATAATACTATGCTAAGCTCAATTGTATCAACCAAACAACGTATTATAAATACAGAAAAAAGCAACAATCCACCCATTACCCCCACTAACAGATTATTTATAAACAGATTCTTTACAGATACCCCTTCTGTTCTCTTTGCTATTTCATCTGCCATTTCGTCTCTTAACTTAGTATCAGAAATACCATAATTTCCCAGGACAAGTTCATCTTCTCCTTTTGCTATCTTGTTCAGGTCCTTAATCAATCTATCTTTAGCTGAATCATTTAAGGCAGGCTTTGTTCTTAATAGCCTCTCCCTCTGCACCGGGTCTTGTCCACCTAAGACATCTTTATTGGAGTCGTGGGTATCTCTTTGATCTCTGGGTTGACTATCAAAATTACTTCCTTGTGAATCGGGTGAACCAGGGGCACCTCCTTCGGTAGGAGGACCCAAGCCTCTGGCTCTACGAAAAGCTGCAAAATGAGGTCTGGGCCTTCGCATAGCATAATCAATATAACTATCGTGAATCTTACCCCTAACCCTCGAAACGAATAGACTAAGTACATTACCCTCCTCTATCTCTAAACCCGGTTGTACATTGCTATCCAGCAATAATCCCCAGAAGATAATATCTTTATAGCTGATAAACCAGCCAGTATTACGATAATTTCGCTTTATTACCACACCCTTTACCACTCTAGACTTCAATTGAGCATCCCTCAGTTCTTCTAACGCCTCAGCCTCAGCCTTCACCCTCTCCAAATCTATGGCAAAGACCGGCCTGACCCTTCCCTTTATTACTATAGGAGGAATCAAATAAGCAGTAATCTTACCCCCAATACCAAATTTATTAATATAGTATTCAGAAGGTTCAGGTAAATATCTTCCAGGTATAAATCCTTTTATACCCATAAAGGTAACCCATAAATTCTTAGTCTGCACCTCTCCTTCATAGTCTTCAGGCAGTGGAGCAATAGTTACTTCAAAGGATTGCAGTTCTTCCTTCTTGCAAGCAGCTATCAATTGTTTTAATCCCTCTCTTTTAAAATAATAAAAATCTTGATATGCCCTCACAATCACTTTAGTTTCTTCTTCACTAAACCCTCTTCTCCTACCTTTATAGTCGATAGTACCATAATTTAAATTTATGCCAAAAAACTTCCTTAAGAAGAAGACTAAAATATTAACAATTAGGTGTAAGTACCAATGGGCGACAATTATTACAATTACTGAATATATTGAAAGAGGAGCATGCATAATGTCAAATGCAAAGCGCATACCAAATGCAGCAAGTAAAGACGGAATAAGGAATATGCGAATTGTATCTAAGGGAGATAGATTCCAGGTTTCTGTGAAACAGCCCTTTAATTTGTTTATTAATCCTTTCGGAGGGTCTCTTTCATTATAGATATGGAGTAATATATATATGATTCCAAGAATGGTAGCTATTGCTCTATATATCCATATATTTACCAGTGGGGAGAATAGATCCATCTTGGATATCAGCCATAATGCCAGTAAGGGAACACCTTCCTTGAGCAGTTCTTCAAACCAGGGCGCATGCCAGAATGGCGAGTAATTCTTAAAAATAAATATTCTCCCAAACCATGACTCTGCAAACCTGGTATTCTTTATCCATGTAAGTGAACCATATTCTTGTCCAGTCTCTCTCTTCAACTCATTATTACCCTTTGACTCATCCATACCCTTCTGCATGCTCATCCTGTAATAAATAGACACAACGCCTAATATGAAAATTATAGATGCGACTATAATTCCAGTTACCAGAGGCGAGTTGATTATTTCGGATAACGTGGCTAAATTAATGGGCGAGATTTTAGACAGGATGCCAATTTGAGGAAGGTCTGGGGAATATCCCCCATCTTTTGGCAGACCACGAATTAAGCCCATTGAAATAAAGAACTCTATTATTTTTGCGCCAATCCCATATATTTCGGCCCTGTAATATATTGCAACTCCCAAGAGAATGGGAAGCGCGGTAATCCCTATCAGCAAAATATCTACAAAGCTTGGTGGAAACCGAGGATTGGGATTCTGTCCCTTTGCCAGTTCTCTATTCAGTTCAGCAAATCTACCCAATAACCTATCTACATCATCGGGATAAGTAGTGGGGAGAGGTATTCCTTGTTTATCACGATAGACGACGAAATTTGCACAGGAATCTCTGAATTTCTCCTCCATCTCATTTAGTAATTCAGATTCAAGGGCATGTTCAGAATTCAATTCTTCTAAAATATCTAACATATCGCTTGCTAATTCTAAAAATTTCGCACTTCCACGTTTAGCAGGGAAATGCATATAACCTGACTTCCTTCTTGCCTCTGTCTCGCTATCCGATTCTTCTCCTCCTGGGGTTTCTAAAATTCTAGTCTTAATAGGTGGTTCTCCCATAAGTCTAGCTATTAAATCATTTGCCCTTGTGGTCTCTTCTGTTCTGGAATATGAAAAATCTTTCGGCCAACTAAAAATTTCTTTTGCCAATTTCTCAAGTTCTGGAAGAATCTCAGTCCGCTGTAGCCAAAAGACATCATGGGGGTCTTTTAAATCAAGCCTCAACTGGCTAATAAACCCTAAGAGTGCTTTTTCATCTAAACATAAGCCCCGATTAGAAAACTCTTTTCGGATATTGTCAGCTATTATCTTGTCGCTTAATTCATCAACTATCCCAGAATAAGCAGACGCAAGCAATCCCTCAAAAATGTTCTGCAGAATTTGATAATCGCTGCTAAGCTCTGTTATATGCTCAAGATCCCTAATCCCCAATATGGACCAATTCGCCCACCTTAAAGCAATATGCGGATTATCAATCTCTCCAACGCCTCCTTCATTACGCAGGTTCATGCTTCCCCCTTTACCCTTTGGTATATCGTGTGAAAGATAAAGCAGGGTTTCTGAGGCTAATTTTTGGCTAAAGAGAGAAAAGATATTGCCAAAAACATTCTGACATAATAGACTATGCCTGGCTATCCTTTCTTCTAAAGGTTGCCATGGATAAGACTTACCAGCGTAATCAAAGTAACCGACCCTGCATATATAGACGAGAGTTTTTTGGCCGTCGATTACGATGATTCTAGCACTTTCTATGGGCAGGCCAAGGGGGACCCTAAGCCTATCTATCATCTCTTTCTCATGCACTAATTTTTCCCCATTATCCTCTTTGGGGTATTTGAATACCTGCCAGCGGTCAAAGCTCAAAGGCACAACTAAGCTCCTACCTAACCAGAAAGAGACTCCTGCTTCAGATGGCAAATTGACAGGGCCTAAATCTTTATCAGAGAGAAAGATTTTGGCAAGCCGCTCTACCTCTTCTCTTCCTTCCAAGTGGTGACTTATCTCTAAAAACCGAAATAAACCTAAAGCCTTTCTTTTAACAAGTATATCCTGAATTATTCCTTTTAAATCTCCTTCCCTTTTTTGAAATATCATATAAACCTTTAATAAAAATGGCTGTATAGAGTTTATATATCTTTCTGTATCAATCTTGGAATTTTTAAAAGCCTCTCTTAGGACTTCCTCAATACCTTGACAAAATCTACTGTAGCCAGTCAATTCAGTCTCTATCACATAGTAAGTATCCAAAATAAATTTATCCAAAATTTCCAATGCTTTTAAGCGGATATCCCATTCTGTTTCATCTTCTATAATCTTGACCAGCGTTTCTAATGCCGTCTCTTTTTGGGATTCCGAGGTTAAAGAAACAATACTCTGACCCAAGGCTTGGGCGCTAGCTTTACGCACAAAAGGGTCAGAATCTTCTTTACAAAAAGAGACCAGGGTGTCTAATGCTGTCTCTTTTTGGGATTCAGAGGTGAAAGAAACAATATCCTTATCCAACAAGGCTTGGGCGCTAGCTCTACGCACATAGGGGGTAGGACCTTTTTTACAAAGAAAGACCAGGGTTTCTAATGCCGTCTGTTTTCGGGATTCCGAGGTGAAAGAAACAATATCCTTATCCAACAAGGCTTGGGCGCTAGTTATACGCACATCAGGGTAAGGATCTTCTCCACAAAGAGAGACCAGGGTGTCTAATGCCGTCTCTTTTTGGGATTCCAATGTGAAAGAAACAATACTCTGACCCAAGGCTTGGGCGCTAGCTCTACGCACATAGGGGTTAGGATCTTTTTTACAAAGAAAGACCAGGGTTTCTAATGCCGTCTGTTTTTGGGATTCCAATGTGAAAGAAACAATACTCTGACCCAAGGCTTGGGCGCTTGCTTTACGCACATAAGGGTAAGGATCTTCTTTACAAAGAGAGACCAGGGTCTCTAATGCTGTCTCTTTTTGGGATTCCAATGTGAAAGAAACAATACTCTGACCCAAGGCTTGGGCGCTTGCTTTACGCGCATCAGGGTAAGAATCTTCTCCACAAAGAGAGACCAGGGTGTCTAATGCCGTCTCTTTTTGGGATTCCAATGTGAAAGAAACAATACTCTGACCCAAGGCTTGGGCGCTTGCTTTACGCGCATCAGGGTAAGAATCTTCTCCACAAAGAGAGACCAGGGTGTCTAATGCCGTCTCTTTTTGGGATTCCGAGGTTAAAGAAACAATATCCTTATCCAACAAGGCTTGGCCGCTTGCTTTACGCACATAGGGGTTAGGATCTTTTTTACAAAGAAAGACCAGGGTTTCTAATGCCGTCTGTTTTTGGGACTCCAATGTGAAAGAAACAATACTCTGACCCAAGGCTTGGGCGCTTACTATACGCACATAGGGGTCAGAATCTTCTTTACAAAGAGAGACCAGGGTCTCTAATGCCGTATCTTTTTGGGATTCCGAGGTGAAAGAAACAATATCCTTATCCAACAAGGCTTGGGCGCTTGCTATACGCACATAAGGGTTAGAATCTCCTTTACAAAGAGAGACCAGGGTGTCTAATGCCGTCTCTTTTTGGGATTCTGAGGTGAAAGAAACAATATCCTTATCCAACAAGGCTTGGGCGCTAGTTATACGCACATCAGGGTAAGGATCTTCTCCACAAAGAGAGACCAGGGTGTCTAATGCCGTCTGTTTTTGGGATTCCAATGTGAAAGAAACAATACTCTGACCCAAGGCTTGGGCGCTTACTCTACGCACATCAGGGTCAGAATCTTCTTTACAAAGAAAGACCAGGGTTTCTAATGCTGTCTCTTTTTGGGATTCCAATGTGAAAGAAACAATACTCTGACCCAAGGCTTGGGCGCTTGCTATACGCACATAAGGGTAAGGATCTTCTTTACAAAGAGAGACCAGGGTCTCTAATGCGGTTTTTTGGAGAAAAGGAACAAAAGTGATTGCCTCTGACAAAAGGGTGATAAACTTTTTCTTATTATCTTCCAATGCTACTATTGCTGCTCTGTCCTTTTGATTCGGCTGATTAAAAAATTCTCTTATTTCTTTAATAAGAGAATCTGCGTTTTTCTGCAAATAAATGTTGTCTTTATCCATTTTAAGTAAATCAACTAATCCCTTTAAGCGAACAAATGAATGCTTATCATAAAAAGAGGTAAAGTATATTTTTTGGTAATAGTAAGATATAGCCCTACCAAGGGCTTTCATATCGTTGACTTTGTAAAGTTTAGCAAATGCATACCACACCCCTGCGAAGACTCCAATAAACAACACCCCCACTACCAATCCCCATATCCCAATCATCAATGGATTGGGCTCGTCCTTGAAGGCAAAGAAGAGTGGGAGCAAGATAGAAAGGATGAGAGTTAAGAGGTGTGTCCCTCTTCCCATCTTTCCTCTATCTACCTCAGGTGATTCTATATATGACAAGAGGGCATCCATAATAGGAGTATTTTCTCTTCCACCTCTTTTAATCTCTTTGATACATGCCATAAGCTCTCGTCTAAAACCAGATAATTCGTTTCTTAATCTCTTAATAATTCTTCTTGTCTCCTCAGAGAATCCCTGTAAACCTTTATCCTCAAATGAGACAACCCCATTATGTTCACTCTTAATCAAAACATTAACAAGGGCCTTTGCAAATCTTGGCAATCTTTTTGTGCTTTTTAGTAAAGAATAGTAATGTTCAAAGAATAATCTACCAACATTACCTCCTTTTTGTTCTGAATATGCAAGTATCTCTATAATTATTTCCAGAGCAGGCTGAAAGATTGCCGGGTCCTCACTGGCAAGGACTTCTTCAACTGCTAATCTCCTTGCTACCTTGTCTCTAACATTAGAACCACCCAGCTTAGCTGGACGTATATTAAGCAAGACAAATTTAGCCAATAATTTCTTTCTGTCCTTGAAAAATTCTTTGCGGTCTTTTATATGTCTAAATCTGTATACCCGTATGGCTGCCATATAAATGTCGGAAATCCTTTCTTCCTCATCAGGAACTCCATCTCTTACTTCGGATACTATTTTTGTCGCTTTCTCTACAAAATACTTAAATATCTTTTCCTGGAGGAACGGCTCAAGTTCAGAAAATGGCTTTCCCGATTTCACACAATCTGAAAGGAAATTCCTGAGCTCAGATTCTGTTACTATCAGATCAAGATATTCTCGTGCTAATAGTCTCCTTATAGAAACTTTTTGTTCCTCAGATAGCTTTGTACTTAATCCAGTATCTTCCATCAACCTTCGAACTGTCTGAAGTCTTATAATATAGGGACTTATTGTGATGCCTTCAGGGTGGTCAGTTCTTCTCATACTTTTGTAAGAATTAAGTAACCTTTTTATTGCTTCTACTTCTAATTTTTCACTTATTCTCTCAGCCTTCGCCATAGCCCCCTCTGAATTTTGAGAGGTCGTTAAGTCAAGAGATTCTATCAATTCTCTGAATACATAATCCTTATCCTGCCTATTCAGGAATGCAACTATTATATTTTCTGCCCTATTCTCTTGTTCACCACTAAGCCACAATAAGTTTCCTAAGCTTGCCTTTACTGTATCCTCTTGAGATTGAGAGAGTGTTTCTTCAGATATACCAAAAAAAACATCCTCTCCAATACGTTTTTCATTAAGCATTATTCTCAATCCTGATGCTGCCATTCTCTTACTAGCAAGTCTTGTCTCTTTAGAAAATATAATCTGTGCAAAGATATCAATAGCATCTTCATTGGGCGCTTGATGACGAAACCACTGTACCGCAGATCTTCTCCTATCATTTTCTCCTGAACACAAATCAGCGATTTTTCCATCTGCATTGTTAATAAAAGTTTGGTTTCTCTTACCCTTCCAAGGCACATCCTCTCGTAGCCTGACCCTACCAGGTATCGGGTTTCTTTTTTGGTCTAACCCCCAGAATTCAAAACCAACATCCTCGTCCTTTTGCATAGACCCTGGCACCATTAGATAGACAGGTCTGCCTTGTCTGTCAGAATTTGGTAGTCTTTCAATATGGAAACTCCCAAGATTAGATGTGCAACTTCCACCTTCTTTATCTAAACATATCTCCATGTTATGCTCTGCCACATCGCCAGTAGTTATTTGCTCAAAGGTAGGCCATATTATGCTAATATCTTTTTTGACCGATTCAATATTATCTTTGGTTATATGAATAGTTTCGCCTTCTTGTAGTGCAACAATGGGAGTTGTTTGCTGTATTGGAATCATTTGTGTCAATGTGGACGCGTGTAGGCTGAGATTGCTAAAAATAGCAGCAAGAATCCCAAACGCTATTTTTATTCTTAGAGATTTTAATAGTAATGTAATTCCTTTTAACTTTACATTTTCTACATTGTTGATTTTGTAAGGTTGAGTAAATGCATTCCAAATCCCCGGGAACGCTCTTATAAACAA
>Ga0315314_1000210_pt1 | contig 75527 bp, 54 predicted proteins | sample TDP9_MG_FD_203631 | JGI IMG/M metagenome (GOLD analysis project Ga0315314, IMG submission 203631) | Freshwater sediment microbial communities from Lake Towuti, South Sulawesi, Indonesia - TDP9 | ecosystem: Environmental > Aquatic > Freshwater > Lake > Sediment | place: Indonesia: South Sulawesi...
AGAGGGAGGTGAGGAAGGCTGGCGACAGGTTCAGAAGGAGGGTGAACCGCGACCCAAAAGAGACACTAAAGAAAATAATAGAAGAGAACAAAAAATTATATCACAGGAGTGAAAATTGAACATATGGCCTATACGCCTCCCCTGGCTATTTGGAGCACTTTTAAAATACCCATTATGATACTCCGACGTTGGGAAACCCGCTTCCAGCACTTCGAATCAGAATAATCCTTTTTTCTGTTTTTGTGGAAAAATTTTTGGAATAAGGGCTTTTTCGGGTTTTTTTCTTTGCTTTTTCTGTTTTCCGAGTGTTATGGGGTTTTTTCGCAGATTTGGGCTCTCCTTAATTTCCTGTGGAAGTGATGTGGTGTTCGGGTTTTATTCTTTTAAAAATTTTGTAAAATAAATAAATTTTAGTCTCGTTTGAACAGGGAATACTCCGTCCACTGTTTCAGATAAGAATATATTCTGAGGAATGGTCTTTATTAACAGCCGTTTTGGGGGGATGCGGGTTAGTTGGTTGGTGAAAAATTAGAACGCAGTTATTTTTGAACATTGTTCCAGATAGAGATAAATTCAGGTAAGTGGTCTCTATTTCATAGTTATTTGAGGGGATGCGAATTTGGGTGTGAACCTCAAATTAGAATACGTGAACTTGTGGAGGTTTTATGTTGCCCAAGGATAAGGATAAGGTGAAGGATCTTCTGGATGGTTCGACGGAGGTTTATATTAATAGTGAAGGGGAAATCGCTGATCGGAAGGACCAGGGTCCTAAAACGAAGTTCAAGCCACAAACCTGGTATTAGTTAAGAATGGTATTAGGAGTGGTGTTGGTCTTTGCAGTGGTATGAGAGGGATCATAAAAGAGTAATGATGGAAGTGCGTTCTGTGAAGGAGCGTTACCCCCAATTCGAGTTGCGAAGGTTGGGGGATGGGAGCCTGTCTTGGCATGGTTACCTTCAAACCTCTAGTATGGCTGATACCTTGGGTAAACGGTACCAGGTGTTAATAGTTTATCCACCGTCTTTTCCCTCACAGCCGCCATCGTCATACGTGACTGGGATAAGTGGAGAGGAGAGTACGCCTCATCAATTTTCCGACGGTAGACTGTGCCTCTTCTACCCCGATGATCCTAAGCAGTGGACGTCCAGCAGTACCGCGGTTGTGGTGATAACCTGGACTGCGGGCTGGCTTCACGCCTATGAGGTTTGGAAAAAAACCGGTAGCTGGCCCGGGAGAGCTCGGTAATATTATTATGGAGGTGTGATTTTGGAAGGTGAATGCGATGGTTCCGTTTCCGTGAGGTCGGTGGTCTTCTTTAATTTCTCTCTGGATTATGTTAGGAGTCTTGGATCAGGACACCTTTTTGGAAAAGTTTTGGATGGGGAGGTGTTCCACGTTCACAGTGTAAGTGTTAGAGACTCTGACGCTGATTGGAAGCCTCTAGGTGATTTCCGCTTCCTCCCAGAGGAGAACCTCCTGGTTTTGACTTTTAATAGCTGCGTTGGAATTTTGAGATACTGTGAGAACGATTTAAGAGACGCGTACGTCCTACACGATTCAAGCACCGCAAAAAGATTTAGGGAAACCCTGAGCCGTAGGGGTGAAGTCAAAACGTTTTTCGAAGAAGAATCCGCTAAGGGGGGAATTGAAAGGCTCTTTGTGGATTTTGTTTCCGAGAGTAACATTTTTTCCCGGATACGCGGGATTGTCGACACGGATTTACTCAAGGAGAAACGCGTGACAGTGGTGGGCTTGGGCACCGGGGGCTCGCGGGTAGCCCTTGAGCTCGCCAAAGCCGGTGTGGGAAACTTTACTCTAATTGACCACGACAGACTGGAAACTCACAACATCTCAAGATACGTTAAAGGGGTTTCGGATCTGGGAAGGCTGAAAGTGAATGTGGTCGCCGACCTGCTCTTGGACACCAACCCCGGAATAAGGGTGTCGAAGCACCCGTTAAGAATCGATAAAAGTACAGGCGAATTTTTCGGAATGGTGAATGGTTCCGATGTTGTCATAGACGCGACGGGTTCCCCCCTGATTAACCAGTTTGTGAACTCCACGTGCTGGAGGCTTGGTGTCCCCTCGGTATACGCTGGAGCCTTCGAGAGAGCCATTGGTTTCTACGTTCTGAGTGTGCAGCCGCCGGACACTCCCTGCTACAACTGCGTGTTTGAAAAAGTTTTCAGCCAGTACACTCCCCCGAAGCCGGAGTTTGTAGACTACACCGAGGTGAGTGACCCCAGCGAGCTGAGGGCGGAGCCGGGGCTGGGCATAAGCGTCGGATTCGGGGCGCTTTTCCAAGCGTGGTACGCCCTCCAGATACTGCTGGGCGAAAAGAGTAGAATTGGCTCCATCGAGCACCAGATGATCCTGTGGGGAAACAGAAAGGAATGGATCTTCGAAGAAAAGAACATTCCCTCCCTCATGTTTGTCAGAACCGAGAGGAAGGAAGACTGCTCGGTGTGCAGGGAGAGTGAGTGGATGAAGGGGGCAATGAGGGAAATAAAGATAACTGAGGAGGAGTTGGAGGAGAGACTCACTGGTGAAGAAAAGAAACTGATTAGAGAGATTCTTGATAATAAACAGAAAGAGGATTAGTTGGAGTGGTGGTGAAAATGTTTGGAGAATCAGAGGATGGGTTGGTTGAGTTTCAGAGGGTTTACATTTCGATGAGTGCCCTTAGAACGATTTTTCAGGAAAGCAAAAAGTCTCTTGGGAATGAGACTGGCGGGGCGCTGGTGGGAACCGTTGACGAGGACAGGATATACGTGATGGAGGCTTCCGGACCTGGGCCGCGTGCGGTGTCTACTGCTGCTTCGTTCAGCCCGGACACCACGCATCTTGAGAGTTTCGTGAACTACTTTGAGGAGAGGGGTTTTCTCTTTGTGGGTCAGTGGCATAAGCATCCCCCACGCATCAGGGGGCCGTCCGGTGGGGACAAAGCGCAGATGGTGGAAATCATAAGGGATAATCCACACCTCAATTTTTTCGTTAACCTAATTTCAAACTCCACCGAACTGGGATTTAGGGTTTCTGCGACAATGTTTTTTAGGGATGAGACGACGAGGTTTAGCTGTTTTCCCACAATAAAGGAGGCAAAGCTGTTCCTTGAGAGCGACGCAACCCAATTAGCCTTATCAGATGTGCTTGCCGAGAAGGGTGAATCCGACATAATGGTTAAAGAAATAAAAATGATGGATGAGAAAATTCTGCCGATAACTGATGTATGCGTCGCCGAGAACCAGAAGCTTACCGATGCGGACATTTCTAAAGACATCATGGTTCAGCGTTGGTTGAGGGAAAGGGAGAAAGGGCTTATCGATGAGATTTATGGTTGTGATAAAGTCACCGCCTTGCTAGAAGCAAAGATACTTCGCGAAAAGAGGCTTATGGGACTCCTTTTCCCAGAATTCAAACTCAGGGTCAAAAAGACGCCGGGGAGGCTTTTCTGGTTCACCGTCTTCCACGCTCACGAAGTTGCACTGGTCCTTGAGAAAAACGGCACCTACAACATTTTAACAAACCCGGAGGTGGAGAAAATTGATCTGGGTGAAAATGTGTTTAAATCGGCACTGGTCGCCGCCCTAATTGCCAAGGCAAGCATACTATCCAAGCAGCTAGGTAGGTTAAACACGTAGCAGAAATCTTATCTAAGTGCGCTCCAAAACTATACACAGGGTGAAGCGGAATTACTAGACCTTCTGAAAATTCTTCGAAGGGGGATTCGCTTGTTTGTTTCCTACTCCTCTGGTTCAAGAGTTTTCCTGCTCAGACTCTGCCATGATTATAACAAAAGCATTAGTTATTTACGGCCCACTGGGCGTATGAAGAGGTAGGCTGATAAAAATGTCTGACTCATCAAAACCGGATTTGGAAAAGTTGGAAGCCGATAAAGATGTCGAAGGCTTGATAAGGGTTTTGAAGTATGAGGGTGACCAAGATGTTCGGCGAAAAGCAGCACTGGCTCTGGGATGGATGGAGGATGAAACGGCAGTTGAGCCACTAATACAGGCTCTAGGAGACAAAAATCTATTGGTTCGAGAGGCGGTAGCACACGCACTAGGAAGGATAGGGGATAAAAGAGCAGTGGAACCCCTAATACAGGCACTGAGGGACAAAGATCCGCCGATTATGGGGTTGGCGTATGCTCTAGGAAGGATAGGGGATAAAAGGGCGGTGGAGCCGCTGATACAGGCACTAAAACACGAAGACCCGGAAGTTCGATTATGGGCGGCACGTACTCTCGGGGAGATAAGGGATAAAAGAGCGGTAAATCCCCTTATACAGGCACTGAAAGACGAAGACAGGAAAGCTCTGGAGGAAGTAGCACTAGCCCTAGTGGAGACAGAGGACGCAGAATTTGCGGAGCCCTCGCGAGATCTACTAATACAAATACTGAAGGGGCGGAGAGTTCGAAGGGAGGCAGCAAACGCACTAGGAGAGATAGGGGACGCAATAGCCGTGGAACCACTAATACAAACACTAAAGGACGAGGATCAGGCAGTTATAGGAATAGCAGAGGCACTTGGAAAAATAGATGATCCAGGATTGGTAAAAAAACTAATAAAAGCACTAAAACAAGAAAACCAAGATGTTCGAAAGGAAGCAGCACAAGCTCTGGGCGAGATAGGGGACAAAAGAGCAGTGGAGCCACTAATACAAGCACTAGTGGAGCCGAAGGTTCGAGAAGCGGCAACCAAGGCACTCAGAAAGATAGGGGACCCAAGAGCGGTAAAACTCCTAACAAAAGCAATGAGAGAAAAAGAACCGCCAGCTACAGGGGCGACGACACAAGCACATAGAAAGAAGAAGAGTACAAGAGTGGTAAAACATCAAATACAAGAGCTGAAACGCAAAAACCAAGAGGCTCGAAAGGAAGCAGTGCTGGCTCTGGGCGAGAAAGGAGACGCAAGAGCTGTGGAACAACTAATAAAAACACTAGAGGACGAGGATAGAGCGATTCGAGAAACGGCAACACAGGTACTCAAAAAGATGGAGGGTGGGAAGACTATGGAGTCACTCATAAATGCACTAAATGATATGAGATGGAGTGTTCGGAGTGAGGTGACACGAGTTCTTGTCGAGATGGGGGAACCAGTGGTGGAACCACTAATACAAACACTAAGGAGCAGAGGTCGAACGGTTCTAGGTGCGGCGCGGGTGCTTGGAGAGATAAGAGATACGAGAGCCGTAGAGCCGCTAATACAGTTACTAAAACACGAAGACCAGAGAGTTCGGGAGGAAGCCGCACTAGCTCTGGGAAGGATAGGAGACTCAAGAGCGGTGGAACCACTAGTACAGGCACTAAAACATGAAAACCAGGGGGTTCGGGAGGCAGCGGCAAGAGCTCTGGGTAAAATAGGGGATGCAAGAGCGGTGGAGCTACTAATAAAGGCACTGAAGGACAGAAACTGGAGTGTTAGGCTTAGAGTGGCGCTCGCTCTCGGAGAAATAGGAGATAGGAGGGCTGTGGAGCCTCTCAGCCGGGCTCTGAAGGATGGAGAAATCGTTGTCCAAAAGGCTGCAGAGGAGGCTTTAGAGAGAATTAAAAAAGAGGGAAGGCTGAGAGTGACAGGGCCCAGCATTTGACGAGAAGTGCGGCGTCTTTGGATATCTGTAGAAACATAATCTGACCGGATAGCATAACTGGGTCTTCGTCATTAGTGAGTTTCGGATTCCCGCCGGCTTCGAAGCTACTTTTTCTAGAAATTCCAGCCTCGTATAAATAGGCAGGGCTTCTCTCTAGAGTTTCTCTAAATCTAAATATGGGTACCGCCTGATTTTAGAGTTAGTCTTCGATTCATTCTCTTTGAATTTCTTTCCTATTCTTTTCTGCTCTGTTCTATTCTGGGGGTGCAATGTTGGAGCCGCAGTAGATGCAGTAGTTGGCGTTTTCGCTGTTTCTTCTTCCGCAGTAGGGACATATCTTGAAGCTTATTAGGATGTACCCCTCCGCCCCTTTTTTCCTAAAGTTGGATGCGCTGCTTTCTGCTTGTTCTGAGACTTGCAGTATCTCTTCCACTAGGTTTCGAATACTGGTGTCGGCTGACCAGTTCTCTACGGATTGTAGTGGGATTTCTAGTTCTTCCGAGTTGAGTGTTATGATAACACTGGGGGGCTTCTGGGGATAGTTCGGTGGGCAGACTATGAGGGCATTTATTTTGTCGCCGCTTCCCGCCCTGAGCTGGTAGGCTATCGCTCCGTCACGGAGCCTCAGCAGCCTGAAGTCGGGAACCAAAACTCTAACCTCAGCTACATCACTTTGAAGTCTCTGCCTTCCCCAATCCTTCGAGTACCAGTGGGCTGAAACCAGGTCCTCCGCCACCTCTAATTGTGATAGTTTCCGCGTGTCTTCCCTACTGATTCTCAGCTGTGCAAGGAATACTGCTGTGGGTGCAAAGTAGCAGGAGGTCTCGTATGGTAGGGCCTCCACTGGTGGAGACGTTACTATCTCAAGCGGGCTTTGCGGATAATCTAAGGGGTACTTTATGATGATCTCGTATTCCTGCTGTTTCCAGTACCAAAATGTTTGCTCATTCTTGATTCTTAGTTGTGCCTCGGGGAAAAGGGTACTCATCGCAAAGGACTCTAGTTCCAGTCTCCTCCTGCCGTCCCTCCTCCTGAACCAGGCGCTTCCAGAATTAGACCTCATTTCCATTTCCTCCTGATTTCTCCATACTCGTCAATATCTTCCAGATAATCATCACCTTTGTCAAGCTTGTCCAGATACTTTTCACTCCCACGACGGCCTCTGCGGCGCAGCCGCCGGAGCGCAATCGCCAAAGCGACAATAACCACCACAAATACTGTTCCAGCACCAATAATGTTAGCGAAGCTAATATGCGGCTGAACCATAAATAATAACACGAAGAGTATGAGGGTTTCTGGAGGTATTGTTGGGGTTTCGGGAATAGGCGGAGCGTCGCCTGCAGTGAATGTTTCCGTGTGGCTGGTAGACATTCTAATAATCCGATAATTATCAATGAAATACAACTCCCCGTAACTCACACTCACTCTGACTGTGTTCTCCACCCATGCCCCGTCCACACAGGTTTGAAAGGCAACGGCGACCCACGGGATTAACCCATTTTCATCCGTTGAAGAATTGCCACCACCAAATCCCGGAGAAGCGTAAACCGTTTTCCCGTCAACCTCCACCTTAACCTCCGCACCCTGCACAGAAACACCGTTACGGTCCAAAACCCTTACACAAAGATAATTCAATACAGCACTCCCCGCAAGGTCGTTGTCTACGCTGTTTCCATCTAGGTAGTATGCACTAGTAGAATTAATGACCACATTTGCATGTAGAGTGTTGCCACTAGAGCTATCCAGCCAGAAACCATATACGCTATTTATAACGGTATTGCCCACAAGATCAAGATCACTATTCGAGCTACCGAATAGGTAGAAGCCATAGGTGCCACCGTTTACAGTATTACCCGAAACAGTATTTTTGTTCAAGATCCGGTACAAATAGAAGCCATAGGTGCTGTCGTTTACAGTATTACCCGAAATATTATTGCTGTACCCGGAGTACAGGTAGAAGCCGTAAGTGTTATTGTTTACAGTGTTACCCGAAAAAGTATTCAAGCTGGAGCACAGGTAGAAGCCTGCGACATTGTTGTTTACAGTGTTACCCGAAAAAGTGTTTTCATCCGAGCCAGAGTACAGGTAGAAGCCGTAGGTGTTATTGTTCGCAGTGTTACCCGAAAAGGTATTCAAGCGGGAGTACAGATAGAAGCCGTAGTAAGTGTTATTATTTGCATTGTTACCCGAAAGATTGTTTTTATCCGAGCCGGCGTCCAAGACGAAGCCGTAGGTGTTATTGTCCGCATTGTTACCCGAAATAGTGTTATACGAACTATACCGCAGCCAGAAGCCATAGGCGTTGTTATTCGCAGTGTTACCCGAAAAGGTATTTTTGTCCGAGTAGGAGTAGACCATGAAGCCCGCGCCGTTGCTGTTCGCGGTATTACCCGAAAGATTGTTGTTGCACGAATAGGGGCCCAAGGAGAAGCCCGCGCCGTTGCTGTTCGCGGTATTACCCGAAAGAGTATTGTTGCACGAGTTGGAACCCAGGTAGAAGCCTCTGTTGACATTGTTTATGGCTTTATTGTTTCTTATCGTGTTGTGATGCACATAGTATAATATGATTCCATCATAGTTGCCTGAGAAAGTGTTGTTCTCAATGACTGTGTTATTCGTGTTTATCCAAAGACCCCAATGATCATAGTTACTGGTAGGCTCGTAACGGTATCCGCAGCAGTGCAGCTCGCTGTTAATCATCTGGAAGACCGCTCCGCTGCGCACCCAGAAGAGGAACCTGTAACCGGAGTCATAGGCCGTGATGTTTGAAGCATCACTCCCGGTATCAGGATTTCCATCGGTATCACTTATGTACATCGCTCCCCCGCTTTGAACCTCTATGCGGTGTTCCCCATCGTAGGTGCAGTTGACCATTAGTGTAACATTTGTTAGTGTTAGACTTCCTCCGCCAGCGATTGTCAGGTTTCCGTTAAGGATGATTTCCATATTGCTGTAGGATTCTACACCTATTACGGTTTTGTCGCCCCATGTTGTGGCTTTTGCTGATGTGGGCTGATTTGCGGGGATGCTCATGTACGGGAACAGGGTCTGGTAGAGGAACGGATTCATGTTCTGGTTTTGGCTCTGGAGAGAGACACCTGCCAGAATTGCCGTTGCGAGGAGAACAGTTGCTAAAACTAACGTTCTTATGAATCCCTTCTTCATTTTGAATCCTCTAATAATTATCCCCCACTAAACACAGTAATCATACTTCGCCATTTAATAACAATCTAATAGTAATTTAACTTTTCGAGAACATTGTTCAAATACCTAATTTTTTTACCCCCCCCGAATTCTACCCCCCAATTATCATCCAATCAAACAGAAACTCGAAATTTAAAACATAGAAAAATAGGAAAGAAATGAGATTCCTGCTCCTTAGTTAATCCGCCCACTCACATCCCCCTATAACCCAATACTGTTCGAAAGATGTTTTTAGCTATTTTTAGTGAGGGAAAAATTATGTGATTTGCGACTGTTTTTTTATGAGAAAAGCGAGTTAAAGTACGCAAACAAGCCTCCAGACAAGCCCACTCAGCCCCTCAACTCAATCTTTCGAACAGCATTGCCCCATAACCCCTCCATTACCCATTAGCGGATCTTTTCTCCACAACCTGATACTGTCGAAAAAGCCACCCGTTTTTCAGGAAATGGTTCAGGCCGGGGCTGCGGAATCGGTTTTTGGGGATGTGTAGTTTGCCTACATGCTTGTCTGAGTTTTAGCTCCGGCGGCACTCTTCCCTTTATGTTTAGATGAATATCATCGTAAACAGTCTGCGCTTTGTTTCTGACCATGACATTTCGGGGTGCTTACACCTGCTTGATGCTATTTTTTGTTGCTTCCTAACTTTCCTTCCTTTTCAAGCCTGGCCCGGATTCTTGCACGGAGCTTCTCGACGCTTGGGAGTTCTTGGTTCCGTATTTCACCAATCCTTTCAACCAGCTTTTTGTCACGTTCAACTTCCTCGGGGGGATATACGCCCTTGAAAGCATTCATGTCAATTCGGCCGTCATCCGTCACGGGTAAACCGGCTTTTCTCTGTTCAGCCGCGGTCTCTCTAATCTCATCATCGAGCCTTTTTCCAATTTCTTCTAGTTCTACTATATTATCGCGTTTTTGAGGGGGTGTTATCAGTTCTTCTATGCTTTCTGTTGGAGGAGGGGAAAAGTCATACTTTGACATTATGGCCATGATTCTTCTGTAATTCTCATCGTCAAATTTTGACCATTCAATGACCTCAAACTCAAACCGTTCAACAATGTTTTCGAAAACGATGTCTCTGAGTAGGGACCTGTTTCCTACCTCGAGAAGCAACGAGTCCAGCTGCTCCTTCAAGTAACTACAGTACTTCGAACCGTCTGTCCAGCGCCAAAAATAAAGGTCTGGAATGAAGAAATACTTGGTCCACCCCATCAAGTAGTCGAACCACTCCTCAAGGTAATATCTTAAGTCGATCTTTGGGATAGTCAAGTACCAATCCGCCCCTTTTATCGTTTTACTCCTATAATATTCGCATTCTTCATGATCTTTAACCATCACTAAAAGACCATTTAATGCCGGTATTTCATGATTGAGAAAGACGAAACTCATCCTGCCCCCATAGCCATCTCTTGGGTCATATAGATTGAACTCTATCCCAGAGAGGTGCGCTTCATCCAGCACAGGCCATCTTACCAATTCTGTCTTGATTCCTTTGATAACCTGATCCCACATATCTGCTTCTTCTTCCTCCATCCTAACGCCATACTGAAATAATAATGCGTCTTCAACTAGTCCTGGTTCTAGGAGAATCCTCCCTTTGATCTTGCCGTCAAACCTTTTTATCTCAGGATATTCTTCGTAGAAAATATGACTAACCCTTGCGAGTTGCCATATATACCTACATAACTCTAATTGATTCTCTCTCTGCGGGCACCTACCGCGCCATTCTGCCACTACTGATGGCATAATAACCCCCATTCACATTTCAGTCAGTTCCATTTATTAAACATATCGCATTTTTGAGAACTAACTACCAATATCTTTTCCACGAAAAACAGTTTTCATGCTTGCTATAAAAATGTGTTTTCCTCTTTTATCTGGAACGCGGAAGCGTATGATTGTTTGTCTAAGACGCGAAGCGTATATGGGTTTGCTATATAAACCATTTACCCAAACCATCTATACAACAAATTTAGTAATACACAAGTATTTCGAGAAATTTTTGAATCATTTTGAACGTAAAGAAAAGCCGTCCTAAAATCCTGTAGCAAACTGTTGCTTGGGGATTTTTTCTGGCTCCGCGGGTAGTTTCGCCTGAGCTGCAAGCTCATCCGCTGCCCGCTGCATCTGCCAGCAGTCGGCGGGGACGTGACTCGCCCCATCATTAGCTATGTTCCAACTCGCCACCAGGTGCCTGTCGGCTTCAAAGCCGCAGCCCAGACAATGGTAGGCGTGCCCATTCGGCCTATTATACCGGCCACATATCGGGCAGTTCTTTGACTTATGGTAGTTGCTCACCTCCACCGTCGGCAGCCCCCTTTGCACCGCCTTGTAGTCCACGTAGAATTGGAGCTTGTGGAAAGGCCATTGGTTCAACCTGCGGCGCATGTCTTTTCTCAGAGTTTTGCCGTTTGCCGACTTCCGCTTCGAGCGTATGGAGCCCCGAATCCCTTTAATGTTTTCGAACGCCACAGCGACCTGCTCCTGCTCCACTATTTCCGTTACCTGCTTGCTCACCACGTGCAGGATCTGGTTTGTTCGGTTACTCTCCCTGCGCCAGTACTTCTCTTGAAGCTTCTGCTTCTGTACTGGCCGTTGTGGGGGTGCGTCAAGCTTCCTCTGAACAGATTTACGCTTGAGCTGCGACGAGTGCCTTATCGCTGGGAGCTTTGAGACATCAAGCTTAACATGTTTCGGCTGCTCTTTGGGCTTCAGTATGGTTAGGTCGACGCTCCGCTCGTTGATGTCTACGCCGCAGACGCCGTTGATGTGCTTGGGTTTAACCTCCCGCTTGAATGGCACGAAAACGTTGACTCTTTCTTTGGACAGAGCGACTGTGACTTCGCCGACCCTTAGCTTCCCTTCACGCCAATCTCTTAAGTATGCCGGCTCGTGGTGCTCGGTCACCAATAGTGGTAGCCAGAGGTGTTCGCCTTTGCGGATGCGGATCTGCACTGCGTTACCGTGGAACCGGCATACGCCGGTTGAGTTTTCTTCTGACCAGAGTTCAAGACGCATGGCATGAGCGCTGTAGACGGGGGGCTTGTTTAGGTCTGCCTGCTCCTTTCGGCAGAGATTTCGCCACGAGCGTAGAGTCTGCGTTGCCACCTGTCCTGAGGAGTGGAACCAGTGCGTCGCTAGGCTGAAGCGTGATTTCCACTCGCTGTACGCGATGTGGTGTAGGCTGGCGCGCGAGGTGATGCTGTGTTCCATGCACTTCTTTATGCAGAAGTTCGCTGAGGCGGTGAATTGGTCGAGTAGTTCACATAGCAACTCGCGTTTCTTCTTGGTCAGTTTTGGTGTTGTGAAGTGGGCTGAGCAGACTGATTGCACGCTTGACATCTCCACCGTACCATTCTTTTCGTCCTTTTTTTAACACGTACTATGGAGTCTACCAGATATAGTTTATCACAATATATAAAAAGTTACCATTTTATGCAGCAGTTACAGACCCCCTCAACGAAAAGGAGCCACAAAAAGGCAGAGCTCATACACATTTTAGTTCAAAAACCTTCACAAGTACAATATACATACCCGCAGAGGTTAGTCAAACTGTTAATTTCTCTTTCTCTTTCTCTTTCTTTTTCGAGTCCAGTTCTCTCTTCCTAAAGCCCACCAACTTCATTTCGAGCACACCCCCAATCTATCTAATATTTCCGGGGCGGGGTAATGTAGAATCGCTCGGCCATGTCTCAAAAAGGGGCGTTTACTAAAGCCTCTTTCGTGATTTAGAGCCTTATGAGGGAAACGGAACCGAATAAATCTGCATCGCCCCGGAGCTGTTAGATTAGTTCAAGGAACCATATTATTCTCCGCCCATACGACGCACAATTCCCGCCTAGTTTCGGAACAAAAAGTCGATATTTGAACCAAAAAATGTAGCAAACCCACATACGCTTGTGCGTTTCAGACAAAATATGAAAACCTCAAGTTTTTATGACAAAAACTCATTTAAGAAAACTAAAGCCCAGCAGTAGTAATAGTAACACTCCATGACAGTAAATTTAGCATCCCCCACCAAATCAATACCCCCGCGTACTTTATCCTGCATTAACGGCAAAAGAAACAGATCTTAGTAGAGTTCGAACCAAAACGACTTCCGAACAACCAAAACATCAACCGAACCGAAAACCTTTCTTCCAAAAATAAAAAAGTATCAACAAAAAAATATAAATATAAGTAAAAGGCTGGACAAATAAAACCTGAACACCACATCACTTCCACCAGAAATTAAGGAGAGCCCAAATCTGCAAAAAAACCCCATAACGCTCGGAAAACCGAAAAAGCACCACAAAAAACCCAAAAAAGCCATTAATCCAAAAAATTTTTCACAAAAACAGAAAAAAGGATTACACTTATTCGAAGTGCTGAAAGCTGGTTTCCCAACGTCGAAGCATTCTAATGGATACTTTAAGAGCGCTCCAATTAGCCAGAGGAGGAGTATGAAAGCTTCCCGTCCACTCGAACAGATTTATAAAGGGTGTGCGTTTTTTCACGTGTTCGAGTGAAACCCTCGGAAAGAAGACTTTATAAGCCTCCAAAACAAAAAATAAGTAAAATAATATAACCCTTGCAAAAGCAGTTCCGCAGTAACGCGGATTGAAAGCATCCTTTAAGGTCAGAGGACATCTGTGAAACTATTTTCCTTGCAAAAGCAGTTCCGCAGTAACGCGGATTGAAAGAAACATCCCTGTCCATACTCAAACACACAAAACGTAACTTGCAAAAGCAGTTCCGCAGTAACGCGGATTGAAAGTTCTAATTGGTCTTGTCCACAGTTAAGGATGTTAGCAGCTTGCAAAAGCAGTTCCGCAGTAACGCGGATTGAAAGATAATTATTTCTGTTGGCGTTCCTCTCGGTTCTTCTGACCTTGCAAAAGCAGTTCCGCAGTAACGCGGATTGAAAGGTAAGGATATTGTGGATTACTTCGGCTTATACCTTACTTGCAAAAGCAGTTCCGCAGTAACGCGGATTGAAAGTTGTAGTGCATGGTAACAACGACGGCCTTGACGTCTGGCTTGCAAAAGCAGTTCCGCAGTAACGCGGATTGAAAGTTCCCCAGCAGTACGGGAGCGCCTGCAAACAATCCGTCTTGCAAAAGCAGTTCCGCAGTAACGCGGATTGAAAGATATTATAAAAGCTTTGGAGACCTACCCAACGGTTACAGCTTGCAAAAGCAGTTCCGCAGTAACGCGGATTGAAAGGTTAGGAGAAAGTATAACATTCAGTGATTCACCACCACTTGCAAAAGCAGTTCCGCAGTAACGCGGATTGAAAGTTGAATAGCTCATCCAATATGTCCATTATCAAGTCTCTTGCAAAAGCAGTTCCGCAGTAACGCGGATTGAAAGCTACTTAACACAATTGGAGCATCCTCGTCTACTAGCACTTGCAAAAGCAGTTCCGCAGTAACGCGGATTGAAAGGTTCCGAGCCTGAGATGCAAAAAAGTTTGCGCTTGCGGCTTGCAAAAGCAGTTCCGCAGTAACGCGGATTGAAAGCTTGAAATGTTTCTTAGAGGAACCTTTTATCTTTTGCTTGCAAAAGCAGTTCCGCAGTAACGCGGATTGAAAGTTAACTAATGGATAAGTCAAAAAAAAACAGTAGAAGACCCTTGCAAAAGCAGTTCCGCAGTAACGCGGATTGAAAGAGGAATGTATTAAACGTTATGATTCGCCATCAACGGTTTCTTGCAAAAGCAGTTCCGCAGTAACGCGGATTGAAAGGTTTCTTCTTTTGTTGCTGCTAAGAATTCCCGCTCTAGCTTGCAAAAGCAGTTCCGCAGTAACGCGGATTGAAAGTTGCTCAGAGGGGCCGTCCTACTATTTTCTTTAAAACCTTGCAAAAGCAGTTCCGCAGTAACGCGGATTGAAAGATCCTAACGCTAATATTACTGTATACTTATTGTATACCTTGCAAAAGCAGTTCCGCAGTAACGCGGATTGAAAGATTGTTTCAATCGTTTCAACGCATCCTCAACCGCAGTCCTTGCAAAAGCAGTTCCGCAGTAACGCGGATTGAAAGCATTTCGGCTGACCAAAAATTGTAGATCCAGCCCGAAAAAACTTGCAAAAGCAGTTCCGCAGTAACGCGGATTGAAAGAAGAAGAGAAAAACGCGGAAAACAGTAGGAAAAATACTTGCAAAAGCAGTTCCGCAGTAACGCGGATTGAAAGACAATACTAAATAGCGGGCAGAGGATGACTGTCTTCTTCTTGCAAAAGCAGTTCCGCAGTAACGCGGATTGAAAGCTTGTTTGCCATCCTTTCAATGAACGCAGTGTATAGTATCTTGCAAAAGCAGTTCCGCAGTAACGCGGATTGAAAGTGGAGTTTGATATATTATCCTAATATATTTGGTTGGGTCTTGCAAAAGCAGTTCCGCAGTAACGCGGATTGAAAGTCGCCACCATGAACCTCCTCTGAGGTCATAGTGGTGCTTGCAAAAGCAGTTCCGCAGTAACGCGGATTGAAAGATCCCCACAGAAATGACACCGAATCTCCACATGCCCTTGCAAAAGCAGTTCCGCAGTAACGCGGATTGAAAGTCGCCACCATGAACCTCCTCTGAGGTCATAGTGGTGCTTGCAAAAGCAGTTCCGCAGTAACGCGGATTGAAAGATCCCCACAGAAATGACACCGAATCTCCACATGCCCTTGCAAAAGCAGTTCCGCAGTAACGCGGATTGAAAGTGAACCGAACTTCGTTCTGGTTCAGGGTTGCCACCATTACTTGCAAAAGCAGTTCCGCAGTAACGCGGATTGAAAGCCACCGGCAGGGTTTTCTTTCCCATGGACCGGTCGTACCTTGCAAAAGCAGTTCCGCAGTAACGCGGATTGAAAGTTTTATTTTTTGGTAATTGACAAACTATTCCACAATTTCTTGCAAAAGCAGTTCCGCAGTAACGCGGATTGAAAGATCCTTATATTGCGACAGGTTCACAATTTTCTGAATATCTTGCAAAAGCAGTTCCGCAGTAACGCGGATTGAAAGTTACCTTCTCTATGTTGAACCATTCGGAAAGTGTAGACTTGCAAAAGCAGTTCCGCAGTAACGCGGATTGAAAGTCTGCTCCCAGAACATCCATTTCTGATAAGAATGGTAGCTTGCAAAAGCAGTTCCGCAGTAACGCGGATTGAAAGTATACATTTCTAAAATTTCCGGAGTATCATAATAACTACTTGCAAAAGCAGTTCCGCAGTAACGCGGATTGAAAGTGAGAGAAAAAAGTTTTGAAGTAAATCCCGATATATCTTGCAAAAGCAGTTCCGCAGTAACGCGGATTGAAAGCCAATATAACATGGGTAATTCCCATTACTTAAATCTTTCTTGCAAAAGCAGTTCCGCAGTAACGCGGATTGAAAGTTTTCTCCTCTAAAATTACATTCATTACAAATATAAACTTGCAAAAGCAGTTCCGCAGTAACGCGGATTGAAAGTCTTTTCCAGGTTTGACTTTTCCCGGCTCAGATGTTTTCCTTGCAAAAGCAGTTCCGCAGTAACGCGGATTGAAAGTGATTGTGGACATACTAAGGGCATTCCTGCTTTCAGAACTTGCAAAAGCAGTTCCGCAGTAACGCGGATTGAAAGGCGTCGTCCACCCCGTAAATCGAAGCAGCTCCGTTCCTTGCAAAAGCAGTTCCGCAGTAACGCGGATTGAAAGTGGAAAAATATCAGGATTAATTTCAAAACTTTTTTCTCTTGCAAAAGCAGTTCCGCAGTAACGCGGATTGAAAGTTTTAAATCTGTAACACAAAAAACATAAGAACAATAATACTTGCAAAAGCAGTTCCGCAGTAACGCGGATTGAAAGGTAATAATTTGAAGTATGATAAATAAGTATATTGTGTCTTGCAAAAGCAGTTCCGCAGTAACGCGGATTGAAAGTTTTCCTTATCTTCTAACACCAATTTCGTTTCAATTTTCCTTGCAAAAGCAGTTCCGCAGTAACGCGGATTGAAAGACCTTATAGCTTAATTTTAACAGAAAAAGAAATTTTTGGACTTGCAAAAGCAGTTCCGCAGTAACGCGGATTGAAAGTTGGCAAAAATAACTTTTCTCAAACCCCACCCTAGATACTTGCAAAAGCAGTTCCGCAGTAACGCGGATTGAAAGTGGAAAAATATCAGGATTAATTTCAAAACTTTTTTCTCTTGCAAAAGCAGTTCCGCAGTAACGCGGATTGAAAGTTTTAAATCTGTAACACAAAAAACATAAGAACAATAATACTTGCAAAAGCAGTTCCGCAGTAACGCGGATTGAAAGGTAATAATTTGAAGTATGATAAATAAGTATATTGTGTCTTGCAAAAGCAGTTCCGCAGTAACGCGGATTGAAAGTTTTCCTTATCTTCTAACACCAATTTCGTTTCAATTTTCCTTGCAAAAGCAGTTCCGCAGTAACGCGGATTGAAAGACAAATTCTTGAATAGAATCTTTATAATTTATTCCATCTTGCAAAAGCAGTTCCGCAGTAACGCGGATTGAAAGATAATATAAGAGAATTCCATTGATGAACCTGGCGGTCCCTTGCAAAACAAGTTCCGCAGCAACGCGGATTGAAAGTTTAAAAGAAAGTCGGAACCGATCATCTGGCTGCTTTTTAGCTTTGGATTTTTGTATTGAGTAAATTTTTTTAAGCTGTGCGATTTGTGGTTTAATACTTCTTCATGTGTATTCTCGCGTCGCTAAAAGTTATGATGGGACTAGTTTTTTTCTTGGTGAGTGGTTCTGGTTATTTATTGGTGCTAATTGGATGCCTCTCTTCGTGTTATTCCGTTTGTTCTCTTGGTGTGAGCTGTCTATAAGGAAGGGGTTGAGGGGGTCTGGGGTGTTTTAGGAAAGTATTTTTAGGATATTTACCGTAGGAGTTGTTTATGTTTAAGTGTGTTTTTTTCGATGTGGGTGGTACTCTTGTGGATGTTAAAGATTTTTTTAGGGGGCGGCATATTGAGGCTGATAGGGAGATACTTGAGCAATTCGGGTTTAAAAGGACTGGAGAAGAGGTTATGGTTGCTGTTGAAAAGGCTAGGATGGCTAAGGAATCCTTGAACTTGAGGGGGGCTGTGTGTTTTTTCCAGGTTCTCTGTCAAAATTTGGGGATTAAGGTTTCGAATGGGGTTGCTTTGGAAATGGATTATCTGTTCATTGAAAAATTTTCAAGGGACGTGGAACTGTTGGATTCGGTTAGGTTTACTTTGGCTGAGTTGGGGAGACGCGGTTTTAGGATGGCGATAATTTCAAATTTCGATGAAAAATTTGTGAGGAATGTGCTTAGATTCTTTGAGATTGGAGAATACTTTGAATTGGTGGTGGGGAGGGACACTACGGGTTTGAAAAAGGGGGAGCTTGAACCATTTAGATACGCGTTGGAAAAACTGGGGCTCAAACCGTGTGAAGTGGTAATGGTTGGAGACGATGAATATCAAGACATACTTCCCGCCAAAAAACTCGGCATAAAAACAGTAAAGGTAGAAATAGGTGAGGGGGCGAATGTGTCCAAAGAATTGAAGGAAAAATCTTATGCAGATTTTGCTATAAAAAAACTAAGCGCCCTACTGGAGATACTCTTATAGGAAAATGTGATGGCACTCGCCTCAGGCAAGCCATTTCGCAGTGATCAAAAAAGGCGCCCCCACTGCTTCTTCGAAAATTATTTGTGACCTTTTTTCGAACATAGCTGGTTACAATTCTTTCAACGAGAAACAAACTCATGGTTGACATTTTCTCCTTGCCAAGCAGTAATCTGGAAGATATCTACACTGGTATTCAGTATTCTTTGCAGTTTTTCATCTATTAACTCTTTGCATAGATCCCCCCCTTAGATTTTATCCATGTAAGTTTCTTTTTCTTCTCGTATATGTAAATTAGTGGAATTGTAATTATACGCTAATTTATAGTGGCGACATTTGGAAGTGGATACTTTTATGGTGGATACTTGATAACAGTGAAAAAACGCGCAACCTCAGCCTGATTGGCGATGCGTCAGCCGTCACAATTGCAGGTGCCGCAGTTGCAGGCATAGTTGCGTATCTCATAAAGCGCAGAGGAACAGATTCAGAGCCGAAAGGAATCAGCTCATCCGAGAAAATGGGAGTAACTTGGGAAGGCTTGACAACTCACTTCTCTCCTTTTTATTCCGAGTTTGTGGCCGGGTTATCTTCGTCCCGCATTGGGGAAAGAACCGCATTTAGCATCGCCTCGAGAACCAGAATTTGCGGTGCTGAGGAAATTTCACTGTTCCGATATTAATTCCTCATAATTTTTCCCCGGTTAACACATCACTCGACACTTTGCGGTAAGACCTATGTTTCTTAGTCTTCTTTTTCTGTTGGGGTTAATATTTCCTTCTGTAGGTCTTCTTTTGATATGAGCCAGGTGAGTTCTTTTTCATCTTCGTACACGTAGATCAGGGGGATTTTGTATTTTATCGCGAGTTTGTAGTAGGCTATGGTTGCGGGTTTGGTTAGGGAGGTGCAGTCCATTATCAAAATATAATTTCTCACTAGGTCGGTGAGATCTGGCTCGATCTTTGATTCGAGGGTTTCAACCACTGTTATTTCTTTATCCTTTAAGAGGTGCCAGTTGATGTTGCTGAGGGCGACTTCTTCCCACTCTGGAATGCATTTGTGTGTGGTGAAAACGGTGACTCTGTCAAATTTGAGGTTTTTCTTGGCGAGGAGTTTGAGGGCTGTCTGGGTTTCGGTCTCACTCCTCCCCTTCCTCTCTCCCAGAAGTCCGAGGTAGGCGTAAGGGATGTTAGGAGAATCGAAGATGTAGCACAGGGGGGTCTTGTACTTTAATTCTACGCCATATTCGCGGGTTGTAATCTCTTTTCCCTCAAGATCTTTTAGGATACCGAGAAGGGTGGTGGGCGGCATTTGTGCTCTTCTTGCAAGTTCCCTAATTCCAATGGGCTTGCCGGCGATCGCTAACTCTTTGAGAGCACGTTTCATTTTCTCGTTTTCAAAAGCGGTCTGATAATCTATTTTTCGGGGAGTAACTTCCTCTTGATAAAGTTCCTCTATTAATTCTTCCTTTGATAGGACCCAGGTGAGTTCCTTTTTATCCTCGTACACGTAGACAAGGGGGATTTTGTGTTTCGTCGCCAGCTTATAGTAGGCTATGGTTGCGGGCTTGGTCAAGGCGGTGCAGTCCATTATCAAAATATAATTTCTCACCAGGTCGGTGAGGTTCGCCTCGACCTTTGATTCAACGGTTTCAATTCTTTTTATTTCCTCGTTTTTTATAAGGTTCCATTCAACGTTATCTGGAGCAACTTCTTTCCACTCGTTTTCACACTTTTTTGTGGTAACAACCATAACCCTCTCAAACTTGAGATTCTTCCTGGCGAGGAGTTTGAGGGCGGTTTCGGTTTCGGTCTCATCCCTCCCCTTCCTCTCCCCCAAAAGGCCGAGGTAAGCGTAGGGGATACCGGGAGAATCAAAAATGTAGCACAGGGGGGTCTTGCGCTCCAACCTAATCGTGTCACCCTCACAGGTAATAATCTTATTCAGTTTAAGAATCGTTAAATGGTGCTCAAAAGTATTATTGGGTACTCCTGTTTTCTCTCTAAGCTCTGTGAATTGAATCTCCCCGCCAGCTTTCGCTAACCCCTCTAAAATTGCCCTCCTATTTCTTTGTTTTAGAGCAGACTTGTAATCTATAACTTGCATGGTTTCCATCCCCTTAATTTACTTGGTTCAAACCTCCACGTAACATAAACTATAATCTAAAAAAATTCTGAGAAAATAAATATTACCTGTACATTGTTCGAAAAACATATCCTGGCATACGCCCTTTGCTCACGATTATTAAAAATAATTCAATCCTGAATATATATGTATTGTGTGAAAAATACCAGAATGAAAAGAGAGTGAGAGCGATGCGAAAAGAGAAAAAAGCATACCAGAGTCTACGAAGATGGAAGAAAAGAGCGAGAAAAAATCTACAAACCCAAATAGTACTGTACCAACCAGCAACGGAATAAACCTAGCGGAAGTGAAAGAGGAGTCCATGAGGCAGGGTTTAAAAAATTGCTACTTGTTTCTCCTGTACGGATTCGGAGCTTCCCTAAAATTTATGCGGTAAAGGTTTCAACCTCTTTCAAAAGCTTGAGAATTGCACAAAAATAGGAAAAAATAAACCAAAGGTACGAAAAGTGGGTAATATAGTTTTTATCAATAAAATAGTCCTATTTTACAAATACTAACTTCCTTTTTTCTTTGCACACAAAATCTGCAAAGAAACTTAATGAATCTTTGTGGCGTGTCGAATCTGTTTTCAGAGTTGTTTAATCGCAGCTTTAAGGTCTTGTAGCGTCTGTTCCAGTGTCTTGTTTTCTAGGGCTTGGAAGCCGCCAACCGTTTTGTGGCCGCCCGAGCTGTAGCCGCTGTTTCTTAGGTATTCGTAGATTTTTGTGAGGTTCATGTTTTTCTTGGTGGCTATGGTTCCGCCCTTCACTCTTTGCCCTTCCATTCCTACGGAGATCACTATGGGTGTCTTCTCTTCTAGAGTGAGCATGGCGTCCTTGGAGGCTCCTCTCTCCCAGCGGTCGTTGAACTGGAATGTGAAATATTCTGACTCCGGGGTTAATTTTTCGCTCTTTTCTAGGAGCTCTTTTGTCTTCTCCTCCACTCTCTGATACTCTGCGTATCCTTTTTTCGCCCATTCCCGGAGTTCTTTCCAGTTTCCTTTTTTGACCATTTCTGCGACCTGCTGGCGAGGGAAGCCCTGAGGGTCTACGCGGTAGGCTTTCCAGATTACAGTACTCAGTTTCGAGTCGAGGGCGGCTGAGTCCACTCCCTCTACGGCGGTTCTCCACTCTTCGGGGAATTCCAGTTGCCAGTGGTCCGCGATGAGGGAGGAGACTGCTTTGTATTCTGGCTCTAGAATCCACTCATTGCCCATTTCATCCATGCCTTGGCGTGGCTGAGTTCCGTGATGGTCGATTATTAGAGAGTTTCGCAGGCTTTTTACGCGGGAGGGTATGATCTCTATGCAGGCTGCGTTTTCAATGGTTAAATCCGCCAGCTCTAGGGGGAACTCTAGGGGTACACTGATGATTCGTGAGAGTAGTCCTGCTCCCACCACTCCATCCCAGTCTCCATGGGCTACAATTTTCAATATGTCAGGTTTCATCTTTGTGCAGCTCTCGTTTTTTGTTAAATTTGTCATTTAGGATTTATGATAAGAATAGCGATTATCTCTATCTCTAACCAAGAAACTCTGCTCCGTGTAACTTTTAATTTGTTGGGGTAGGTGTTGCTTTTAGGTGAATACTAAAATTTTTTACGCGGACAGGTGAGTTTTAGTTTTACCGTTTCCAGTCTTGAATCAGTTTATAACGATTCAGACAATGACACTTAAAGGTTTGTAATTCTTCTAAAGCGACTTAGATTCTCTTCTTTTCCTGATACTAAGTCGTACTTTATTTATTTTGTTAGAACAATGTCCAAAAAACATTAAATTATTCGCGATTCTACGGCGTATTCAGAACGATTGCTCCAGGATGAACAATGTTCAAAAAAAATTGAATTACCCTTAATTCGATAATATATATTCAGAAGGTTTGCTTCGGATTGTCCGATGAATTTGGGGTCGGGGAGGTTGCGACCCATGATAAAAGAACTTCGGAGCGTGATGATAGGGATTGCGAGGGATAAATGTGAGAAGTGTTGGGATAAGTAGGGGAGCCTTAAAAATGGCGGTTTTGGCGGCAATTCTCCTAGCAACAACTTTCCTGGTGGTTACCTTCATTCAAAGCCAAAACCCAAATAGTGAAAGGAGGAAAGTATATGAGGGTATACTTGAGTAAAATTTTTGACCATTTTAAAAGGCCGGGGGAGAAGACTGTAGAAGAAATTTTGGAAAATATTGGTGTATTTGAGTCCGATGAAAGCTACGAGAAATTGAAAACTTGTTTACACAATTTAATGGGGAGAAAATCGAGAGAGATTTCTTTTTCTGACTTCTTCGGGGAGCTTTCCAGAGAACTTTGCAAGAAAATTAAAAAGGAACTAAGTAAAAATACCGAAGAAGTGAGGGAAAAAGTTCGCAATGAAACACTTCAGGAATTGAAGGGACAAATAACTCGAACAAAGGAACAATTGACAAGTGAGGTAATAACGGAGGCGTTTTCACAAGAGATATTGACAATAATCGATCGACCCACCTACTTGATTCTGAAACTTTTATATGAGGAAGAGAAAAGCCACGAATCGCTGAGAAGGACTCTGAATTTGGGAAACAGCGAATTAATGCGGAGAATAAATTATCTCGAAGATATAGGGTTTGTAAAACTTTGCTATTCCAACAACTGCGTAAATTACAACCTGTCTGACACCGCAAAAACAATCCTCGAGAGAAGAGGAGCTGAGTTCGAAAGACTGATTGACTTGCTGGTAGACGACAAAGCACATCAACTCTCACTAGAAGCCGTGGGTGGGGACAAAAAGATAGCGGAAAAATTTGAGAGCTGGCTGAGAAGCACAAGGGGGAGAGCACACTTTAGCGTAATTCAAAAATTACACAAAGAATACCGGAATCCAAAAAGAGTTAGTCAAGTATTTTTCGGCAAGGAGGAGATGGGTGTCACTCAAGAAAAACACATACGAATCAAAATAGTTGATCACCGGGCAGCCGGTGAACGCCTCCTACTAGAAGTAGAAAAATTCCAAAAAATGGCAAATCACTATTCCAAAACTACCAATGACTTTATTAAAAGTAGAGAACGACCCCCAAAATAAACGTATCAGATGCAGCATGATTAAATTGAAATTAAATTTTGTTTACCGACTTGCGAGTTCTTTTGTATCCCAGTAAACGTAGATCAAGGGAACCTTGTGCCTATCTGCCAGTTTATAGTAAGCTATTGTCGTGGGGAAGGTGGCGGCTGTGCAGTCCATTATTAAAACATAATTCCTCACTAAATCGGGGAGTTTTGCTTCGACCCTTGATTCAACGCCCTCAACTCTTTTTATTTCTTCGTCATTTACTAGGTACCATTCAACACCAATAGGAGCGACATCTTCCCAATCATTTTCGCACTCTTTTATGATAACAATCATAACTCTCTCGAACGTGAAACCCTCCTTTTCAAGGAATTTGATGGCTGTTTCTGTTTCAATCTCAATTCTACCTTTTCTCTCTCCCAAAAGGCCGAGGTAGGCGTAAGGCGTTTTGGGGTATCGAAGATGTAGCATAGGGGGGTCTTGTACTTCAACCTGATCCTGTCTCTTTCATCAGCTATAATCTTATTCCGCTTAAGAACCGTTAATTGGTGATTAAAATTGCTCTTGGGTATTCCCGTGCTCCTGATAAGCTCGGTGGGCTGAATCTCCCCACCCGTATGTGCCAAACTTTCTAAAATGGATTCTCCTATTCTTATGTTTTAGGGCAGTCTTGTAGTCTATAATTTGCGTATTTCCTCTCCCCTTTAGTTTATTTATTCAAGTTTCTACAAAGATGGAAGTGGGGTTCCAGTAAAAATGCCAGAAGAATTAATCATATTCGAACATTGTTCAAGAAAGAGATATATCCTAATATTGGCCTTTATTTCTGTAAATCATTGAAGTTATATGAACTTTGGAAGATATATAGATTTTGTGAAGTAAAGGGGAGAAAAAAGATATGGACAGATTCAGAGCTGGCAAAATTATTACACTGCTACTAATACTAGTACTAATTCTCCCAATCGGAATACCATTGATAATGGCTGCGATGCAAACGCAAAACCAGCTGGAAAACATAAAAAACCAGGCAATAATAAGCACGTATAATTTGGCATTTAACATTCAACCAGTCATTCCTACCGAGAGTGAGACCACAAATTTATTAGATATCACTGCAAAAGCCGATGATTTCCGTGTGGTCAAAACCAAAGTATTAGAATCGGGTGATAACCTTATTCATGGCTTCATATATTATGATGGCTATTTGTGGGCGTCTACGCGTACCTCACCTTGTAGAATACTAAAGATAGATCCAGACACCTTAGACTATGAGAGAATTATACTAGATGCTGGACTCGATGATGGAGAGGACATAACAGCGGCGGCTGGCTATATCTGGGTGATACTTTACACCAGCCCGTCTAAGATAATAAGGGTGGATCCAAATACACTGGAGTGGGAGGTTGCAGTACAATTTAAAAGTGATGAGCTTTCATACGGAGGCTCACTCGAATATGCCTTTGGCTACCTTTGGGCGGGGGGAGATTATGGCAAAATTGCTAGGATCGACTTGGATGACGTGACTTATCAGGTCTACGATTATTCTGCTGTTGTTGGTGATTCTCAATTCCATGCCTTGGCGAGTGGTGGGGATTACCTCTGGGGTTCGTGTCCTCTCTACTCATGGTGGTTGGGATACTATGCGGACATAGTTGTGAGAATCAATCCAAACAACCCTACAGATTATATTTCACTTTATATAAGTACACCAATGAGTGACGACATAGCTTATCTAGGTGGTTACCTGTACATTGGGAGTGAGGAATCTCCCTCTTATGTCTACAAAATTAGTGATAGCCTAACCTATAGTAGTGCAAAAGCTAGTGACACAGTCTGCTACGGCATTTTCACTCACCATGGTTACATCTACGGAGCATGCGTCGGTACACCTGGCAAAGTAATCGAATTAGACTCCGACTTAAATATCAAAGCAACTTATGAGCTACCCACAGGTTTTAATGATGCAAATGAAATCGCCTTTGATACTCGTGGAAATATGTACGTTACCTGCTGGGAAAGCCCAGCCAAAATAGTGGTTGGGGTTTTTTCACAAAGAATGATTAGACCAGTTGAAGGAAAAATAACCTCACCATATGGGTGGAGAAATAATCCATTTACCGGAGTACAGGAATTCCATAAAGGAATAGACATTGATCGGTCTGCTGATCTAAAACCCGTTAAGACGCCTGTAAACGGTAGGGTTGAACGCTTGGGATTTAACGACCCATTAGCAGGAAACTGGGTAGTGATACGTCATGAAAGCGTGATTAAGCGGGATGGTCAGATAAAGGGACCTATTTTCACAAAATATTTCCATCTAGGCGAAATCTATGTGACGGTAGGACAGGAACTAAACCAAGGAGACCTAATCGGAACTGTGGGACAAACAGGCTTAGTTACAGGTCCACACCTACACTTTGAAGTGTGGGAAGGCGACTCTCATGTTGATCCATGCCTCTACGTAGACTATCCCAAAACTGGCATTATCGTTACCGCTCACAGTCCAGTTGATATTATTCTTCGTGATCCCGATGGACTAATTGTAAGCAAAGATTCAATTGAAATCGTGGAAATAGCTAGTTATCTGGAAAGTGATCTCGGTGAACGGATATGGATCACCGATCGAAAAATAGGAGATTATTTGATTAATGTAATACCTCACTCAGACGCATCTCCAACGGACACCTACACCCTTGAAGTAACAGCGGATAATATAACTATTGTCTTAGCCGACGGCGTTCAAGTTGCCGATATTCCAGATCAGCCATATATTATCAGGTCAACTGAGACGGGAATAATTCCTATTACACCATCACCCCCACCACAATGGAACCCCATTCCATTAATACTTTTGTCTCTGTATCCCACTGGCATACCATTGTACTACTTCGCTCTTATTAGCATTGTGTCAATCGCCATCATTGCAGGTATAGCTTTGTATCTCAAAAAGTTTAGAGGATTCAGCGCGGTTCCCAGATAAATGGGGAATAACTTAAAGGCTAGTCAACTCACTTCTCTCTTTTCTTTTTTATTCCGAGTCTGTGGTTGAGTTTATCTCTGTCCTGAGCAGGACAAGGCACTGCATTTAATATCCCCTCACCAACCGAAATTTGTGATTTAGAGAAAAATTAATTGTTCCGACCCCAACAATCCCAACTTCCTTTACATACGACCCAGATCTAGTTTCTCAAGGTTCATTTTGCGAGAAAATCCAAGACTTTTACAATCTTTTTTATGAGTTTTCACTAACCTAAGCTCCTTTAACTAGGAATTTTTCACCATGAAAAATTTTTAAAAAATATAAACAGTATAATTGCAGTTAAGCAAAACAAGAGACCTTAATCAATCTTTATGAACCCTATTAGATTCCATAAAATATCTCACAAGTTTCTTTAAGAATCTCTACGGGCGCCCTAATTCTCTCAAGCTCTCCCTCTCTATTCTCGCAGGTTTCAATCCTTTCTATAGGAAGTAATTTTCTTTCAATCCGCGTTACTGCGGAACCTGTTTTGCAAGGCCCGAAGGATATGATGCTTCACGTTTCTGCATTTCACTTTCAATCCTCGTTACTGAGGAACTGCTTTTGTAGTGCGAGGAATGAGGTATCGAACTCACACAAATAGTTCCAAATTATGTATAATTGTGCAAAAAAGGACAAATTTATATCTTAACGTTACATATTGTAACATGGTGTGTCAAAATGCCGAAAAAGAAGAACGCATCGGTAAGAGTCCCAGTCCAGATCCCAAAAGAAGAGTACAAAGAGATGGAAAAATTAAGAGATGAAGTCGGCATCCCAGTCGCCCAGCAGATAAAGCTTCTGCTCCACGGCTACCGCATCGTGAAAGCCGAAGAAGCACTAAAAAAAGATCTAAAAGAATCAAAGAGCTAAGTAAGTCTGTTTTCTCTCCATCTTCCCTCTTCCTTTTGATTCTATTTTTCATTCCCGTCACACTGGCAATATAAAAAACAGCACATATCAGCAAATCACTTTGTTTTTGTCCCAGAGAAAGGGAAAAACGGAAAACTAAAATAATTAGAAAACACACAGGCACAGAGTAACTTGCATGTTCTCTGTTTATTGGTTTGTGGAAAGGAATCGCCATAAGCCTCCCTTCGCAATTCCCAGCTATAGGAAAAATGTTAAGGAAAAACAATTTCGCGTACCACACATATAGAACACGTCCCCTTACATTGCGTCAAACGCATAATCAAAGGGTAAAATAAGATAGAAGGAATGAAAATGGAAGCATTTGAACTTATAATTACAATTATAACAGCGGCAATCTCAGGCATTATCGCGTAGGGGGTCAATGAGCTGTTGCATTGAGCACTTGCTATTACGACCAGAAAAAGACAGACTATAAAGCAATTCAAAGGGTTGATAAACCAGTTCTGTTGGATATTCGAAAGCTACGAAGAGTTAGTGCATTATATGCTTCCCTGTTCATACAATTTGAGGGAGGATCTGACGGAAAGCTATCAACAGTTGATAGACTTTTATAATGACAACAGAACCATTCTCGTAAACGAAAAAGCAATAAAAGATTCCCTAGAACAAGTAGTCGCCTTTGCCAGCATGTTCAGCGATAAAAATGTCTTACTAGGGCAACTACCAGAAAAGTGTGACACTGGTATAAAAGAAACAAAATACGAGGAACAAAGATAATCGAAAAAATACAAGCCCCTCTATCAAAAGTTTAATTATCTCTTTTTCTCCACTTTTTTTGGCTCAAAAACTATTTAGATGTAGTGTACAAGTACTCACACCAGAGGAGTTTCTGGAGAAATATAAACCAATTTCATAGCTCCGACTGGGTTCCGGGTTCTATTTTGAAACAAAGATTAAGGCAGTGTTCTTAGATAAGATTTTTGCAGTTAGCTTAGCGGTATAGAATCGCCCGGTTTTTGCCTTCTTTTTTTGGTTATTTATTTCACTTTTGTCTGCGGCGTATCCTACTGAAGGGGCTCAAGTGCATCTTATTTTCAGTATAATCGAGTGGAGGTTTTGATTAAGTCTCTTGGCGTATTATGTAAAAGCGAGTTTTTCTTCATAATTTCTGCTGAGCTTGTTTTAACTTCAAAGGATAACTTTCTTAGCTATTGTCGAATATTTGTTTAGAAGAAGCTGAATCGAAACTAATCTGCAAGGATTCTCTGGATGCATTCACTAGAATCCGCAACCCGGATTTTATCTCTTTCGCATCATTTCCGCAACTTAGAGAATTTCTTTATCGCCCTCATGATTATGTCCAGGTCTTTTAAGGGGTCTCCCGATAATTGGGATTTCATAATTTTTCCGTCGGCATCGTGGAAATGGTGGGGATATGATTTTATGGATATGTGGTGTGGCGCGTTGTCCCAGCCTATTATTCGCTTGTTTTCCTTAATCAGTGTGTAGCTGTACTTTCCGAGAGTTTGGTTGTAATACACGTCAAGAATGTATTCACCAATTATGTACGCTCTGACTTTGGTTCTTAAAAATTCAACACGCGTTACAATTGTGTAGTATACTAATCTTCGGGCAATTTCTCTAAGCGCTTCCGTACTCATTTCAGCTCATCTATGAGTTTTCTTAGTTTTTCAATTTCTTCCGTAGCGTTTCTCCACTCTATGCTGTCTTCCCATATCTCGTGATTGTTTGGGGGAACACCTTCCCTCTCAATCCTTTTCTCCAATTCGTCTAAGGAGCGCCCATATTTTTTCTTAAACCTGCCTGCAACTGTCTTGTAGTATTCGAACTCGCTGTGAAGTCTTCTCACAATTTCGTCGCAAACTTCGCGTCTTATTGAAATCATAAGTTTATTTTCCCTCCTGCCATTTTTAAGGCTTTTCAGCCGCATTTATCATGCCTTCGCCAGCGTCTTTAATAATTTTAAGAAGTCCTCTGCCTATTTCTTCACCCTTATGGAGGGGGATAACGTGATTCTTCCTTCTGGGTTTTTTAGGATAGCGTGGCTTTCCTTCTGCCTTACGATTTCGAATCCTACTTTTTTTAAGGGCGTGGATTATTTTTTCTGCGGGTAGGGGTTTAAGGCTTATTTTCGATAACCGCTATAAACTGGATTCCAACCAGTTCTCACTTTTAAATTTCCTCAACTATTTTACTTTCCGCCTCGATGTAGAGTTCGATGGCCTCTTTCGCCCTCAGCATCAACTCGTCCAGAGTTCTTGCTTGGGTATGGCAACCAGACAGCTCTGGAACCGAAGCTACGAGGTAGCCGTCCTCATCCCTCTCAACAACGGCGAAAACAAGTTTCTGCAACTACACCACACTCCAAAATCACATCTGCGTAAATAACATCACATCTGCATAAAAATATTATCACGTAGAATTCGTATATCCGCACAATGGACACGAAAACACACTGATGCAATCCTCGTTACTGAGGAACTGCTTTTGCGAGAATGGTAGTGAAAACTTTGCAGACATAATCCCTTGTGTTTAGGTGACAGTAGTACGTCTAAATAAAGCGATAGGGCTGTGCTTTAACTGGTTAGAATTCGCTCATCTCTATGTTTCTTTCTTGGAGTTTCGCAGCTAGAACCCTCAAGAACTCTTTAATTTCCTCAAGGTCGTGGTGTAGCATACCATATACCAAGTTCAAGTCAAGCTTGGTGTATACGTGCGCTAAAACGTGTCTAAAACGGGCCATGGCAATGAGACTCTTGGCTAGCTCCTCCGGTATCAGCCCTTCCTCTCTGAGGACTAAACGCGTCGGCGTAGCTTTCAGGTGCCCTAAGAGTTAGCTTCGAGATCGTTTTGAGGGCTATGTCTATGCAGCCCTGTACAGCCAAGTAAAGATACCACAGGACGCCTCCGAGCAAAATGGTGTCTCCCGCTATTTCTTCCACGCTCTTCTCTCTGAGTTCTTCCAAGACCTTAACAGCGTCGGCAACCGTTTCAAAGAGCATCCAAGACCCTCCTCAACCTCTCCTCCCTCATACTGTTGAGAGTCTCTCTCAACTCCAGCGCCAAGACAAGGGTGTCATAAACAAAGGTCTCATGAATCTTTTTATCCTTGACGGATAACAGTTTTCCCTCCCTGACAACATTGTATCTGAATAGCGGAGCAGCATCATTCAACACTCTAACATCAAACTCAACATCCACATCCACAGGCAACTCGGCAAGCAGCTCCATAAACCCCTCATGACCACTATCCCTTAAAAAAACAGCTATATCCAAGTCGCTAAACCTAGTAACTCTCCCCCTAGCGTAGGATCCATAAACATAGGCGAAGACAACATTATCATTCTCTTCCAAACGCTCTCTGACTCTATCAATAATACTCATCAACAAGACCACCGCTCCAAAAACAGAAGCCAACACCACTAAACCCTAAACAGTCAAAACAGCCAACCCGAACCGCAGCCTGCCTACCAGACACTGAAACCATACTAAAAGTTACACAACGAACTATAAAAACTTCTCCCCAAAACAAACGAATCAAAACATACACTTATTTTCAAGATTAAAAAATAAAAATAAGCACCCTCTACATTTTCATATCACGCTCTAACTATTTTATCGCCGTTTTGGAATCACTCCAACTTGTTGCATCAAACCTAATTGGTCAGAATTCGCCCATTCTTCAACGGTTTTGTCACGTACTATTAATCTTTCAATCCGCGTTACTGCGGAACTTGTTTTGCAAGCAGTAGCTTCTGACGAACGACTTGCGTCGGAAACGATCTTTCAATCCGCGTTACTGCGGAACTTGTTTTGCAAGCTGGATATTGCGTAAAATGTAAGGCAAAGAAGGAAATGAACTTTCAATCCGCGTTACTGCGGGACTTCTTTTGCAAGGGTTATATTATTTTACTATTTTTTGTTTTGGAGTCTTATAAAGCCTTCTTTCCGAGGAGTTCACTTGAACACACAAAAAATTTATCCCATTACAATCCATGAAAAACTGGTCACCCGCCGCCAGCATTCAAAACCTGGTAGAAGAACTACTACAAATCTCAGAACAAGTGACCAGCGGCGTATACAACTCCCAGGAGAAAGTAGGAGAAAGGACGTGTATCCTAATAAGTTTCAAGATATGTCCCTACTGTGGGAGAAGAAACAGCGAAAACGCGAACTACTGCGTCTACTGCGGCTCCAACATCGCCCCTCCAGAATAGGGCTGGGAAAAAATAAGATAGCGAAGGTGGTATAGATATCCAAGATCCGGTCTTAACCTATGGAATCGCCTTTAAGGGGGATTAAATAAATATGACAAAATTTTCAGAGGTAGAGAAGAAGTGTGCCCTGTGTCGGGAGGAAAGTACGCAGAGGATATTTACTTCGACAAACGCCTTTGGATCTCTGGACTTGGACATGAGGCCACCTGAAATGGAACGGTCTACCATCAATCTCTGGATAGAGACCTGCCCGTCGTGCGGCTACTGTGTCTCAGATATATCCAAACGGATTGAAAAAGCGTCCGAAGTGGTCCGCGGCAATACTTATCAGCAACAACTCAATAACCCGGAATTTCCTAAACTGGCGAACAAGTTTCTCTGTTTCTCGCTGATTCTGGAAAGCGTTGACAATTACGCAGGTGCAGGATGGTCCAGCGTTTACGCCGCCTGGGCGTGTGATGATGCCGGCTCCTCCGCTCTAAAAGAAGCCTCAAAAAATGGTAGTATCGAACGATTTACAAACGCCGCTAAAAAGTGTCGCATCAGAGCGGCAACCTTATTCCAGAAGGCTAGGGAAAATGATCAGAGTTTTGCTGAGGAGGTCGGCGTTGAGGAGGCTTTGATGGTTGACTTGCCAAGGCGTGCAGGTCGGTTTGAGTCGGCTCTCAGAATCTGTGAGGAGGGATTGAAGAAAAAGCCAAAGAAAAATAATCTTTGATATTTTACGGTTTCAGAAGAGGCTCATCGCCAAGTCGGATGACTCCTGCCATGCTGTCGAAGAGGCGAGAAGAAAGAATGTTCCGTTTTCAGACTTGGAACCTCATGAAAAAATTAGTAGGCTGCTTAGTAAATACGCTAAACTTCATGGGCTTGGCAGGTTTAATGAAGCTTTAAGATATTTCGACAAGGCTATCGAAATAGCTAAAGAAATAGACGCAGAAAAATAGGAGAAATAGTAATCTTATCAGGACAACCTTAAGAGCCAGAAAGATAGGCTAGATTCGTGAACTGATCGACAAAAATAGACGACGTTAAAAAACATTACGGAGAGAGACGGTGGGAAAAAGCGGTTCCGCAAAAAGTAAAATGTCATCTCTGCAAATCGTATAAATTAAAGAATCCCCATTTAAATATCAAATCCACACTTTTGGAAAAGCATCTGCCATTTTATTCTTCACCTTTAAAAACTAAGTATTGTAATAGTCTATGTGGAAAAATAAGCCCTAAAAACTCAAATTATAAGTTTGAGCTTATTCATCTATCTATCTCCTCAACCAGTTTACAGATTTTTGCCCATCCTTCTGGCTCGAATGTTTGATTGGATAACCGCCTTTATTTCCATCTTCAATCACTCAGGACTTGCCTCATACCACTGCAAAGACTACCACCACATTTGCGGCTTGAATTTTGTCCTAGCATTCGGGTCCCGTCGATCTGTTATTTCCCCCCACTATTAACATAAACCTCTGTCGACCCATCCAGCAGGTCTTTTACTTTATCACGAGGCAACATCCAACCCCCCCACATTTTTCGTGCCCTAGGATATACCATAACCCAGAGGAAATATATTCTTTATTTGAACATTATTCAAACACAGTTAATATCTAGAACCCCCCGGAATTACCTCACTATTCTATTCTAAGAACAAATCAAACAAGCTAAGGAACTCACACGACCCCCTTCTCCGCGGAAACCTCCAAGCAGAAGTTTAGAACGAGTGCCAGTCATTCATAGTAGATTGATTGATTCCGCCCGCCCCATCCAATCACGCTCTATAACCGAATCCAAAACATACTTCCAATATATACAGTTGTAACCGCAAACAGAGTATAAACACACCACCACGGCCAAACAGTCAAATAATCAAAACTTCAAAAAAACCAAAACAAAATTTTTCCTTCAGAAATAAAAAAGTATCGACAAAATAACAAAAATATAAACAAAAAGACAAACAAATAAAACCCGAACACCACATCACTTCCATCAGAAATTAAGGAGAACCTAAAACTGTGAAAAGCGCTCATAACCCCCCGAAAACAAAAAGAGCACAGAAAAAACCCGAAAAAGCCACTATTCCAAAAAATTTTTTCGCAAAAAAAGAAAAAAAGAATATTAGGATTCGGAACGCTGGAAGCAGGTTTCCCAACGTCGAACCGATGCAGAGAAAACATAAAATATAGTCAGAAAAGCCAAAGGGGGCGTAAGAATCCTTCCCCGCTACTCGAACACATTTATAAAGGATCATCATTTTTTCTAGTGTTCGAGTGAACCCCCCGAAAAGAAGCCTTTATAAGCCTCCAAAACAAAAAATAAGTAAAATAGTATAACCCTTGCAAAAGCAGTTCCGCAGTAACGCGGATTGAAAGTTCAATACTTTCTGGTAGGTTTCATGGGTCATGATTCCCTTGCAAAAGCAGTTCCGCAGTAACGCGGATTGAAAGAACAGTACCAGGACACAGAAACCCTCGCCGAAACTATCTTGCAAAAGCAGTTCCGCAGTAACGCGGATTGAAAGTTGTAAAACATGACACCGAAACCGACGAACTAATAATACTTGCAAAAGCAGTTCCGCAGTAACGCGGATTGAAAGTCTATTCCCTTGTAGAGTATTGCTGAGAACATCCCCGCCTTGCAAAAGCAGTTCCGCAGTAACGCGGATTGAAAGGCATTAAAAAGGCTTTGGTTGCGGCATGCTTGGTGTTGCTTGCAAAAGCAGTTCCGCAGTAACGCGGATTGAAAGCCCAACCAGCCTTACAGACCACCCCCCAGATCTCCAAGCTTGCAAAAGCAGTTCCGCAGTAACGCGGATTGAAAGATCAACATGTTTTTTGGCCACCTAACGCGATTCTGGGACTTGCAAAAGCAGTTCCGCAGTAACGCGGATTGAAAGAGGAGCCTTGCCCGCTCCTCTGGGCTTAATTTGTCTAACTTGCAAAAGCAGTTCCGCAGTAACGCGGATTGAAAGGTTTGAGGTGATATCCCAGTAGGGCGGAAAGTACTCTCTTGCAAAAGCAGTTCCGCAGTAACGCGGATTGAAAGATTTGGGCGCGGGATAGGCTTACGGTTTTGAATTTGGTTCTTGCAAAAGCAGTTCCGCAGTAACGCGGATTGAAAGTTTGCTCGGTCTTGTCTTTCGCCATATTCTCAATCCTACCTTGCAAAAGCAGTTCCGCAGTAACGCGGATTGAAAGTCGCCGATTCTCGGTCGGCTGACAGTCGTTCGAATCGCTTGCAAAAGCAGTTCCGCAGTAACGCGGATTGAAAGACCGGACCACGAAGAGCAAGTACGTGATGCTCCTGAGCCTTGCAAAAGCAGTTCCGCAGTAACGCGGATTGAAAGTTTTCTCTTTATAATTCACTAGAGAGGCCTGATCCAACTTGCAAAAGCAGTTCCGCAGTAACGCGGATTGAAAGCTTAAACCAGAATTCCTGATAGTATTGATAACCCACTTCTTGCAAAAGCAGTTCCGCAGTAACGCGGATTGAAAGTTCAGCGAAGTCTTCCATAACTTCCATAACATCCATTACTTGCAAAAGCAGTTCCGCAGTAACGCGGATTGAAAGCCCACCTCACCAAACCGTTTACTATGAAATCGGCAAGAGCTTGCAAAAGCAGTTCCGCAGTAACGCGGATTGAAAGCCTCACCCATGCCGATATATCCGCAGTCCTCCAGTACTTGCAAAAGCAGTTCCGCAGTAACGCGGATTGAAAGATATGTTTCTTCTCGCTCTGGGGGAAAATGATTCCTTTCTTGCAAAAGCAGTTCCGCAGTAACGCGGATTGAAAGATTCTGTGTTTTAACCGCTCTATTTCTGCTTGTAGCATCTTGCAAAAGCAGTTCCGCAGTAACGCGGATTGAAAGTTCCTCCTCGCTGCTGCTCTTCCACGACTTTATCATGAACTTGCAAAAGCAGTTCCGCAGTAACGCGGATTGAAAGGCTATAATTTTTGTATATCTCTATGGAAAACTATGGTATCTTGCAAAAGCAGTTCCGCAGTAACGCGGATTGAAAGAAGTGTCCTTTTCCCCGAGTGTAGACGGTTCTCTTTTTCTTGCAAAAGCAGTTCCGCAGTAACGCGGATTGAAAGTTTATACCAGTACCACTAGAAGGCGTTAAACTCTTCATCTTGCAAAAGCAGTTCCGCAGTAACGCGGATTGAAAGTTGCTATTTCCACAGGCACATTAAAAGCCTTTATATGCTTGCAAAAGCAGTTCCGCAGTAACGCGGATTGAAAGCCCCAAAGGGTGAAGCGAAACCCGAACCGCCCTACGACTTGCAAAAGCAGTTCCGCAGTAACGCGGATTGAAAGCCCCCTCTCTTTTAAAGCATAATACATAGCTTGTGGACTTGCAAAAGCAGTTCCGCAGTAACGCGGATTGAAAGCCCGGTATTTTATTGGGAAACCCAACTTTGTCATCTCCTTGCAAAAGCAGTTCCGCAGTAACGCGGATTGAAAGCCTCTTCAAGTGTCAATCTCACATCGTTCTTCCTTAATCTTGCAAAAGCAGTTCCGCAGTAACGCGGATTGAAAGTTCGGGAGCCTAAAGATAATAGGTCTCCAATTAAAATACTTGCAAAAGCAGTTCCGCAGTAACGCGGATTGAAAGGCTTTTGTCAATTTTCTTCTTTTCTTAACCATTCTCTACTTGCAAAAGCAGTTCCGCAGTAACGCGGATTGAAAGAACAATATGCATTTTTCCGCCAATCCTTCGATTAATTTCTTGCAAAAGCAGTTCCGCAGTAACGCGGATTGAAAGCCTGATTCTCAGACAAGTGGATCATAGAGTAGACCAGCTTGCAAAAGCAGTTCCGCAGTAACGCGGATTGAAAGTCCCAGTTGAAACTTTCTCCCTTCTTTACATGGATCTTGCAAAAGCAGTTCCGCAGTAACGCGGATTGAAAGGTTCGGATGACAATCATATCTCCTCTCTCCGCCATTCTTCTTGCAAAAGCAGTTCCGCAGTAACGCGGATTGAAAGATATGTCCGCGTTCCTTATTCTTGCGGTAACAATATCCCTTGCAAAAGCAGTTCCGCAGCAACGCGGATTGAAAGCATAATTTTTACTCCTGTTCCCATAAAACAGTGAATATCTTGCAAAAGCAGTTCCGCAGTAACGCGGATTGAAAGCACGTCTTTGGTACGAGGATCCGGGCGGAAGTATTTGCTTGCAAAAGCAGTTCCGCAGTAACGCGGATTGAAAGTTTTTTATTCTCCTACTTTCAAGGTTTTAACAAGCTCAACTTGCAAAAGCAGTTCCGCAGTAACGCGGATTGAAAGTTTTTTATTCTCCTACTTTCAAGGTTTTAACAAGCTCAACTTGCAAAAGCAGTTCCGCAGTAACGCGGATTGAAAGTACCACGCTTTACAATTGGCTCTGGCTTGCTCCCGGTGCTTGCAAAAGCAGTTCCGCAGTAACGCGGATTGAAAGTCATCAGGAAGGATTTGACCATGAAGAACTCATGGCTTGCAAAAGCAGTTCCGCAGTAACGCGGATTGAAAGAAACTTATCCCTCCACCCACAAAAGGTAACCACATAACCTTGCAAAAGCAGTTCCGCAGTAACGCGGATTGAAAGTAATTTGCCGTTTCTCTTTTTAAGATAGTTAAAAGATAACTTGCAAAAGCAGTTCCGCAGTAACGCGGATTGAAAGATATCTGTGGAAGATATTATGAAGGAAAAAAGTTTAGCTTGCAAAAGCAGTTCCGCAGTAACGCGGATTGAAAGATTTCTATGACTGCCATATTCAATTTTTCCTCCTTTGTCTTGCAAAAGCAGTTCCGCAGTAACGCGGATTGAAAGTTCTCCACCAAAGCTTAGGATACATTTTCTTGAAAGCTACTTGCAAAAGCAGTTCCGCAGTAACGCGGATTGAAAGATAACCACATTTTGGACATTTAGCCTCAGTATATTCTGCTTGCAAAAGCAGTTCCGCAGTAACGCGGATTGAAAGTAAGTTTTTCTAAGTCCTCTGACATTTTGTCTATACCCCTTGCAAAAGCAGTTCCGCAGTAACGCGGATTGAAAGTCCTTTTTTATTAGTTTTACTGGCTTCATTGATGTTGGCTTGCAAAAGCAGTTCCGCAGTAACGCGGATTGAAAGCTGAAGATTATATGCCACTATATTATCTGTAATAATAACTTGCAAAAGCAGTTCCGCAGTAACGCGGATTGAAAGGCACAATAGTGGAAGATACAAAAGTTTGGAATCCAAAACTTGCAAAAGCAGTTCCGCAGTAACGCGGATTGAAAGAGTTCTTCTTGTGGTTGATATTTTTGAAGATATTCTGCTTGCAAAAGCAGTTCCGCAGTAACGCGGATTGAAAGTCCACCAGCCCGCAACTTGATAGTTCCGCCGCGGCTGCTTGCAAAAGCAGTTCCGCAGTAACGCGGATTGAAAGTTATGAATAATTCATCTATGTTCCAATAATTGTCTGGTAGCTTGCAAAAGCAGTTCCGCAGTAACGCGGATTGAAAGCTCCTCGTATCTCGGTCTCTCGAGGTCCAGTATCCCTCTTGCAAAAGCAGTTCCGCAGTAACGCGGATTGAAAGTTCCTAGTGAAAGTTTTTTACACTTTCACCAACTTCTTGCAAAAGCAGTTCCGCAGTAACGCGGATTGAAAGTGATATCCCCGTAAAACATCATTGCAAAGCCAAGAGCCACTTGCAAAAGCAGTTCCGCAGTAACGCGGATTGAAAGTTTGACAATTTTTGTATCAATTCTGAGGGCTCTGGCTACTTGCAAAACAAGTTCCGCAGCAACGCGGATTGAAAGTCTGGTGTCTGAATATATACTCAGGCCTCTGTAATTTATCTTGCAAAACAAGTTCCGCAGCAACGCGGATTGAAAGTTTTGATATACCGGATGACCAGGAACGTTTTCGAAAATACTTGCAAAACAAGTTCCGCAGCAACGCGGATTGAAAGTTTCCCATCTTGAAGATGTGCACCTTAGTTAACCATTCCTTGCAAAAGCAGTTCCGCAGCAACGCGGATTGAAAGTCCAACCTTTTCACCTCCTTATCTAGTTATCTCACCTCTTGCAAAACAAGTTCCGCAGCAACGCGGATTGAAAGTTCTTAGGATAAACTGTAAAATCAATTCCTTGAAGGTCCTTGCAAAAGAAATTCCGCAGCAACGCGGATTGAAAGATGGTTAAGAAAGAACCATAAAGCTTCTCTTTGTTATCTTGCAAAACAAGTGCCGCAGTAACGCGGATTGAAAGACTATTTCTTGTCTAATATCATTATTGAGAACGTCAATTGCAAAACAAGTGCCGCAGTAACGCGGATTGAAAGGAGATTGAACGCCTGGTTGAAGAGAGTTTGGATTTTTAATTGCAAAAAAAATTCCGCAGAAACGAGGATTGAAAGTTATATCACTTGTGTTCTGCATTCATACATCTCCTTAACTTGCAAAATACCGTTACAAAATTACGTCTGCAAAAGAAGTTATCCCATAAGTTCTCCTTTTTTCTCGTACATGTTTAGTTTATTTGATTCAACCCTCCACAAGAATAAAACTATAGTTCCAAAGTGCTAAAAGAATTAGTCAATCCGAACAATGTTCGAGATAGAAATATATCCTAATAAGTGAAGTTATTTTGTTAATATAGACCATTAAAATTATATGAGGCATTTAGATTTTACGGGGCAAAGGGAGATGAAAAAAGATATGGACAGATCCAGAGCCAGTAAAACTTGTACTGCTACTGTTAACTGTAATAATTCTTCCAATCGGCATACCAACCTTGCAACCCAAATGCTTTGGGAATGCTTCCCCCCAATTTTTATAAACTATTTGGAGAAGGACTGTGTTGAGTTCTAAAGACATTGAGCGTTGTGAAAGTGAGCTTGAGGACGCCGAAAACACGGCGCGCATAGGAAACTTCGGTAAGGCCGCCAAGAAGTATTTAGACGTGGTTGAGATGTGTAGGAAGGTTGAGTGGAACGATGAAGCTGCGAAAGCATTTTTCCTCAGCTATCTCTACCCCTGCAACCAAGACGTGAAGGATAGAAAAGACCTGCTCGAAACAGGTTCTCTCACAAATTTTTTTAATAACGCTTCAACACTTCCCCTCATGAAGGTTGTGGCGTACATGCCCGGGGGGCTCTACGGCGAGTTTGACACCACCAGAATCCTGACAGAAGCTAAGGGAACCCTCTATATGAACGCTGGTCTGAAAGCTGGAAGTGTTGAGGAAGCTGCGAAGCTTCTCGAAAAGGCTTCCGAGTGCTTCCTCGAAATAGGAGGGGCTCCACTCTTCTTCTCAAGATACATTTCCTGCCTCAAAAGAAGAACCACGGGAAACCACGCCGCCCTAGAGTGTGAAGGCCAAATTGAATACATTAACGGAAGGGGCTTCGTGGAAGTTGAACCACCGAAGGCGGTTGAGTACCTCATGGCAGCCGCTAAGGCCTTCAGAGCAGCCAAGCTACGTGAGGTCTGGCAGGAAGTTAACAAGATAATTAGCGGACTTAGGGCGACAAGAAAGTGCTGGATGTGTGGTAGGGAAGTCCAAGGCGCGAACCACTTTAACTTGGTGAAGGCTGATGTTGGACGTTACTTCGAGAAGATTCTAGTGGACAGGAAGGAAGATCTAAGAGTTATAGAGGGACTTTTGAGCATAGCTCTCTGTAGGCCCTGCTACACCTCGATATACTATGAGGCTGATAGAATTGCTAAAATGTACTACGATATGGCTATGCGGGCCATAGCTGAGCTTGCAGCGGAAGTGAGAATTTTGGCAGCGGAAGTGAGAAGGCTAGCCGCCTACGCTCATTCCCATTAGTAAGTAGCCCCACATAAAGCCAAAGGAGGAATGAGAATGTTAACTAAGTATTATGTGTGTGGAAACTGTGGCGCACCGCTTGATGTTTCTGAGGGGAAAGCGGTTGTAAAGTGTGTATACTGCAGCTATGTTAATGAGACCGCAAGTATTGAGGACGAAATGCGAAGGCTAATGGATGATGTGAGAGGGTGGCTGAGTAACATTGGTGTTATTGGGGGAGCTGCGGTTGACGCGGAAATGAGGGCTCTATACTTTGATGACAGGATATTTCCAAGCCTCGCTGTTGAGTTCACAAACGTTGTGGGAGACTTCGTTGAGCCCCTTAACTTTCCCCTTCTCTACACATCATTTTACGACACCGTCCCAGACCTGCAGCTCGATTTTAAATGGGATACCAGAATGGGGAAGCCTCTACAAGAACTTGCTTACAAGCTTTCCCTCCCAGACGTTAAAAGCTTCGCTACAACACCCAAGTCTGCAGAGAAACTTAAGGCTCTTGAGTTCCGTGCTTGGACGATTCCCCTTCTCCTAAATGTATTAGAGTTTAGTATGAGAAACGACGCCGATGGTTACGTTATGGCAATGAAGAACTGCGAGAGGCTTAAAGAGAAAGCCGAGGAAATAATGAATGTTTCTGAGGGGGATAAAAAAATTTACCACGAGATTCTGGCCGAGAGATACAACATTGCCACTCAGTATCTAAAGGAACTCGCCCACAAGACCGTGGAGAAGAGCACCATCTCCGAGGACTCTCTCAAGAAGACATGTGGCAACTTGGACGAACTCACAAACCGCCTAATGAAACTTAAGGGAGCACCTAGAGTCGACAGGATAATAGTTGAAGAAGGGCTCAAAAAGGACGAGGAATCCTACCGCACATTCTCCTCGCTTCTCCACCTAAACACCCTCTCAGAAAAACCCTTCAACGAATTCATGAAATCCTTTGAGAGATTAGTTAAAAGCACCATCATAAACCCCCGCGAAGAAGTTTTAAACAGAATGCCCGAAGGCTTGGACATAAGCTGGTTCACAGAAACCCTAGAGCTACCGAAACTAAGCTGGTTCATAGAAACCCTAAAAGCAATCCTCACAAAGCGGAGTGTGAAGACTTACGGTCTCCAAGAAGCTGAAAACTGGGCAGACAAAAACGTTAAGAAACCCTACAGACTCTACCTCTACCCCTTCTACATCGTGAAAGTTGCAACAATACTCAAGAGAGGAATGCTCTTCTGGAAAAAGGGAGAGGAAAACGCCTTCTACAGCCTCTGCGACGCAGCCTACAACCTCAGCAACCAGCTCTTCCTAGAAGCAGACTACCCCTCAGTCCTAACCCCGGGATTCAGCAAAGCAATAAACACAAAGCTGGGAAAAGAAATCGAGAACCTAAAAGAACTTCCAAAAAAAGCCCCTCCAAAAAGTGTAGTAATAATACCCCCAACGGTCACCCCAAGCGACGCCGAAAACCTTTACCAGCAAGCCTTCACATTCAGAGAGGAAAGATTACTACTAATGAAAGAAACAGGGCAAACCTTCAAAGTGCCAAAATCTTACGGAGAGAAAGGATTCGATCCAGGAAAAGTCAAAGCAATACAGCCAAAAACAGTAGAACTCATACACATCCCCCTCGCCATAGGAGAAAGGAAGGCGGCACTAATGGGAGAAAGATTCGACCTCGACCAACTACCCCATAGACAAAAACTAGCAGAAGAAATGCAACTCTTACTGGAAGCCTTATAACCACAGCCCAAAGCCAATCAAAATATGAAACACAAAATACACCCAAATGGGGAAGTCGACTCCAACGGGGCCTTTTCTAAAGGTCCTTCCCCTATTTAAAGGCAATCTGACATACTCGCGCAGCTAAAGCCTGTGAGGGTTCTACACTTCTACTGCCTATCTTAGGGTTAGAATTGAGGCGTGTGCCACCGTTCCGTTAATGGCTTCCGCACCTTTTTGGTGAGAGGGCCCCATTATTTTTGTTTTTCACTTTCAGTATTTTCAATCCCGCGCAGTTTATCCCACAGCTAAGGCGGCGGGAACTTCTTGCTCAAATCTTCTGTAAAATCCGATGTTTTTATCCAGCTTCTATTTTAGGACTCTAATCCAAAGGTAACCCCTTTTTGGAAGCTTTCTTTTCTTGGGGTTTAACCTGTTTTGAAGGTCGCCATTTGAGTTCAATACTTAAAGATGCGTTCTCACAAGGATCTGGTATTGTGTTTAAAAATAAAGAGGTGTTTTGGGGGGCATTTGTTACTTAATTATCTTTTTACTATTCGTTTCGCCAACTTGTAATTAGCCCAGATTAGGAGTATAGTGATGATGGTCCCGACGGTTACAATGAGGGCCATTGTACCGTATATACCAGACATGTTGAATTGTAAGGGTAAAATTCACATTCCTCCTTTTTTATTTTCGAAGTCTTTGCTGGCACAGTTTACACAGCGTCTACTGTGAGTGGTGCGGTTTTGTAACTTTTACTCGCCCTTTTACGCCTGGAAATGAGATTTTTCCACGCCTAACGCCGATTTAAGGATTAGATCAAAACAATTTCCATACAACCTGAACCTGCTCACGATAGGTAAAGCATAGTTAATATTGCCTCTTTGCTTTACAAAAGTTATGTATCCTCCAAAAATTCGTAGTTTATTTTTTAAAGTTAGAACAAATGCTAGCGCATGTCTCTGTCTCAAACGATGTTCAAGAATTTCCTCTGAAAAAATCTTTTTCTTTACTACAAATTGGACAAATTGGGGGACGGTTTTAGGACCATTCCCTTTTTCTTTCCCCCACTGAAATCTGCAATGGAATTTAGTGGATTTGTTTGGTGTTATATCCTTTTTTGGAGTTGTTTTAATGCGTTTTCGAGGTCTTTTAGTGTCTGTTCTAGGGTCTTGTCTTTTAGGGGTTGGAAGCCGACGATTGCTTCGTGGCCACCTGATTTGTACTCTTGACTATTTAGGTGTTCGTCGATTTTTGTGAGGTCGATGTTTTTGTTGGTGGCTATTGTTCCCTTTTTTACTGTTTGTTTTTCCATTCCTATGGAGACTGCGATGGATGCCTTTTCTTTTAGCATGAGTATTGCGTCTTTGGAAGCTCCTCTTTCCCAGCGGTCGTCGGATTTGTAGGTAAAGTATGCCGTGTCCGCTGTTAGTTTTTGGCTCTTTTCTACGAGTTCTTTTGCTTTTTCTTGCACTTTTTGGTACTCTGCCTGTTGTTTTTCTGCCCATTCCTGGATTTCTTTCCAGTTTCCTTTCTTGACCATTTCCGCGACCTGTTGGTGCGGGAATCCTTGGGTGTCTGTACGGTAGGCTCTCCAGAGCGTGGCGGCCAGTTCCGAATTAAGGTTAGCGGTGTCCACTTCCTCTACGGCGGTTCTCCACTCTTCGGGGAATTCCAGCTGCCAGTAGTCTGCGATGAGTGAGGAGACTGCCTTGTATTCTGGTTCTAGAATCCACTCATTTCCCTGTTTGTCTGGACCTTGGCGTGGCTGGGTTCCGTGATGGTCGACTATCAGCGAGTTTCGTAGGCTCTTTACGCGGCCAGGTGTGATCTCTATGCAGGCTGCGTTTTCAATGGTTAAATCTTTTAGATCTGTGGGGAACTCTAGGGGCAAGTCGTAGATGCGTGAGAGGAGTCCGGCTCCCACCACTCCGTCCCAGTCCCAGTGGGCTACTATTCTGTTTATTTCGGGTTTCAAGATTGTTTACTCTCCTTTTGTTTATCCTGATTTGGATTACTCAGAAGTTTCTCTCAAATATGTTTTGAGTTCTTCTTGCAGTCTTGGGAATTGTAATTCCTTCATAGTCTTTTCAAAATCGGGGATTTCCTCTTTCAGGAGGCTCTCGGTTAGTTTTTTTAATTGTTCAAAGGAGGTTTCAAATGTGGGTGTTAGGCCGTGAGCTAGAATTGATTGATTTCTCATCTGCTGGACACAATCAAGGAGTTTGTTTCGCAAATCACTCTTTCCCGGATCACCGTCTAATGAATTTAAGACAATGTACGAGCCCCTGAGTCCCAATCTTATTTTTCCACTCTCATCCTTCATCAGGCTTAACGCGTCGGCGAGTTTCCCGTCGTAGGATTTAATCTTATCCAGGTCCACGTCTGATGTTTTTATTCCGTACTTTTCCAATTTGTACTGGGCAAGCATCTCTATTAGACGGTACACCCGCGCGGCTGCGTCATCAAACTCTGCTTCTCTTGATCTTCTTAGAGCATTGCTAAACATATCAACTACCGCGGGATACGTTAACCCCCCTATTTTTTCCATTGAGTCCAGTACGCTGAGAGCACCCAAATTGATGTCGATACTACTACGAAGCTCCTCAAGAGCATTGGAGGGGGAAAACCTGCAAAATTCTTGGAGGGCGTTCCGAACATTCTCCAAGGAGCGAACCGCAACCCCGTAATGGAATCGGTCCCAGAGTCCGTAGGCTCTAGCTAAATCTCGAAAGATGGAGGCCAATTCTTTCTTTTTCCCTCCTCCAAGGTTTCTCTGAGCCTCATCAAAGACTTCCATAGCGGTCCGCCACCGATGACCGTTAAAGAGCTCCAGTCCCCGTTCAATCTGTTTGGAAGCAAAGAACTCGTAAGGATTATAAGTCTGATAAATTACCTCTGAACCAGAAAGAACCCGACCCTGTTCATCACGCCTCTCTCCCCCCACGTACAACATATTGCTATAATATTTAACAGCAGCCATGCCTAATCCCACAGACATCACCTTAGTTCCCCCCGTAATATCGCTGAGGATATCCTTCGCTGAGAACCCTCTCCTAAAGAGTTCATCGAAAGCCTGCTCCGACACATTTAAACAGTGGCTAAAATCCTCCTTTTTCCCAATCTGATAGTAATTGTACTCATATAGTTTATCCCTAGCACCAGTCTTGTCCAAGACCTCACTAAGGTGCATGAGCATATCCTTAGTGGACAAAAAACACACATAGTCGGGGCGAAAATTCTTAACAGTCTTTATAAGCGGCTCGGTACTGGTTCCCAGAGTGAGTATCATGGCACACCTTTTACGAGCCTCATCAAATTTCTGCTCGAATTTTTGAACAACTGGTTCAACCACCTCATCCGCATCCTCAAACTCCGCAGTATTACCATTCCAACTCTCCAATGTCTCCCGATACCTACTTAAAAAGCCGCCCAGCAACTCAGAGACAAGGGCATCAATATCCGATTTGGGCAAAGAATACACAGTCAAGACACAAACAATCACTTCACCCTCCTCCTTGATATGAAAAGTTAGGTCACCCTCGGCCCTGATTTCAGTAACCCCCGCCCCCACAGCCTCCCGCAAGAAACTTTGAATAGCTGAAAGAGCCATAGAAAACAAATCCCCCTCAACCCTAACCCTCCCATACCGCTTAAAGTAAAGGTTCAAACCAGCCCGGTTCGAAAACATAACCATACCCAACAAAATAGGCTCACCTCTCACAAACCAGCTTATAGTGACCGAAAAGGACCCATAACCGCTAATAGCTTTTCTAAAGCGATTTAAATCCTTTTCCCTCGCTAACCACTAAAAAATCACACCTTATTTACTTTACTCGAACAATGTTCTAGAAAACTAAATTACCCTCAGTTAAGTGGCGCCCCCAAAAAATAACTGACCCAGATTCTAAAACAATCAATACAGAGTAATGCTTTCAATCCGCGTTACTGCGGAACTTGTTTTGCAAGCTTTTCAACCGCTGAACTGGGCGCGATGGAAGACAGAACTTTCAATCCGCGTTACTGCGGAACTTGTTCTGCAATTATCAGATTGGAAATATGAAAGGGATTCAACCTGACGACTTTCAATCCGCGTTGCTGCGGAACTTGTTCTGCAATGGTTATATTATTTTACTTATTTCTTGTTTTGGAGTCTTATAAAGGCTTCTTTTCGAATGGTTCACTCGAACACTGGAAAAATTGTGTCTCCTTTATAAATCTGTTCGAGTGGACGGGAAGCTCTCGTAAGTCTTCTCCGGCTATTTGGAGCACTCTTAATGTATCCATTAGAATGCTTCGATGTTTGGAAACATGCTTCCAGCGTTCAGAGTCCTGATGATTCTTTTTTCTGTTTTTGTGGTTTTAATAATACCTTCGATTGAACTTCCATGTAACTTGCTTTTGTTAATGATTGTGAGTTGTGTTTAAGAGAAGAAGACAAAAACCGGAAACCAATAGAGGATCGTGGAAGAAACCGGGAAACTGTATCATGAGAGTGTTAGCTTATATGGTTGCACTGTCCTTGTTTAGAAAATAAACATACCTAATGGATAATGTATCGCTTCTTGGATGGCGAGTTTGATTATTTTTACCGATTATCTCTTTGTTGGTTTCTTCTAGCAGTTTTTTAATTTCTTTTTCTAGGTTTGTTTTTAACGCATCTTTTCTTCTGATGTTTCCGTGGACTTTTGTTTCTTTACTGCGTGATCTTATGAATGGTTTTGGCGTGTTTCCTGTGTATTGAAGGTTCTTTTTTCGCTGTTCCTGATGTCGAACAGTGGTTTCGAGGTTTCTTCACGTGTTTTTTGCGTGTACCGTTGTTTTTTGTTTCGCAGGCATTCTTTTCTTTCCTTCGCAGTTGTTTGGTTCGTAAAAGGCGCGTATGTGGAGGGTGTGAGTTACCAAGAATTGATATTTTTTGAACATTGTTCGAATTAACTTAATATACTTACTATGTGAGTTTTCTTCAACACGCCTAAAAGGTTGCATGTGGAGCAAGGTTTTGACTGGGAATATTGCGTGAAATCTCAATTTTCATCTCACAGTTGGTTTAAAACATCTAGATTTATAAGGGTGAAGAACAAAAATAAAAATACACTCTAAACGCAAGTCGGGATTCGTCCTAAACGAGTATAACACACTTATCCCTAATAAAAGGCCGAGCAGAGCAGGGAAACAAGAACTATGCGAGGATTTCGGAAATGAGTGAATTCTCAGGAATTCTTTACAAAATTAAAGATAAGCTGGTCAATGGTTTCAAAAATAGAGACTATATCCTTGCTGGCACCAGAATTTTAAGCGTAAACCTCTACGACCATTTAATCCTAAAAGAGGGAATAGTGGTTGCCACGTTAAAGGAGCTCCTGATGGTAGGAAAAGCTACTGAAGAAATATGTGTAGCATAGAATTAGAGAAGAGAAGTCGATTTATGTTATTTGAGGCTTAAGGGGTGAGGTGGAAAAATTATGGTTACCTCCATATTGCTTGTGGATCCGATAACGTTCAAGATTAAAAGAATAGAAGACCCTAACGTGTGGCAAAACTATACGAACAAATTCCTAAATACGGTAACAAGTAGGGTAAAGGATAGTTTGGGTGGTAAAAGTCCAACAGAGAAGTTGAAGATAATAAATGATAATGTTTTTGAACTCTTGGATTCTGGTGAGAGTGAATGGGAGAAAATCCCCTCAGATAGGGACTTTCCCGGCTTCTTTTCAAGTATGGCTGATAATGCGATTGCCACTTCTGCTGTGGGTGTGGCCATCGCAGTGGAACTATTTAATAAAGTTGACCTGGCAAGTGAATATAGCGGTAAAGAGATGGCGGAGCTTCTGGGGAATAGGAAGGGAATAATAGAGGTTGTTAGAACACTATGTCTGCTCCACGATGCGGGGAAACCATCAGATTATCCCGCGGAAAAAACCAAGGAAGCTGTTTGGCAGTTCCTTACTAACCTTGGTTTCAAGGAATTAGCATCCGAGTTAGCTGAATCAGCGTCAAGGCATTACTATGAAGGGGGAGGAACGTTTTCTCCGAAAACGAAGGTTGAGTGGATAGTGGCTTATGCTAAAAGAGTTGCTGAACAGGATAGAACATTCACCGGTAGGCTTCTTAGTGTGGTTGGTCAGCCACTTAGGTGGTTGCATGATCAAGTTGAAGCTTCAGATAAAGAAAAAGTTAAGCAATTAGCCGATGTGGTTGAAAAGCTTGGTGACAGAAATATAAAAAATAAAACTGATGAATGGGAAAAGGTCAAGGAAATTCTACCATTAGATTATGACTACATAGAGAAACAAAACAAAGAGTTAATGAACCCTAGTGAAAAGTTAGGTGTTGACATCAAGCTGGCATTGATTCTTCTTGAGGGTGCTGGAATACAGGGATACGTTACTAAATCTAGTTCGGCTCGCCACCTGGTTGGACGAGGCTCTTTGGTTGAGGTGGCAACCAGATTAGCAGCAAAAGAGTTAGAGGATATGCTGGCTCCGGAGTCTATTATTTACGTCACCAGTGGAAGTATGTTCGCTTTGGTTCCTCCCTCGGAACTACCTAAAATTGTAGACGCATTAAATAAAAAGTTTGAAGAAGTAGTCGAGGGGGGGATTAGTTTAAAGTGCTGTAAATCAGCAGAGGGAATCAGTTTCAATCTTTTTGAATTGAAAACTGGTCCAAAATTTACTTGGGCTAATTGGGAGAAGGAGTCGAATTTGTCAAGGATAGGGAGAAGGAATTTCGGGGAATTTTACACGATTTTGAATAATACGATATCTGTTCTTGACGGAAAAGTTGGGGAGTGTGACCAGTCAATTCCCGCTGGAGAAATTTGTTCGATCTGCTTTGAGGAGAGAGCAGTTCCTGAAAACGATCCAAAAATTGTAAGGGTGAGAAAACGTCTACCGGAGGATGAGCGTGAAGGTTACAAATCTGGAGTTGTATGTTTAAATGTTGACCAACATAGGATGAATTTGAAGGATAATCTCACAAATTTACTGATGCTTAAATTCAATGGAAGGGCTAGTGTTACACTTCCTATAGATAAAAGTGCACCCGAGGAAGTTACAAATTCTCCAATCTGTAAAATTACCTCTGGGTTAAAGAAGTTTCTTGAAGGAACCCTTAATAGTGAGAAGTATGAGAACCTTATAGCCGAATTTGCTGGGAAATCTGTAATATTTGAAAGCGTTAAATCATGGAGCCTTATTGGTCGTCAATCTGAGTATGCATTGAAACGTAAAACTGTTTCCAAAAATGAGGAGGAAAAGGGAGCGGTTTTCGATATCGCCTTCATAATGGGTGACGGCGATAACTTTGGTTTACTTAAATCCGCAATGAATAACTTAACTCTATATCGCAAGGTTTCAAAGATATTTTATGATGTTATACAGAACTCTATAGCCAGAGCCCTAAGCGAGGTTATATTGCACCAATTAAAACTTTACGCAGAAAGTTATCGTGGCTCCAACCTTACCCTTAATAAATCTATGACCCTTCCAGGCACCTTTACTCTTGAGTTACCCTTCGACTTTGTCTATTATGGTGGAGACGACTTTCTGTTTGTTCTGGATGCTGGATTCATCTTTATTTTCCTCAAAGCATTTAGGGAGGCAGTCTTAGATAGCCTTGGGTCACGCAAGCAGAACTACGATAAGCCGGAGGATGGAAATCTTTCCATATTCCCCTTAGGTATCTCGTTCAGTGTAGTTGTAGCACCCAATAAGGCACCAATTCACGGGACTCTGAGTGCATTAAAAACACTTGAAATCAAGGCAAAAGAGTTTAGTAAAAGGAGGCAGAGAATAGAGAATAATAAACTGGCTTTTGGCGGCGAAATATCAGTTGCTCTTGAACGCTTCACTACGATTCCATCTAAAGAATTTGTGAATGAGAATTATAACCCCAAAAATTTTGGAGAAATAACGAAAATTTGTAACACCGCATGGCCTCTTTTAGGCGGGGAAATCTTCTCAGACAACACCTCGAAAGAAAATACTACTATTCCCTTAATCAAACTTGTGAAAATGCTTCAAGAAAAGAAGCTCAAGGCTAATAATGTAGCTGTATTTGCTAGAGTCGAAATCGCTAATGAGAGGGAGTTAAAACTTCGAATAAAATACAAAGCTGCACGTATGAAGGAGAAAAGTCCTGAACAGGAGGGCTACAAACTCTTGGCGGATAACCTTACGCTTAAGGAAGATGATTGTGTAAAATTCCGGCACAGAGATATAGCTAATGTTATGAGGATAATTTATGATAACCCTCTCTTATTGCCGATGGAGGGAGATAGCTTAGAGGGTGATTGAATGGTCTGGAAGGATGATATAGAAGTTTCCCTAACTATAAGTAAAGGTTTCAGAATCGGCTCTGGGAGAGCCGGATTAGAGGTTGACCTACCGGTTGTAAAAGAGAGTCTACCTAACGGAGCTACTTCCTACTATACTTCCAATCTATCAAGTACCTTTCGCGGCTTGCTCAGGCAATCGGTCCATAGGATGATCCAATCGACTGGTCTGAGCCATATAGCCAGCCACGAGGAGGATTTATTCGGAACCTGGGTCACTGAAATAGGTGGTAGGCAAAGGGAGGGAAAAATTCAAATTAAATTGGTGCCCTCCTCAGAAACTTTTGAAACCAATAGTCGAACTGGCATAAGAATCGATGAAGTATTCGGTTCTGTAGCTCCCAAAGCATTGTTTACTTATGAAGTCTTGGAGGGTAATCACAAACAATTGACTTTGAAGTTTAGGCTCATCTGCAATTTCCCCCTTGACGATGATGAGGCAGCAATACTGCTTGCTGGTTTAAACGGTTTACTCTACGATTCCATTGGAGGTTTCGCATCAAGAGGACTAGGCCTAATTGAGAGAGTCGAGATTGACCAAAAATTTAGGGATTTCGCTGACCAGCATCTAAAAAATAAAATATCCAAAGTAATAGGTGATTAACAGTGGGTGTAGGACTAATAGAAGTTGAGACCAAAAGTCCCATAGTGATTGTATCTAAGAAAGGTAAGGGAGGCTTCCTTGAGACAACGGAGCACATTCCAAGCTCAACTATTCTTGGAGGTGTGGCCAGGAAAATTGTTATAGACAACTATTCGAACGGTTTTGGAAACTGCGCGAAATTAAACGGCCCTAACAAATCACCCAAGTGTGAAACCTGTAATGTTAAAGAAAAATGCGTGTACAATTCCGTTTGGAATGAGAAAAAACTAAAGCTTAGCTACTGTTTTCCCTTCGAACAAAAAACTCTGAGCGAACCATGTCCAATCCCTAGTCTGCAAACCCTATTTAAATCAAGAGAAGGCAAATCAAGAGAAGAGGAGGTATTTGTGGATGGGCTTATACTCATGGCTCTCCACAGGCTATCTTTACGAAAAGTGGCTAAAGAGGAAACTCTTCTAGAAAGATTAGAAACTGGGGTTAGATCATTTAAGAAGGAAGATGCATCTGTTTATCTTCAAAATGGCAAGATAAAAAAATTAGATGTTAAAATCAACGATTCTCCCCACGTAGCTATAAACCACCAATTCAACGCATCGGAAAAAGGATACCTATACAGTTATAATATGGTAAGTAGAGGAGAAAAATTTACCGCGCTAGCCATAGGCGACCAAAAATTAATTGAAGCTCTTAAGGGTAAACCGATATCTATAGGAACCGGAAAATCGCGGGGAAACGGCATTGTTGAACTACGCGTCGTCGAAAACAAATCATTAGAAGACTACATTAAGTTGAGAGCAAAATCCATCAAAAGTGGGTTTGAAGAGATTGGAAAAAGGGTAAATAAATTTCTGGAGAAACCACGGGAAGATTTGCTTTTTGGAACATTCACCGGATTATCCCCGTTACCCCTCAAAAATGGGAATCAACCCTTCGAAGCAGTTGCACGGAGAATAGGCGTTCCCAGTGACCAAATTGTTCATCTATCCTATAAAAGGGGTGTTCATATAAGATACGAATTTGATGGTGGAGAGAGTCCTGGACCAACCTTCATTCTATCCTCTGTTATTAATCCAGGCTACGCGGGGGTTTTCTCCATAAAAGGAGATTTAGAAGATGTTTCTCAAAACCTAGCCGAACGTGAAGTTAATTTGAACGATTATCATCCTTGGTTTGGCTGGGTGGCTATAAACCATCTAATACACTTGTTAAATATCAAGGATCAAGTTGGAGGTGAGTAATGAACTATGGAAAAAAAGGATACCACTAAATATGTTGAAGACGTTGGGAAAGTCTTTAAGAATATTGAAGACCACGTAAAGCAAGGTGGTGGCGAAGGAGGAAAAGGAAGCGTTACAATGGGTACTGTGAGAAAAACCTTGGAGTTAGCTAAGACTGTGAAAAGCTACCTTGAATTTAAAATGAGGTTTGGGTACATGGTTGCTAGAAATATACCAGAAAAAGGAAAATCCCACCTTGGAACATTTTATAAAAACTTGACCGAAATCTCCGAAGGAAAAGACCTTGAGTACCTTAAAACATTAATGGAGTATGTGGTCATGAGTTATACTGTTTTATCTAAAAAACTTGAATGAGGAAGAATATTGGAGGTGAAAGTTAGTTGAGCGGTGGACAGATTAGTCTTCATGGCAAGCTTAAGAGGCGAGTAGTGGTTGGTTGTGTAATCGATACTAATGAACCTCTTCACGTGGGGATTGGAAAAGAGACTCTAAGCGTTTCAGAAGTTGATTTGCCAACAATGGTTAACAAAAAAGATGAGCCCATAATCCCCGGTTCAAGTATAAAAGGAGCTCTTAGGGCTTACGTGACACGGATACTATCCTCGTTGGACATATCCACTGGTAATACACATTTTGGCGTTAAGAAGATTAAGGCTAACGAGGATGAGATAAACGATTTTCAAACAGAAGAGTCTCCTGAAATAAAAGAGAAAAAATTTAGTGAGAATCTTGGGGTTATTGACAAATTGTTTGGGGCATCTGGTTTCGCTTCTCCACTTAGGCTGACTGACGCGACATTAACAGGTGACACTAAATTAATTAAGCGAACTCATGTTAAAATTGATAACGATTTGGATAGAGCAGAGGAAGGAGCCTTATTCGACATTCAAGCAGTTCCTGAGAATCGTAATTTCAACTTTAAGCTGATTTTCGATGAGTTTAACGATTCTATCACAGAAGATGTTAGCAAAGTCTTCTATAAAATGATCCTTAAACAAATTGGAGATGGTCTTGAGATATTTCTGGGTGGAATGAGGTCAAGAGGCTATGGCTTATGTACTATTAAGGCTAAGCAAGTTTTATCCTATAACCCTGAAGAGCTAGCTCTAGGTAAAACACCAGAACCTATTACCAATATCTCTCAATTCATAAATGATGCCCTTAAAAGGTAATGTAGCGACCGAAATATTGGAGAGTGGTAGATAAAGATGAGTGAACCTAAATGTTTTGGAAAATATGTTCTTCTCAGCCAAATGGACGCAAAGATAGTTGCGAAGACACCATTAAGGGTCGGGAAGGGAAAGGAAATGGAAGTAGCCGAGTCGGATCTTCCGATAATTAAGAACTCAGAAGAAATACCAATGATACCCGGATCCACCCTTAAAGGGTTCTTTAGAGCTAACGCAGAACGAATATTAATGAATATTGTACCAAAACAAGCAGAATTAATGACAAGAAGAATATTTGGTTCCAAAGAAAAAAAGGAATCCGCTTCAGCAATATTCTTCTACGATTTAAAAGCAAAAGCCTCTAATTATAAACTTGAAAACAGAAAACATATCAAAATAAATCCTGAGACATGTGGTGTTGATAACCTCTTTGAAGCAGAGTGCGTCATGGATGGTGGAGTATTCGAGGGACAACTAGCGACAACAAGAAATCTTTCACCAACATACATAGGCATTATACAACCAGTAATAGAACTAGCTTCATTAGGCATTAGCCGCTTAGGAGGATTCAAAAGCAGAGGCTACGGTTCAGTAGACATCACAATAAACAAATTAACTCTAATTATACCGGGAAAATCCAAAGAAATGATAAAAAAGGGAGAAGAAATCCATCCAACCATAGGAACAACGAAACCCACCTACATCGAAGCAAAAGATGGTAACGAGGTAACACTTAGAGAAATAGACAAAGTCACCTTCAAAGCAAGAGTCGAGGACGCACCAAGCTATCTCGGAACAAAGATAATAATAGATAGCGAAACAGAAGCAAATAAATTACTCTCATCACTAGCCAATCAACTTCAGAAATATCTCACAGGAGTAACTCAGTAGAAACGGAGGAAAGATTAGACTTGAGTAGGCAAAAACGTGGCGTGGGAGGACCAGTTTCTCCCTACTATGACTTTATTAAAGTTGACTCAACAAGAAGAGGAAAAATATCAGATAAGCTCTTCACAAACAGAATGGAGCTTAAAAACACTTACCTATTAGAGCTTCAACTCACCACTATCAGCGATGTACACGTTAGCACAGGAGTAAAAGAACTTGAAGAAAACGGAGTACCTGAAATAATCATGTTGCAATACGTAAATAACACCGAAGGCAAACCCGCCATCCCCGGCTCATCGTTTAAAGGTGTGGTCTCAACAAATTACCTCGCACTCACAGGTTCCATAGAACTCACAAGCGAATTATTCGGATCAGACAGACCCGCAGCAATCTCAAAAGTGTTCTTCGAAGACACCGTACCACCCAAATCCATAGAGTTGAAACTGGTTAAAGTACAGAGAGAATGGAAACCAAGAATACTGGTACCTAAAAGTGTTAAGGTTTATACCGCTAAGGCTCCACCAACCGTACACTATGGATCAATGCAGTGTATCCCCAAGGGAACATTGCTCGCGACAACGATACGCGGAGTCGGTATAAAGGACTTTGAGCTGGGCGGATTACTAATGTCCCTAGGATTAAACCTCAAAAACAACGAAGTCACCACAGAAGCAATTAAATTAGGTTACGGCAAGCCCCAAGGATTCGGACAGCTTAAACTTATCCCAGAAAACTCAAAAATCCAATCAGTAGAGTTCAAAGGGCTCACAAAAGACATAAAGTCGCAAGGCACCCTCAAAGAATCCAATACTGTAAACGGCTATATCAAAGCATTTATGAATGAGATCAATAAAAGAGACCCAAAAAGGAATTTGGACCAAACTTTCCAAAAAATCTTCAAGGGGATCTAAAAAATGAGTAAAAAAGACGTTACAGATAAAATAATTAACAAAGCAAAAACCTTCCTAAGTGGAATCCACAATTACCCATGCAGCCCAGACATCAAAGACCGATTAGGAAAAATTGTATCAAACATGGCAAGGACAGTCGGATACCGAATCGCAAACGATCCGACGTACAAGAATCTAGAAAGTTCCCCAATTAAACAAGAGTTAAAAAAGCAAATAATTTCAGAAATGGTAAACCAAAGAGTCTATGAAAGGGTGAAAGACAAGAAAGAACCACTAAAAGTCGCTGAAAAATTATCCCAAGACATAATGAATGAACTAAAATCTTTAGAATGGTCCACCGACAAATCCAAGCTGTTCATGGAAGCAATGTGCATAATCTATGAAACTGGAGAGAAAGGAATCAAAGTAATCTAAAGAGAGAGAATCAAACACAATTCCAATTCAAGCAACTTTAAATACTTATAAACTCTCAAAACAAAAAACAAACAAATGAACATAAACTCTTGCAAAACAAGTCCCGCAGTAACGCGGATTGAAAGTCCCCATCCGGGCACCCTGTAATTACATACGGATAGGGTGATTGCAAAAGCAGTTCCTCAGTAACGCGGATTGAAAGTCTTTTTCCGGGGTAATCTTGCCAACAGAAACATAGTAACTTGCAAAAGAAGTTCCGCAGTAACGCGGATTGAAGTTAGAAGCCCCCTTTATGCACTAAAAATAGTACTGTCGACCTAGAGTATTTTTTAGATTGAATTCTAATGTTTAGGAGAATTTTTATCGGAAATAATCAGTGCTATTTAGTATACTAACTATTCCAGAATTTCACAATACTTGGTAAACTGCACTAAGACTACTGTAGATGAACTCGTACAGTTCTGGTTAGGTGGTGGCACTGAAAAATTTTGTCTACTCTTTTCTATTCTCTTAATTCTTTGATTAGGGCCTTTTTTTGATGCAAACCGAATCTTCCCACCAGTATGCACTAGCTCTCCTTAAATAGCCCTCATATTTTTTTCTTCCAAGAACAAGTTATAATTCTCACGGCTTTTTCCCTGTTCATTTGATTTAAACCTCCACAAAGGCGAAACCGTGAGTCACGTAAAGGTTCCAAAAATTGATATTTTTCGATTATTGTTCATAATAATTTAATATATCTCATTACGCTGGTTTTTCTCAACACGATTAAATTATTTAAAAAGAGAATAGGGTTCGATTTCGGGGAGAACCTACGAACTAAAGCTTATCTCACAGTTTCTCTAAAATGTTTAACCTTATAAATGTGAAAAAACAAATAAAAATATACTCCCAATACGAAGCAGGATTCATACCCAGAGGAGTATAACATGCTTATACCTTGAAGCCAGACAGGGCAAGGAAATAAGAACTATGCGATGATCTTAAATGGGCGGAACAATTTCTGGAATTCTTTCCAAAATTATAGCGCTCCACAAAAGTAATGCGGGTTTTTATTTTTGGTGTACGAGGAGGTTCTCTATGGGTGTGAGGGCACACACGCTTGTGACGCGTTCGGGTGGTGTGTTGCGCCCAAACCAGCTTATGGCCGTTGCGAGCTGGTGTGGGGTTGCGAAGTACCGGTTGTTCAGCAGCTTCTTTCTCTCAAAGTTCCACCACTGGTCCTGGGGGTTGAGGTCGGGGGAGTGGGTTGGCAGAAACCTCAACTCTAGCCGAGGGTGTTTCTGGAGGAAGCGTTCCACCTTCTCGGATTTATGCACCCGCAGGTTATCGGCGTAAACCCATATCCCTCCCTCAGGATACTCCCGGGTTATCCTCCTAAGGAACCGGACGAATGCCGGGGCTTTGGCTTCCTTCTTGGTGGTCATCTGAACGACTCTCCCCTCGAGGGGGTTCACGGCCCCGAAGCAGTTCATCCTCCTCCTATCGGTCTGGGGGGCTTTGACCACCAGCCTCTCCCCAAAAGTCCACCCGTAACCCTTTCTCGGGGAACACTTCACCGACATCTCGTCCTGGAAGAGGACGACGACCGAATCGGGCTTGGAAGCCAGGTCTTGGAGGAAACGCTGGGCGAAGTTCTCCCTCTCGCCCTCGTCAGCCTCCGCGTACTCGATCTCCGCCTTCACGTAGTGCGCCCCCATACTTCTCAGGCACCGCCTTATGGTCTCCTGGGAAACATTCTTTCCCCTCGTGGAGAGGAGGTACAGGCGCAGCTCCTTGCAGTCCCAGAAGCTCGCGTTAACCCCGTGTCTCTTTGGATCGTTCTCCTCTACGAGTTTCTTGATCTCCTTTTTATCCTTCTCCGCTAGTTTTGGTGGTCTTCCTTCTTTGGGCTGGTCGGCGAGGTTCCTTTCAGCCTGCCATCTCTCTATCCAGCGGTAGATGGTAGCCTCATCCACGCAGAATATCTCCGCCACCGAGGAGACCGCGTAACCCCGGCTCAGGGCGTGCAAAGCCAGGTAGCGCACCTTCTCCCTGGCGTCCTTACACTTCCTCGCCAACACCCGTAGGAGCCACTCATCACCCTGAAGAACCACAGTCATCGCCAAAGCAAGTATATAACCAGAAAAAGATTTGACTCTTTCGCTCGCAACTCAAATAGTCGCAAAACTTTTGAGGAGCGCTATAACAATGATCTCATTAATTGTTTCAAAAATAGAGACTGGATACTTCTTGGCACCAGAATTGCAAGTGTAAGCCTTTATGACCGTTTAATCCTCAGAGCGAGGATAGCGGTTGGCATGGTAAAGGAGCTTCTGATAAGAGGGAAGACCCTTGAGGAAATATACGGGAAAAATATATCCGAAGAGGAATGGTTTCCGTTATTCGAATCGCCTTCTCGCTTCGTAATTGGGGGAATGGACTCGGAGAGGATAACTTAGGGTGGATAAATTATGAATGTTATGAAAGAGAAGGATTTAGAGGATTTAACTCGTCGGTATTGGAAGGAAGGGTGGAATGTGGAAAGATATATCCAAGAGCTTTTGCCCGAAGAATTAGAGTATTTAAGAAAACCAGACAGAATAATCACCAAACCTGCGGAAATTCTTGTCCAACTGGTAGGATTTTCTTGGGATCCGCTTTTAATTTCTCTTTGTTTATATAAACCAGAAAAATTAGTTCTTATTTTAAACGAAAGGTATGGTAAACAGGATGGGGCGGCAAGAGGAGACAAGTACAAAGAGCTTGTAAGTGAATTAATAAAAAATGAGTTAATTACAGAAAAAGAAAGACCTGAGATTGCACCTAGTCCATGGAAAACAGTGAAAGACACACCGCAGGATGTTTTTAAGTTTCTTGAGAAACATGTTTTACCACTTCTCAATGAAGGTAAACGGGTTGTTGTGGATATCACGGGTGCTAAAAAGAGTATGGTTTCGGGTGCGTATCTTTTTGCTGCTTATACAAACGCATCGGTGTGTTATGTAGACTTTGATAAGTTTAGCGAGGAGAAAGGGAGACCCTATGGGTATACGTGCAGAATCAGTGAATTAGAGAATCCTATGGAACTCTTCAAACTTGGGGAGTGGGATATAGTTAGTCAATTATATAATAGTTATGCGTTCTGGAGAGCCAAGGAGCTTATAGAGGAAATAAAGAGGGGTGTGGAGTCCTTTTTAGAAAAAAGAGAATTAAATTGTATAGAGCTTCTTAAGGAGTGGTTGGAATTCTATCGATTATGGGATGATGGGGATTACAAAGGTAGTTGGCTCAAGTTTAAGGAGATAAGAAGGAAAATACCAGCTGCGGAATGTCCAACTGCTGTGGAAAAGTTGGGTGAAATCTGGCCAGATAAAGGGAGTATTCAGTCTTTAAAGGGTGGTATTAACTCGTTAAAGAGCATAGATAACTTGGAGGAATCGATCTATCTTAAAGATGAAGAAGTGCTCATTTATGCTCATGACGAACTTGCAAAAATTGGAAGGCTTATTGAGTATGGGGAGGATTATCGCTCAGCACTGCTTCGCGCTTCTGGATTGAATGAGTTTTTACTGAAGGCAAGAGTCATTAGGTTGTGGATGTATAACAAGTTTGTTGTCGAAAAGGATAATAAAGTAATAAATAGAGGTGAATTTGAAGCAGCAGATAAACTTTTATGGGATAACGAGATACTTAAATTTTCAGCTGCACTTTATCTGCTTAATTCTCTTCGATGGCGGCCAGAACGACCTATATATTGTATGAGGCTTTCTCAACGGGGAACCGAGGGTGAGATTCGGGCCCATCGGTCAGAGGATGCAACTCAACTTGAAGAATTTTGGAAAGAGATTGAAAATTCTGCGGGGATGAGATTACCTAATGATGTTTTCGATCTCAGGAATGATGCAATTCACTTTTGTTTGAGTGTTCCTAGGGAAATGGCTGAAGTAGCCGTGAAGATGGCGGAGAAAAATCTGGAAGATTTTGAAGTAAAATGGGTTAAAAAAACTTTTACTAGTGGAAAATTTGAAGCGATGGACTGGGATAAGTTATGCGATGTATGCGGAATAGATTTCTTACCGAGACGTAGGTAGAATAAAGACGAGTAAAACAGAGACAGATGATAAGCACCTTTTTTATATAAGAAGAAAAATGGAAGTTGCTGTTTAGGTTGTTAAAATCTTGAGAGGTTGTTGATGGTAACTAAATATTTGATATGTTCAGTAAAGGGAAACAGTCCCTTAATTTATTTAAAAGTTGGAAACGAGGAAATTACATCTGAGAGGTGCATCTTATACTGCATTGGATTTGCCTAGAAACTAGATTTAGTAATATCAAGTGGTGTAGAGGTAAGATGTTTACGTGAAATGTTGGGAGGAATAGTTTACTCTAGAATATTACAGGTAGGAGTGTGCCATACCCTAGTCTTGAAGCTTCCCCCAAGTCGGATTCCCAGTAAAGTTCATCTAGGTTGAAGGAGCCTTCTAAAAATATTACTGAGCCAGCTTTAAGTGAACTGTAAATTGGTTTCCTTTTTTGATGATAAATGCTGAATCCTGCCCCCAGAATGTCAGTTTCACCGTAATTTGCTACGAGAGTGCTATTTAATTTTTCAGCCCACTCATTGATGTATTTATCCACGGTTTTGTTTCCCTTAAACAGCGCGGGTGTTGCTAGATAGCATGCTAAGTGTCCTTTATGTTTAGTTTTTTCATTCCATAGTGTTTTTCTAATTTCCTCTAAGATTATTGCGGTTTTTGAAACGTTAAGTAGGGCTACTCTTCCCTCTCCGCCTAGTTTTGTGGGTTTATTGTTGGTGGGCGTTAATTTGGTGGTATTTTTTACATCGCCAATAATTTCTATGGCTACTTCCATTGCGTTAATTGTTTTCTCTTCTTTTTTAGGGTAATCAATGTACTGAGCAGAGTAGAGCAGCCCGAGTTCCTCGTTTGCCATTTTAATTGATTTAGATCTTTGAACTAGGCCTACTCCAACTCTTTCATTTTTGATACTTTTATAAGCTGGTTTGGATTTTTTTCCAAATGACATAATATCGTACAGTTTATCTAGGGAATCAACTTTGTAATTTAGCTTCCCGTATATCTTGGTGCACTTTTCTTTTACTTCATTAAGTTTAAGAAAACCGCCACCTACTCTATCATCCACCATTATTTCGCCTTTTGATAAGATCAATGGTCCCTTTATTCTTATGTTGCTTCCTAGCACATCTAGGGATTGTTCTACCCAGTCTTGTATTTGAAAGTTTTTTACTTTGGATGCTCCAATGTTTAGGGTATGTGTAGCAATTGCGCCTGCAATTGTTGAGGGGGAGGGAATATCTAAGCTGGAAGCATGGCTCTGAGCGCCTCTGGCGGAAGGATCAAATTCGCCGGGGCCGCGGAACATCATGGGTTCAATTATTCTGAAGGCTAAACTCAAAGTCTCTGATGAGTTCATAGGGCAACACCTTTAACTCCTGACTTATAAATAATTAAAGCCTTTATAAAATCGTTAATGAAGCACTTTTTATTTTGGTCATCTGACTTCAAAAAGTAAGTCAAATTGTATTTTTCTTTTAGGCTTTTCACATAGGGTGACCACTTTTTTGCTACTCGGTCTGCTTTTTTCGGAGTGTTTCTTTCAAAGATATATTCCAAAAACTTTTCTACAATCTTTTCTACAACTAGAGGGTCACTTTTAATCAGTTTGATAAGCATTTCCGAATTATTTTCCAAGTCGTACAATAATGATGTTGAAAACACTTCATCATCAATCTGTTTAATAATTGAGTTAATCTCTTTTGCTGATTCAGCTAGTTCTCTTTTTTGATCCATTTTTATCAAACTGGGTCCCAATGGTAATAGTGAGGTTATCCCGCCGCCTCGGGGTGAGAAAGTTAATGCAAGGGTATCTTTTTCCATGCCTAACTTCGGCCATTTTGCTTCCTTAGCCAAATCCTCCAAGAATATGCTGTTATTACGAACTATGGAATATAGCGGAAACATATAGTGGGCGAAATAAACTGAGGAGCTTCTACCTGCAGAAACAAGTGAGGGCATCCAAAAGCTTTCTAAAACATCAAAACCAGGTATAGACGAAGGTAAACTAAATCTCTTCCGAAGCTCGCATAGTGCCTCTAGAGATTCGACTACTGGCATTACTGCAACGATATCATCTCCACCAGCATAAACCACTAACCCAGTATGCGCCTCAGCTATCTCAGAATCACGGATAGCACTTCTCATTAGAGCTCTGCTCAAAGATGTGTGGTATGAAGGGCTAATTAGTATTTCATTTTTAGACTTCAACTCGTTTAAGAAACCAGCTAACTCTTCTATTTTATTTTCAGCGTTTTTTATTCCTTCCTTATTTAAAAGTTGTTTAGCTTCATCTTTTCTATTCTCGAGGATGTACTCAATTACTTTTTTAGAATCCCCCTCTGGTGCGTTGCATAAATAGTCATTAACAGTAATTCTAAATGCCTCCTTTATCTTACCAGTGATTATTTTACCCATATTGTCTCCGTCACAATTAATTAAGGCATAGTAGGATTGTAGCGGACTTACATCTGGTTTATATTGTTTGGTTTCTTCGTTTATAGTACGTATAAAATTCATCCATCTACTGACTGAGTCTCTATCTTTGAGGATTGTTTGCTCAGCATCTATTGATATTATAACTTCAAGGTCTTCTCTAAGCTCTTTTTTGAACTCTCCAATCTCACTCAGTAGTTTCTCCTCAGCTTTTAAGAGAGGTTTTTTCTTTTGGCTTTCGAGCTTTCCAAGTAGTTTGTCTGTCTTTTGTATTATGCTTTCTACTAATTTGTTGTTTAGTTTTATTCTGTCAGCTTTATCAACTAGAGTTCTCCTAAACGTAGCAATAGCTATATCAGCCACAGATGGAAATCTAATCTCCCACTTTTGCTTTGAAGTTTTTCCCCCGATTAGTTTAGAAAACACTGACTCGCGTATATCATCTATGCTTATTATTCTTTTAATAAGGCAGTAGGGGCATAATCTTTCTCCCGGACCAAAAATGGGTCTGATTTCTTTTGCTTCAATTTTCATCTCTTCAAGAGTTTTATCATATTCGTCCTTCTCTTTGGCAGCAGATTCCTTTTCTTTAGTAGCAGGCTTCCAGTCGGCTGGCATTATGACTATCGCTGGTAGGTTTCCACAAACTGTACAGTAATCAAAACCTCTCCCCGTCTCTTTGGGCCAAGCTTTTAAGGGTTGAGAAGTCATATCGAAGAGCAGTAAACTTTCTTCTGGTCTGCCTTTAAGTAACTTCCTCTGCCATTGTTCGTATTCCAGTAGTCGGAACATGTAGTGGTAAATCTCATACTCATCTTGCTCAGTCCTTAACTGGTAGAATTTCTCAGTGTTTAAAGCGATAACCCTAATCGGTAGTGGTGAAGTCTTATCAAATCCGTACTTTCTGCATTCTTCAAGAAGATTATAAAGATGGCTTAGGAAAACATTAAAACCATTCCCGCTTTCCTTTTTCTTACAAAAATCTGACACTGAGTCAAAAATCTTTTTCCAAATTTCCCCATATTTTCTTTTAACAAATTCTTCTAAATCACCCAGTGAATTTATATTTTCGTCTTTAAACTCCTTAAATTCTTTTAAAATGTTGATACTCGGTAAGATTAGTGATGCGGTTGCCGGAATCACAGCAAATTTGGGAAAAGTATGCTCATCTGTATCATAACCAGTTATCCCCTTAGCGAGATCTTTAACCCTGCTCACCACATTATCATCAACATTACCGCTTAGCTCAGAAAGCAGAGAATGATAATAAAACTGATTATCCCTACATGTTGGAATTAAAAGAACATCAGGACCTAGGGGCTTCACAAAAATCCAGAACAAATACCAAGCCAGCGCCGAAACCAAGTAACTAGAAACCCACAAATCCCTAAGCTTCCTAGAGCTAGAGATAAATCTTTGAATCCCTGCCAAGTCAATAAATAACAGTATACCATCAACCTTCTCCGTACCATTAAATAACCAATTGATAATGGAAGCAGTCGCATACGAGTGGTCAAAAACACTATGCGTAGGAACCCTAGTATCAGCTGGACCCACAGGAAGACCGTTAACAATCCATAAAGGTTCATAACACGCATAAAGCAAATGGTACGCTATACCAACGTCAGTAACATTCTTCAACATGCCTTTTATCGAAGAAATGTAACCACTGAGAATGCGAGATTCAGGAACTCGACTAATATCTTGCGAGAAAAGAGGATTAAAAATGTTCTTAATTTTAACCTCCGAAACTCCTAAAACACCGTAATCCTCACCCACCAATTTGCCCAATAACCACTTATCTACATTGTCAGCTAAAACATCAGATTTTTTAACTTTACTGTCTGTTAAATATTTTTTAACATCCCCTAGGCTAGTCCCGCTCAGTGCCTCCCCGACTATCCTAAATGCCTCCTCGTGAAAATTAAAATTTGGGGTCCCAAACTTGCCCGCTACCATCCACGCCTTAGTAGGAGGATCGTGAAGTAGAGCGGCAGCTTTCAAGCAGAAAAATTCTTCCTTATTCATCTTTTTAGTCACCCCTTTACAGATTCATAACTTATAACCTCGAAGGTGGAGTACCCAACCGAAGTCTTAGCCCCTACACCCCTGCTGAAAGCATAAAGCACAGCAGAATCCAAAAGACCAAGTTCTTCCTTTTTAGGGGTTGTTTTTTCGGTAATATCTGCGTTCTCGGAGTTTCCTACTCTAATTTCTCTCTTTTTATCCTCTTTTCCTCTCGACCTCTTAAGCAATAAGTAAAACTGGAAGACCGTTCCAGGTGCTATACTAAGATACACTATGGGGATTGGTTGAACGTCGAGTTCTGTTTTAACTTGTTCATTATAATGGGGAGACATCACATCAGGATAAACAACGTAGCCCTTCTCACCTGCCGCGACAGGATAAGCATCCGTAAATCCTACAAGTCCAGCTCCTTCATTCGATCCCCCGAATAGCCGTCTACACTGCTTCTCAGCTTCAGCTTTAGTTTCAGCGATATTCTTTTTAGATCTTATAAGTAGAAGCTCGAACAGAGCATTGCTAACAGCACCCTTCAAAGTGGATCCGGGGATGTAAGGAAAATTCATAATAGGGTCAAGTGTTAAGCCAACTTCAAACAACACTTTTCCAAAAGTTGAAGAAACACCAACCAATCCCCTTGAAATCGCTCTAATTCTAACTTTTCTTAGCTCATACATATTATGCTTTAGAGCACTTTCTATCTCGTTCAGTAAACTCGTTATCCTAGCATTAGGTAAATTAACACCTTTAACGATTCCTTCTAATGCTTCTCTCTTTCTATCACTGATGTTTGCACCCTTCCCCTTCTCTAGCATAAACTCTCGCCCACATAGAGCAACGTAGCTCCAAAAATTAGCCTTTTTAATAGCGTCTAACCTTATCATCTTAAACATCCTCTAATTATTTCCTTAATAAAATCGTATGCTGCATCAAAACACTTTTGGTAAATACTCACAGTATCTCCTGGAGTAACCTTAACCACCCTAGAGGGAGTCTCTATACCTCCCCTGATAATATCATTGTAAACATCAGTCTTTATGACCGATTTCACTACACCTATGACTCCGCTAATGTGACGTCTATCAACATGAATTCCTGTGTGTTCTATCTTGGATAATTGCTGGGCATACTCACTTGTTAAGAACCCGTATATTACTATGCAATATTCTCCGCTGTCAAGTTTTAGAACCGTGAACCCTATGGGTGACTGTCTACGTGTTTCTTCACTTTTATCAAAAGTGTATCCAGTTAGCTTATGTACCTTCTTCCCTTTCTCTTCGTATGGTGGACTTTGATAACGAGGTAGACCCAAAATCCACGTATGAAAATTTTTTCCCACACTCCTTGGTGGCATACCCTTTACATTTTTCCATTCAGTCTTCATTGTAGATTTACCAATACATTCTAAAATTTGGCTAATATCTTTATTTCCCGGAACAAGAATTGTTTCCATACGAAAGATTGGTGGGCTACAATCTGGTAAAAGTACTGAGTAAGGAGGAATGTTGTCTATCGAAACCCCTTTAATTTCCGCTCCGTATCCCTTATAAGATGAGGCGTATTCTAAAGATTTTTTGATGAGTTCTTTTATTTTTGATGTTATTTCCTCACCGGTCTTATATAATTCCAATAAAATCTTCTTAAGCTCATTCAGATCTTTATCATTCTTAAAACGGGGGCCTGGTAGCAAATTAATAATCTTTAGTTTTCCAAATCCCCTATTGACAATTGAACCTATACCACTGAAAAATAAGGATATCAATAGAGAGGATAAACCAAACATGGCTTCCTCCTTAGTGAGTTCTTTAATTCTTCTTGCTCTCAATATTATACTAGTTTGGGTGTAATAATATCTCTCTCTTCTTTGTTCTTCTCCCATACTCACAAGTTTAATCCTTGGAACATTTCTCATCAAATCAGACTTTAAGTAGGATATTCCCTTTTCATCAACAATGAGTTGAATAGTGAATTTTGAGCTACTGTCTGTACTGCCAAATAAATCAGAGATTTCCTTATCCAGTTCGTATAAATTTTTGGGCAAATTTTGATTAGCAGAGATTTTGGCACCACCGAGTATGGTCCTAGCCCACCATCTCCACAAGCCTTTTAGAGCCTGTGTTCGCGGTCTTTCAGTTAGTCCAAGTTCTGGACTGTAAGGTCGAGAGTTGTATCCACCGGTTCTGATTGGCGTAACGCTGGCAATCTTTATTTCGGCTATCAAATCCTCAGCCGAGATATGCCTTTGTAGTTCAGACCACGCACTCATATTATTCAACCTCAAAAATCGCTTCAGAAAGTTTCTTTAATTGAACCACAAAAGGCCTAATGATCCTACTTGCGATTCTTTCTTTCCCCGCTCTTATTGATCCAAGTGCATCTACTGGTTTACTCAAATGATCCTCTTCGATTAATCCTAACTCGTTTAATCTTTTTAACACGAAATAAAGATATATCCCGTAACCCTTCTCGGTTTCCTTACCTTCGCTTAACTTTCCTTTGTTCATAAGTATATCCTTAACCTTTTGATATATCTCATTGCCCGCCTTTCCGTAGCAGAAGCTTAAAGCAGGTGTAAATCCAACATCTTCTATTAATCCGGGTAGCTCTCTGCATCTACTCCTAAATTTTTTCCCTATCTCACTCTTGCTTACGTCTTCCTTATCTATGCACTGCAGCAATAGTTTAAACATGTCTATGGCACTTAAAATAGGATCTTCAGTCGCTTTCCCGGAAATTGTACTTGCATTCAAGCTTCTTTTCCCCCTTTGGAAAGTAATTCAAGCTTCACAATGCCCTTCCCCACAGTTTCGTCTCCACCGATAATCAAGTACCATCCTATCCTTTCTAACAAATAGTGTATTGTGTCTCTTGTACCTTTTTGTAGTTTATCTTTTGGAATGTTGCTGGTCTCTAGCTTGTCTAAACTGGTTCTCGGTTTGGAATATAATAGAGCGGTGATGAGCTTTGTTTCCCAAGGTATATATTCCTCCGTCCATAGTGCGCCTCCCTTAACTTTCTTAGTTTCTTTTTCTAGAGCCGTACGCGTAACCCTAACTAGAGACTTCTCCATAGCCCTCAAAGCATTATCATTGCTAAGCAGTATTAATCTTCCCTCTTCTATCTCCAGAATTTTTTCAAGTTCGCTCATTTTATTATTCAGATTATCATCTTTCTTGTAGTTAACTATTACCTCTTCATTTATTATGATCCTATTTTGTATAGTTTCGTTTTTAAGGTGGTCATTCTTGGACATATAGCATACATCATTGCTTACATCTAATTTAGACAGTTCTTCAACAATTTTGAATCTAGCTTCGGCGCCTGTTAGTTTTAAGTACTCGTAGAAGCGTTTTAACTGTACGGGGGAAGTTGCATAAGCATAAACTCCCTCCAGACTTCTAACTGGAAAAGTTATGGTGAACACATCGAGTATCGCTACGGCGGAATTGAACTTTTCTTCACCCTCTTCAACTTCTGGTCCAAAGAGCGCTCTAATAACTGGCTGATTAAATTGCCAAAGAGTACTTTTCAAAGCACCCTTGAGGCTAGAGGAATAGATTATTGGAAAACCCAAGTTATCTTTCTGGACTGGTAAATCAACCATTTCCCCGCCTCTACCAACTCCGGGGTGAAGATTCGTTACAGCTCTTATCAAAATCAGATCCGCATTCTCATAAGGACTAACAATAATGCTTTTTGAACTCATAATTTAACCTCCATAAAAGATACGAAACATCAATCTACCTTAACCTCTCTACCTCCTAGTTTTTCTTCAATACCATCCACACTCATTAATCCACTCAAAATAGACTTGCCTTCCCAGTTTTTCAACGCATTACTTAAAAGGCTTATTCCGACAGTAACTCCATGCACCCTCCTCATTATTGACACCTTAATTCAAGATTTTTGTTTAATCACCCTAATAAGTTTTGCTATAATCATACACTTTTTTGTCTCTTGCTTAAGCAAAGACCACTCCAACAAGCAAATTATACTCCTCCATTCTCTCTACATAAAACAGCAACTTCCTAAAAGGTTGGTCCACAACCTACTATTTTAATTATCCTAGAACATTGTTCAAATAAAATGCAAAAAGTATTAAAACCAGACACCAAAAAATAACAAGCAATAACTAAAACAAACAATCGTCGAACACAAGAAAAAAGGTAGAAAACACAATCTCCTCCACAGAAAAAAGGATCCAAGAAAAACTAGAAGCTGAACCTATCAACACCAAAGAGGTCATCGTCTACTATAGGAATACTGTAATTAAGACACATACCGGAAAATACGTACTCAAAGGAGATAAAGACCTCATGAAAACAGTATACGAACAGGGCTAGGAAGGGTGGAATCAATTTTGGGCATCTTCTTACAAAGATATTTAAGGGTCAAAAATTAAGTATATTTCGATTTAGTATTATTTTTGAGGAGTTTGGGATTTATGAGGGTCTGGATTACAACGATAGGAGAGAGCAGATTTGCAGTGATCAATCCCGTGTGGGCTGCGTGTGTTTATGGAAAAGAAAGTTTTATTCCTGAGAGAGTGCATCTCTTTAAAAATAGAAGGGTTGAACATAACGTTGCACCGGTGAAGGAGTGGATTACTAGAATTCTGAAACCTTATGGTATTGATGCTGGTAAGGAGGATTTTTTCCAGGTGCATGATGCTGATGAGGATGATATAGATGGCTTTGCTGTGGCATTCAGAGGTGTCGTGGAGGCAGAGGCAGGGGTGGGTAATGAGGTTGCCATCGACATAACTCCGGGCAGGAAATTTATGAGTGCGTACGCTATGCTGGTTGGAAAGGAATGTAAAGTACGTAAAATATACTACCTGCATCTCTACAACATTTCCGATTACCGAGATAAAGCCTTCATTTTAATTCCCCTCGATCAGCAAAATCTAATTAACCTTTTAGAATATAAGGGGGGATCGCGTTGACAGAGTTTGTTATCAAATTGGAAAACCTGTTTTTGCTCTTAAATGGCTTGTATCTGAATGGTGCTCATAGATTCAGTGTGAGGTCTCTTCTACTGAATCGGGACTTGTTTCATGTGGAGCTTAGCAATTTTAGAAGGGTTTCTAAAGTTAGTAAATTAATTCCAGAAGACATTTATCACCAGCTGAGAAATAGGTGCGGAGAGGTTATTGGCGAAATCCCTGGTTACGATGAATATCAAGATATTTTCCTCGCCTCGGGTGTACACAAACCCGATAATTGGGACCAAACAAGAGAAGAGATAGTTGAAAAGTTGAGCTGGGATTCTCTAAAGAGCAATAAGCGTGTTTTCGTCTCCTTCGATACTAATGCGTTAAGAAGAAGGTACTACACGCTAATTTCAAACTTTATAAAAAGTGAAAACACTGATAGGGAAAAAGATAAACAACTAAAAGCATCATTCGTCATCTCAAAGGGAGTAAAAGCAGAATTAGAACACTTTGACAATAAGTATGGTGAATCCGATATTTCCCTAATGTTTAGAACACTTAATGAAAAAGGGTTTAGTGTAAACCGCGAGATACTGGCTCAGTTTTTTAACCAGTTGAAACTGAAAGACAGACTCTGCATTCAAGGATACGTGGAATACCTCAAAATGTCAAATCTGCCAAACTGCGAAGAGGTGGAAGGGGAAAAGACAGATATAAAAATACTTGATTCGCTTGAAGAATTTCGCAAAAAGAAAGACGTAGAACTATTAGTATTCGGCCAGGATTACTCATTCAATCTAAGGGCTATAGGGCGTAAACTAAATTTAGGAGAGCTTAAGCGTCCAATAAACACTCCAGAATCCGTGGAAGTGGGCTGGGAACAAATCGCACAACTCCTCTACACCGCAGCCATAACCTGCGGAGCAATCGGCATAGATGGTGGAGCAATAAAGGCAAAAATATTCGGCATCTGGATGGGAAAAGGAAGGGAAGTAACTGTTTGGAACGAGGAGAAATTGAAAATCATTACAGAAAGCACTAAACTCAAAGAATTCCTAGAAACAAACCAAAAAATACTACAAAACAAAACCTAAAAAACCAAAAAATAGAACCTAACAGCAAAAACAGAAAAAAGAAAAACAGAAAGCCCCTATAAAAACAGAATTAAAACAGAGTAATATAAACCCCAGCAATAAATCACAGTCCACAAAGGAAACTGAAGAATCATTAACAGGTTTAACAACACCCGAGATTCAAAACTTTAAACTCCCCTTTAGCCCCTGGTTACTCCAAGCTCAACCGAAGATTTAAAAAGAAGTTTAGCAAGAATAATAATAAAATCAACAAAAAAGTACTTCGACCTCCCGGGAAAATTGCAGCGAGAAGGGTCGAAGATAGGAACCCCCAAAAAGAAGCCCTAAAAATCCTCCAATTGCCAAAAGAAGCGAAAAAACAGAGGGTTTGAAGCCTACCTATAAGGGATTGAAACATTTTTAGAACATCTAATACCATTCGTCTTCCTCTTGTTTGAAGCCTACCTATAAGGGATTGAAACTCGTAATAGCCCTTGGCTATCCTCTTCATTCCTTTAGTTTGAAGCCTACCTATAAGGGATTGAAACCTTAGAGCTTTTTTTGGCTTTTTTGAAACTTTTTTCGTTTGAAGCCTACCTATAAGGGATTGAAACTATATATGTCCCGCCCAGATGCTCTTCCTCTTTAGTGTTTGAAGCCTACCTATAAGGGATTGAAACCGGAGGAGTGAAAAGCAAGTTAATTTTCATAGAAAGTTTGAAGCCTACCTATAAGGGATTGAAACCTCCGGCCTGACTACTTATCGCCAATTCTTTTGCCTGGTTTGAAGCCTACCTATAAGGGATTGAAACGGGATTAAATATATTATAAACGGTGTAAAGCCACCTTGTTTGAAGCCTACCTATAAGGGATTGAAACTTAGTCACAATCGCTAAAATACCAACCGTTCCTTTAACGTTTGAAGCCTACCTATAAGGGATTGAAACTTCTCTAGCAGTATTTTATGTCCTTCCACTTCTACCGTTTGAAGCCTACCTATAAGGGATTGAAACAATGTCAGCGGGGAGTTCCCCTGCTTTTATTTCTTCGTTTGAAGCCTACCTATAAGGGATTGAAACTATAGTATAGGTAGGCTAGGCTCTCTACCGATACTATTTTGTAAGTCAATGGACATTGAGGGGGGGTTGAAGTTCAGGAGTTTAGAATAAAAAAGAGATGTTTCTCGGCGTCGAGGATTTTTATTGTTTTCAGTGTTGGAATACTAAGTCGCAGAACAAGATGGATTGAGGAAGGAGCTTTTATCTGGGAATTAGAAGGGGGCGGTTTGTCTAGTGGTCGATACTTATATTGGCTTATACACCGTAGTCCGCAAAAGCTGTTTGGGCTTCGTGAACGTTTTCAAAATGGTTCGCAACTTTTGCTGTTTACCCTTTCTCTCTTAGAAGTCCTCAGAATTTCGATAATTCTCACGCTCATAAACTTGGAGGGGGCTGAGTTAGTCTTCTTCAAATATTTTCTTTAAATGAGGTCTGGTGTGCTGTAAGGTTCACTCAAAGAATGAAAAGAAGATATTAGATGTTTCCCATTTATTTATTTGAGCATGTTTATGAGGGGGGCGTGTTTTGCCGTGTTTGGGTCTTATTGTGTTAGGTCGAGAGGGGAATCGTATCTTTGTAGGTTCCCAAATTTTTTTCAATAGAACATTGTTCAAATAAAATTGAAATAGTTATTAGTGAACAATTACTTGTGGAAAATTCTTGATTAATGGTCTGGTGGGCGATTCACTTTGGAGCCTACCTTTAGGGGATTGAAACATGTACAGAGATGGTAGTTTGATTAAATAAAAATATTGTAGGAGGAATAAAAGAATGAAGTTTGAGCTTAGTAATGGACACAATATTGAGTTGGTAAGTGAAGGCAATGAGGAAAGGGTTCTATTTGATGGCAAAGAAGTGGCGAAGAAATTGATACCCTCTGCTGCGTTTTCTCTTTCGAGATCCTACGATTTTAAGATTGAGGTTTCGAGAGAGGGCAAGAAAATTAAATATGACAAGTACCAGCTTAAAATCTTCGGAAAGGTGAAGGGAGTAATGAAACAGATGTTTCATCCCTTCAAGATGCCAGAGATAGAGTGGCGTGCTCAAGTGTTTTGTAACGGGAAAAAGGTTTATTCTGGTTGAGCCGCGAAAGTAATTATAAATGAGGAGCAATCCTCTTTTTTATTTCAGATGTATTAAACATAAATATAATATTGTAATATGATACCTTTATTCTCCCTTTGCTTGTTCGGAGCCTACCTATAAAAGGGACTGAAACTAAAGTATTGTGTCCCAAAACAAAAGTTGTTGAAATGTTTGGAGCTTATGAGGGATTGAAACCTAATTAAAAGTGAACTTAATTAATATTATTTGTTTTATAAAAACTTGACAAAATTTGTGAAGAGTTTATTATAAAATAAAATGGTGACTGATAATTCAGTCTTGTTTACAATCAAAAATGAATTATTAAAGAGGGTGAAATTATGCCAAAAAAAGAGCATATTGATAAATATACGGATCGAACTAGTTATAACAGAGATGGTGCAGAATACAGAGAATATGAACACAAACACGAGAGCGGACGAAGTTCATTTGAGATCTACACTGACAAGGGTAAAGTTGGGTGGTCAGAACAAGAACTCGGAGAATCTCGTATGGAAGCCAGAGATAGAGCTTGGGATAGAGCAACAGGAAAAAGAAAAGATTGATATAGGAGATTAATAAAAAGAGGTGGGAGTTTTTACTCTTTTTTTGCAGGTCTATTTTCTCCTCTTTTTGGCAAATCTAGGCAGTCTCTTAAAATCGGGCGTTTTTAAAACCAACTTGCCAAAAAACAAATGAACTAACTTGACCAAAATGCCGCATTCAACAGTTTCAGAATTAATAGGTCTAAATAAGTGCAAGTCATATAGTTGTTTATGCCGGAACGCTTGTGCAGCCCGAGTCAAACAGACACTCGTTCCAAAATATACAGGTTTATATAACATTATACCCTACAATCATTTGATACTCGATACCTGAAAAACCATAAGCCCAGGTGACAAAGAACGCTAAAAACCTACACACTCCACCACGACAAAGAAAAGGAACTGTTAGACCTGCTCTACGCCTACCGCCAGCTACTAAACCAACTCCTCAACGACATCTACAACACCATCCGCTGGACAGCACAACCCATCAAAGGAAAAAAACAGCAACGCCTCCTCCCAACATACCGAAAGGACACACAGTCCAGACACGAACTCCGAACCCACTACCTCGCCACATGGCAGTTTTCCGCCCACTGGGTCGACTCGGCGATAAAAACCGCCTACGCCATAATGAACTCCTGGAAAAAGAACTACCTGAAGGGAGAACGGAGCCGAAACTGCCCCCAAGCCAAACGGCTTTTCGCCCGCGCCAAACAAACACTACTAAGGCTAGACGGCGACACACTGCGGATAAGCGTAAAACCCCGACAGTTCACAGCAATCGACCTGTCAAAACGCTACTTCAAACTGCCCAAAACAGTGTCCGCCACCGCCCTCGGAGAACCAATCATCACACCCGATACCATCCACCTCCCCGTCCACCTTCCTCTCCCCGCTCACCACTCGCCAGAAAAAAAGCCGGAGCCGGAGAAAAGGGTTAAAAAAATGGCCTGGGACTCCAACACGCGCTCCCTAGACGGATTCTCACCAGCCACAGGATGGGTGAAGATAGACACCCGACCCCTGGCCACAGTACACATAGCGGCTTTTGAAAAGCGCCGCAACGTGCAACGGAAAGCCTCACGCTCCAAGAAAGCAGGGCGAGTGCTCCAGAAATACCGCCAAAGAGAAAGGCATCGTGCCAAAAAGCACCAGCTCGAAATTACGCGGGCGATAAAGCCCCTGGCGGAAACACACGGGTTTGAAAAACTCCACAAACGAAGTATGTACCGGCGGTCGCGAGTGTGGAACCGCCGGATTATGCGTACCGACTGGCGTGGCATCAGACGGCTGGTTGAAGGAGAGGAGTTACCGCCGCAAGGCACCTCGAAAACCTGTTCCCTATGCGGGTGGCGAAACAAAGACCTAAGGGGAACACGGTTCGTGTGCCAACAGTGCGGTTTGACTATTGATCGGCAGCTCAACGCTGCTATTAACCTGTACCTGAAGATGGAGGGCGTTCCCCACCACCCGACCACCTTCTTCCGCTCGATCGTGAGACCGCTCGTACGGTCGGTGAAGAAGCGAAGAAGAGGTGGAGTGATGATGACGGCGGTGGGTGGGTACGTCCAGACCGGGGCTGAGCGGAAAGCGGCCGATGAACTCGTGAGACCGCCGAGTGAAGCGTTGAAGCCCCAGATATACATAGCATACGATAGGTGTACTGATACTTACCTACCTATGCCTATGTAAATCGAAACCCTAAAATTAAGAAAGTTTGGAGCCTACCCATAAGGGATTGAAATATGAATATGTTCCAAGATTACAAATGGCTTTCGCCAAAAATTAAAAGAGCGCAGGCGATAATAAAGCCCATGCTAAAAATACTTCAGGAGGAGGGAAAAGAATTGAAGGTTTTAGATGTGGGGTGCGGCGACGGTACGGTTTCAGAAGAAATAATTAAATTAGGAAACGAAGTTTGGGGAATTGATAAGAATCCAGAAGCGCTTAAAGAGGCGGGAAAAAGAGGGGTAAAAGTTTTTGAAGGTGATTTAGAAAAGAGTTTACCTTTTGAAAATAATTTTTTTGATGTTATTTGGTGTCTAAGAACTATTGAGCACGTTTATTATACTGAACATCTTTTAAGCGAATGTCATCGTATTTTAAAACCTAATGGAATTTTAATTATTACTGCTCAAAACATTGCCTCCTTTACTAATAGAATAAGGGTTCTTTTTGGATTTTATCCTCTTTGGGTAGCTCCGAGCGAAAATTATCCCTGGGAGAGACATTCTCACCCACGATTTGTTGACCATATGAGATGTTTTACAAAATCTATGTTTAAAGAAGTTTTAAAAAGAGCTGGATTTGGGATTGAGAAAATCACGGCAGATTTTGTTTGTTTTAATTTTGGAAATATAATTTTTCCTCCTTGGTCAGAATTTTTAGGAAAAATTTTTCCATCTTTTGGCGAAACATTAATTGCCAAAGCGAGAAAGGTTGTGTAGTAGCAAAATTAAGTAGACTTGGATGTTTCTTAATTGGTTAAACGGTGATTGAAATGAAACAATCCAAGCCTACGAGTAGTAATAATAGTGACCAGTCCTTTTTGCTTTTTCGGAAGCG
>Ga0315314_1000211_pt1 | contig 75459 bp, 78 predicted proteins | sample TDP9_MG_FD_203631 | JGI IMG/M metagenome (GOLD analysis project Ga0315314, IMG submission 203631) | Freshwater sediment microbial communities from Lake Towuti, South Sulawesi, Indonesia - TDP9 | ecosystem: Environmental > Aquatic > Freshwater > Lake > Sediment | place: Indonesia: South Sulawesi...
TGGTGACTTTGATTCCAATTTTCTCGAAAACATCATGGAGGTGCCTGAAATAGCATGTCATAGACTCACCTAGGAATAGTTTGTACAGTGCCTTGATAAAAGTCTAACAGATGGTGACATGTTCCCTCAACTGCGCCCTGCTGTTGCTTTGAATGCTGAAACAATTTTATTTAAGAGGCTGTAGAATAAGGGAAAATGGTGACTACCTTATGGGAATCGACGAGATTAAGAAAATTTGCGTTGTGGGTGCCGGCACCATGGGGCATCAGATTGCCCTCCAATGCGCCGTCCACAACTACGACGTGCACCTAGTCGACATACCGAAAGAGGCTTTAGCCAAGGCTGAGGAAAAGATTAAAAAAGTTCTTGAAGAGAGAGTTGGCCAAGGAGAAATCTCCTCTGAATCTATACAAAAAGCGCTTTCACGGATCAGTTACGCTACCGACCTCGAGAAGGCGGCTGGAGACGCTGACTTCGTCATTGAAGCTGTCTCTGAGGACGTTGAAATAAAGCGTCAAGTTTTCAGTCAACTGGATCACATCTGTCCTTCCCACACCATTCTTGCAACTAACAGCTCTTCCATAAGATGTTCCCTCTTGGTCGACGCCACGAAACGTCCTGAAAAAGTGGTGAACATGCATTTCCTCAATCCTGTTTGGGTCAGACCTTTAGTTGAGGTGATGGGTTCAGCTGGCACTTCGGAGGAAAGCATCAAAACCACGGTGGAGTTAGGTAAACGCATTGGCCTGACTCCTCTTGTCGTAAACGGGGAAGTTACAGGCTACATTTACAACCGATTGTGGAGAGCCATAAAGAAGGCGGCGCTATACATTGCGGACAAGGGGTACGCCTCCGTTGAAGATGTGGACCGCGCCTTCATGATAGGCATTCCAGCGCCCTTCGGGCCCTTCATGGGCATGGACGCTGTTGGCTTGGATGTGATCCTTGCCATTGAGGAACAGTGGTATAAGGAGAGCGGGGACGAAAGCGACAAGCCTCCCAAAATCTTGGTAGAAAAGGTGAAGAGAGGAGAACTGGGCGTCAAAACGGGCAAAGGCTTCTATCAGTATCCGAATCCAAGTTTCGAAAAACATGGCTGGCTGAAAGGAGAACCAGAGAAAAATCTTAAAACCATTACGCGTCCGTAATGTTTACTTTACCCGTGAAATCGAAGCTGTAGCCTTGATTCCCTTTCTGAGACTTCGAGTTATAAGGCAACCTCTCTCCACAATTGCCCTACACCTCTCGAAGGCATTGAGGTCCTCGTCAGGGATCTCCACCTGAACCTGAAGGCCAATTTCATCAACATAATCTCGACCAAACTCATCCTTGGCCATGGTCACCTCCGCCTTAGACCTGAGGGCGCCCACCTCAACACGGGTCTTTTTGAGGAGGGTGAACAACCAGCCGGTTGTGCAATACGCGACTGATGCCGCTAGAAGCTTGCGGCTTACTCCTTCCATTTGTTCCGGAGAGACTCTGGACCCTGCGATGACTAGGTCGTCAACTGCCCCGTGCGCGAATTTCACCTTAAAATCTAGGTCTCCAAGATATTCCAGTTCGACGCCAATCTTCTCCATCTCTCATTCACCATTCTAGAAGCCTACACGTATTCTGACTATAAGACTTTGCATAAAGAAGTGAGAAAGATTCTCAGCTGGCAAAAGTTTCTTTTAGGTAGTCGTCTAAGGTTTCGCCGGGGATAACTTCTATGCTGTAGTCCCTTGGATCTATTGAATGCTTATAATTCTTGGCTGGAACGATGACTTTCTTGAATCCCCACATTTCAGCAGCTTTAATCTTTTCGTGTAGCCCGCCGACAGCCGTTACTTGTGTAATGTCGTCTACGCCGACGTTGATTTCTCCTGTTACGGCAACGTCTTGTCGAATCGGTCTTCCTTCAATTAATGAACAGAGAAGAATCGTCATGGTGACGCCGGCGCTTGGTCCGTCAACTCCGTAGGCTTGAGCGAAATCTATGTGCGTAAAATAGTCTTGGGCAATGTCGGCGCCATATCTCTGCAGGATAACGCTTCTCACCTTCGCCACGCTATCCGCGATGAATTCTTCTTTTCCTTCCTTAGCTATGCCCGTGACTTTGTAGTATCCTTGTATGGGATTTCCGTGCCTTTTGTTGCGCTTTTCCAGGAAACCCTTGACGGTTAAGACGTTGCCAGTCATTTCTCCGCTGTAAGGGTCCTTGACAACGGCGAGTCCGTAGATTTGTCCAAGCTTCGCCCCCTCCGGCCTAATCTCAAGAAGTTCTCCTCTTTCGCTCATTTGATGTTCCAGTATTTGCTTCTGGATGGTCTTGCAATGCTTCTCTATAGCTTCTTTAACATGTCTTCTTTCAACCAGTTGCAAACCTTCATTCATTGCCAATGTAGCTGCGGTTTTTATGAGGGCTATCATGGGTCGGAACTTCGTGGTTAAGGCGTCCTTCTTGTCGCTTCGCCTACGCCCCTCGTCAATTATTTCTTCGCACGCCTCCCTACTGAATGGAATTAAACGGAACCGCGAAACCTCCTGGGCAATGAACTGAACGTATTTGCGACGGTTTTCAACAGTATTCGGCATGTCATTATTCATCCTGACAACTTTCCCGTAGCCATAGATTCTATCCATAAGTGCTAGGTGAATTTGTCCAATGCTGTCAAAGTTTCCAGCACCGACCAAAAAGCACATGCATGGCACGGGTTCTGTTGCCACAGCCATTGCAGCGGTTCCCCCAGCATCGCTCCATCGGCTTCTCAAGGTTATGGCCAATTGACCGTCTTCCAGAACCGTAAGCAACGTGATGGCTTCATCTGGCTTCAAATTCATGATCTCGTCTATGTAAAGGATGCCAAAATGGGCGCGATGGACGTCTCCAGCAGTCACTCTCTGATGTTCCGGAGTTCCAAGACCACCTGTCTGTAATGGGTCCCAAGCGATGCTTCCAAACAACTGAGCAGAACCATGCCCAGTGGCATCTACAAAAGGTGCCACCCTCTTTGAGTTGTCAACTATAAGCTTAGGAACCTTGGTTGCCCTTGCTCCGCCAATTCCTTTGGAGCTCCCTAAAAATCCGAAGCGACCAAGAACAGTTACTAGAACCAAAAACATTAGCATCATTCCGGCGGGAAGAAAAGTTGTGCTTCCGATGGTTATAAAGGCGTCCAACATGAATTTCCAAAAGTTACCTTCATATATCGTTTGTATGGGATCTCCGAAACTTGTTAGCACGTTTGCGTCCCAGCGAAGTTTCTCTTGCCATAGGTAATAGAAGCCAGCGAACATGAAAATTGAGGCTACACATATGAGTAGGTATATCAAAAATTTAATTCCCACTCTCTGAAGGAACAGCTTCTTTGCTTCTTTCAATTTCTCCTTTAAGAGAATCTTTTTTCCTTCGCCCGCAGGATGACAGGAGGTTCTTGGTTCGCCAGGAATTATTTCGTTTTCCCAGCAGACTACATCTTGAAGTTGAATGTTTTCTTTCTTATATAACTCAGTCAAGTGAGCCGCAAGTGCTCTTCCAATCAAGGACTTGCCAGTTCCAGGGTCTCCAAGCAAAAGAAGGTAGGGTCCGGGAGGGGTAGTTTTGGTGATTAAAGGTTTTTCCTTTTTTAGGTCCTTCCATGCCTCATACCACTTCTCCTTTTTGAGGTACTTGAGTTTATGAACCCACTCTTCTAGGCATAGATAGCACTCGTTTAATGCTCGTTCTTGCCCAATAACCCATTCGAGGAGGTTCGCGGAAACCGGATAACCCTCAGTAGATTTGAAGGTTTTCCAGTTCCATTTCTTGCCACGGATAACTTCAGTTTCCTCCCCTAAATATCCCACAGTTGCACCTTCCAATTTTGAGCCTACTACCAGCTGGTCTATGCGCTTTTCAACTAGGGCTTAATCTCCCATGATGAAACAAGCTTTCCCAGTCAAATTAAGCCTTATTTCAAAATGAGGAACATAGCGGAAATGGACTGGAGTAGAGGTGAATAGCTATCTGAAAAGAATAAACATTAAGAGTTAGCTGGCAAACTTAGTAGTTACAAACAATAGAGGAATGAACGATGAAGGATGGTATCGCCGTAATAGGTGCAGGAGTGATTGGCGGAGCCATAGTGAAAAGTCTGCTAAAAAGTAAATATGATGGTAAGATTACAGCCACCGAAATAAGACGAAAAATAGAAAAAATACAGGAACTAGAAAAGTTAGGGGCAACAATAACCTGGGATAACAAGAAAGCCGCGAAAGAATCTGGCATTATTTTTATATGCGTTAAGCCAAACGATGTGGAAACAGTTCTGAAGGAAGTAAGCAAAGAAATCGAAGGAAAACTGGTAATTTCTACAGCCGCTACGATTCCGCTGGGATTTTATAAGAAGACAGTTCCTAAAGCCAGATTCGTTAGGACCATGCCAAACGTTGCCGTTTTGGTGCAAGAAGCCTTTACCGCCTACTGTTGCGACAATGACGTAACTTCAGAAGATAAAAGGAAGGTTAAGGAGATTCTAGACGTTATGGGAATCTGTGAAGAGGTTGAAGAAAGACACATGGATGCCATAACCGCCTTAAGCGGCAGCGCGCCAGGATACATCTCCATAATAATAGAAGCCCTCATGTACGCGGGTTTAAAAGTTGGCTTACCCAGAGAACTAGCCTTCTACAGCTCGGCGCAGTCAGTTCTTGGAACAGGAAGGCTCATCTTAGAAACAGGAGAGCACGCGGCTAAAATAAGAGACATGGTGACTACGCCTGGCGGAACCACCATCGAAGCCATATACGAACTTGAAGGCAGCCAAATCAGACCAGCCCTAATGAGGGCAGTTGAGGCAGCAACCAAAAAATGCGAGAAAATCCGAGAAGCTTGGGGAATCAGCCAAACTTAATCAAGACTTAAATTTCTCTCCCATCCACTATACAATTATGCCAAAAGAAAGAGTTATTGTTCTAATGGGTTCCAAAAGAGACTACGAGTTCGCTTCCCGCATTGGCGATTTTCTTAAAGAGGAAGGTTTCCCAGTTGCGTGCGAATACAACATTGTTTCAGCGCACAAGACTCCCAAAAAACTGCTAGACGACCTACAAGAATACGAAAAAAGCGGCGACAACATTGTCTTAATCACGGTTGCCGGGCTATCCGACGCCCTTTCCGGCGTTGTAGCTGGCTACACAAAATATCCAGTTATAGCTTGTCCCCCAGATTCTGAAAAATACGGAAGGGTCAAAATCTTTTCCTCTGTGGCAACGCCGAAGGGCATAGCGGTTGCCTACATTCCCGAGCCTGAAAATGCTGCTTTTGCGGCTGTGAAAATCCTTGCCCTATCCAACATTTCTTTATATGAAAAAATTAGTCGGTACAAACGAAAAATGGAAGAAAACGTTTATGAAAGCGCTGAAGAGATAAGAAAATCCAGATTTAAAGGTGAAAGGCTGAAATAATGGCTTATGATGTTCTCCTAGAAACAAATTTGCCCTTCCCCCTTTTCAAGAGGGGAAAAGTTAGGGACGTATACGATCTTGATGAGAGGTTGTTGATTGTTTCCACCGACAGAATTTCAGCTTTCGACGTTGTTCTGCCCAATGGCGTGCCTCACAAGGGAGAGGCGTTAAACAGACTTTCCGTCTACTGGTTTGACCAAACAAAAAACATAATTCCCAACCACATCTTGGACATCGTCGACCCGAGAATGGTTTTAGTCAAGAAAACCGACCCAATAAAAATAGAATTCGTCGTAAGGGGCTATCTTTACGGCTCAGCTTGGGAAAGATACAAAGAAGGGAAACCAATCTGCGGAATCAAACTGCCTCCCGGTTTAAGAAAGGCTGAAAGGCTTCCAGAACCAATTTTGACGCCAACCACCAAGGCTGAGGTAGGCCACGACATCGAAATGACGTCGAATAACGTTGTCAAAAAAATTGGGAGAGACGTCGCAGAAGAAATTGAGGAGGCATGTCTAAAAATTTACGAAAGAACTTCTGAAAAAGCTGAAGCCAACGCTATAGTGGTTGCCGACACAAAATTTGAATTCGGCTTATATGATGGAGAACTAATCCTCATCGACGAATTGTTCACTCCTGACTCATCTAGGTTTTGGCCCCGAGAAAAATATGAAGTTGGAAAGGACCAGTTCAGCTTTGACAAGCAGTATGTAAGAGACTATCTAGACTCTCTTGATTGGAACAAACAACCACCAGCGCCAAGCCTGCCAGATCACGTCATTCTCGAAACTTCAAAGAAATATATCGAAGCCTATGAAAGGTTAACTGGAAGAAAATTTTGACAAGGATTTAACCTAATTAACGTAAAAGGTGTTAAAGCATGGCAAGGAAGCTCTCTGAAGAGAGGAAGATACCGCGCACCATGTCTACTCAACACCCTGATAACGCGAATGTTCCTCCATGGTGTGGAGGCGAAGTAATTCAAGGAGATGCTGAGGTTTACGAGGCTTACTTTGCGTATAGTAGCCTCGGTTGCCACGAAGTCATGTGGGATTCCGAGGGAAAGGATGCAGACACGCGTGTTATTAGGAAGTTGCTGGCCAACCATAGAGACTACTTTAGGGAGAACGTTATTGGAAAAAACGTATTCCTCACTTACCGAATTCCCAATCCTAAAGTTGAGGTTGCTGAAAGAAAAATAGTGGTGGAGACCCTTCAGAACATACCCGTGGGCCACGATGTAGCCACAACCTTCTATGAGAAGGAGGTTATACCCATCTTTGAAGTGATACTTCCCTTCACAACCGATAGCAAGGACCTTGTCTGGCTATTTAATTACTATAAGAAGGCTGTGGTTGGAGTTCAAGACATAGAACTGGATAAGTCCGTGAAAGTTAAGGACTGGATAGGCTCCTTCAAACCCATCAGCATCGAGCTAATTCCATTAATAGAGGATATGGAAAGCCTCCTAAAAATAGATGAAATTGTTGAGCCCTACATGGATGCTGTTCAGCCGAGGTACGTTAGGGTCTTTATAGCAAGATCAGACCCAGCCCTCAACTATAGCCTTGTATGTGCCATGATCCTTTCTAAGCTTGCCCTTTCAAAGCTAAAGTCCCTAGAGAAAAGGAAGGGAGTCTCAATCTATCCAATCATAGGGGTGGGATCCATGCCCTTCAGAGGTCACCTATCTCCAGACAACCTGCAAGGCTTTCTCAGCGAGTATAGGGGAATATACACCGTAACCATCCAGTCCGCCTTAAAATACGACTATCCTCTTGAAGATGTTAAAAGGGTTGTAAGGGTTCTTAACGAGAAACTTCCCTACGGCGAACCGGCTCTCATTGAGTCTAACGAAGAGAAAGCTCTGCTGGAAGTGCTTAGGAAGTTTAAGGTGAGGTACCAGAGGATTGTGGAGGATTTGGGGCCTTTGATAAATAGCGTAGCCTCTTACATACCCGAGAGAAGGGCTAGGAAGCTTCACATAGGTCTCTTCGGCTATAGCAGAAAAGTGGGGGGAGCAGTTCTTCCAAGGGCTATACCGTTTGCTGGAGCCCTTTACTCTCTAGGTATACCACCGGAGTTCATAGGTTTTGAAGCGTTGAATAGCTTAAGTGAAGACGAATGGGATGTGCTAAATAAGTATTACACAAACATGAAGTATGACGTCGACACGGTTGCGGGATATTTATCCTGGCAGAATGTAAACACGCTTATGGACATGTACAAGCAAGTTTCAAGGAGGGCCGGAGCGGAGGAACAAAGGTTAAGGTCAGCACTGACAGAGCTATTGCTGGACCTTAAAGTAGTTGAAGAAAAACTTGGTATTAAATTGGGACCAAAAATTTTGGCTCAAAGGAAGTATGAAAATATCGTAGGCAATTTTTTCATCTCCTATATGGAGCGGGACGACGAGGAGGCTAAGGGATATCTTGAAGAGGCTGCTAGGCTAAGGAGATGTCTTGGATAGCGAAGGATGTTCATTTACTCAAAATTGATATGACGTTATAAAAAAAGGTTAAATATTCTCAGCAGTCCTTTGTGGTGAGGGATTTTGATGGTTATAGAAAGAAATGAAATGCAAGAAATCGTGAAAACTTATCAAGAACCAATAGGTCTCAATTTGGGATCCCATTCTGCCCTAGACGCTTGGCAAGGTCAAAGGGACTACGCCATAAGAAGCATAATCTACACGACTCCTGGAAGGGCTAGAATTTACCTCCAAAACCCCATGGTTGGCAAGCCCGACGAAGAAGTGGAGGATCTGCCAAAGCTGGTTAAAAGAGATTTGAAGATTGTAAACGACCCGAAGGACATAAAAAAGAAGGGTGGATGGAGAAGCGTCATCGTAATTTTAGATAAATACTCTGACATCGTTAAATATACTGACACTCTAGTGGATTTAGAATGTTTACAAATTCCAAACAGAGCCTTTGCCGTCTATGTTGGCGGAGACGAAAACTGCAGTGTCATTGAAAAGGAATTCGCGGTTCCAATCCTTGGTTCAAGAAAACTGCTAAAAATTGAAAATAGAGGGGAAATTGAAAAAGATTATTATTGGTTTGCTGAACAGGCTGGCATTCCCTGTCCAAGCTCCTACAAATTTGAGGTTCACAAGAGGGGTATAAGATTCAAGGAGCCCATTGACGAACCAATCCTTCTGAAGGCTGAGCATGCTCACCGAGAATTTGAAAGAGAATTCATTTTTGCGGCGGATTCCAAGGACCTAGAAGAAAAAGTGGAGCGAGAAATGGAAGCGGGAACACTAGACAGAGAATCTCTGGAAAACGCTCGAGTTGAACAAATAGTTTTGGGACCTCATGCGAACTTCAACTTCTTCTTCTCACCCTTAGACGCGAAGGAAGAGTGGGGAGACACAGAGAAGTGGTACGCCAAACTATACAATGTTGGCTTGGAGGATGCAAGAATCTGTTTAGCAAACCAGTTTCTATCCATAGACGAGAGAAGAGAAACCATACTAGACGGCGTGAAGAGGCTGCCAATAGACGTTCAAGAAAAAATTAGGAGGGTACCATCCTTTGAAGTCACCGCCCACGTGCTCATGAGCCTGAGGGAATCCCTGCTAAAGGATGTTCACAGATACGCGGATAGATTTCTGTTAGCAACTCTGAAACATGAACCACCTGGAACCATTGGCGCCTGGTGTCTCCAGACACTTATCACATGGGACAAAGTTTCGAAGTACGAACTGAAACCGAAGGTTAAGGTAGATTTCACTGGCGGTGCCGAACCGAAAACTGCGGTTGACTATGGTTTATATGATGTTCCAAAGGGGAAAGAAGCTTACATGCATATTCCGGTTACGCAGGATGTTGCTTTGAGGCATGGTGGCGGAACCAACGTGCACATGGGAATAGGCTCCCAGTACGCAAATGCGAAGTATAGAAGAAGGATGAGCATGGGCGACAGAATAGCCCTAGAAATAAAGAGGGCACAAAAAGAGAAACAACTACAAGAAATAGTTACCTGACCAAATTTTTCAACTTGAAATACCAGAACGTACTAGAGGACTATTAGAGAGGAAAGGCTTGTTGAAAGCCCTAATCATCTATGATTCAAAGACGGGAAACACGGAGAAAATGGCTTTTATGATTGCTGAAGGAGTAAGGGAAGTAAACGATGTTGAGTGTGTTATCAAACGGGTTGAAGACGCCACGCTGGATGACCTGATCCAAGCACATGGCATAATCATGGGATCTCCAACCTACTATGGATGCATGAGCGGAAAACTGAAAGAATTCTTGGACAAGAGCGTCGAAATCCATGGCAAACTGGAGGGAAAGATTGGAGCCGTCTTTACTTCTTCTGGGGGAACCGCCACCGGAGCCGAAACCACTCTTCTATCGATTTTGAAGGCGATGTTAATCCACGGAATGATAGTTCAAGGCAACCCTAAAGACAAGCATTACGGAATGGCTGTAATTGAAGCCCCGGGCAAGAAAGAAGAGAAGTTATGTAGAATGTTTGGGCGCCGGACAGCCGAACTTATAAGAAAAATCCACCAATGAACCAATTAGTGAAACCTATGCCAAAGGAATTCTCATATGCCGAGGCGGGCGTGGACAGAGAAGCAAGAGCAAAATCCAAAGAAGCCCTGTCAGCCCTTAAACAAACTCACAAGTTTAGTAGATACGGAAAAGTGGTTAAACTCCCCTACGGAAACATCTTTCCAGTAGGCGACCGATACCTAGACCTAGTCATAGAAGGCATCGGAACCAAAGTTCTTCTGGCACAACTGGCAGATAAATACGACACTATTGGAATAGACGGAGTTGCCATGGCTGTCAACGACGTGATAAGGTCTGGCGCCACCCCCTTAGCAGTTGTCGACAACATACACGCTCAGGTCTCCGATCATCATCTGATTAGGGAGTGGATGAAAGGCATAGTGAAAGGCGTCACCGAAGCCGGATGCCTAGTTCCAGGCGGAGAAATAGGAGACGTAGCAGACATAATAAAGGGGATAACGGAAGGCAAGGGCTTCGACATGATTTTCGCCTGCATCGGCGAACTGTTCGAGAAAGACATCATCTTTGGAAATAGCATCAAGCCCGGAGATGTCGTGATTGGTTTGAGGAGTTCCGGCATCCACAGCAACGGAATATCCTTGGCAAGGAAAGTTCTCTTCAAAGAATGGGGAGGCAAATACGAGCCCTTCGACATTCCAGAAGGCTTCACCCGAGAAATCGTCTACGAAGTCCTGGAGCCAACGAGAATATACGCTAAGCCATTGCTGAACGCCGCCAAGGAGGTCAAGCTAAAGGGAGCCGTTCATATCACCGGCGACGCCTACCTAAAATTCGACAGGCTAATGAGGTTCTCTAAGGGAATAGGATTCGAATTCAACAATTTTAAACCTCAACCAATCTTTGAACTAATCCAGAAAACCGCTGCAGAGGTTAGAGGCGCCATCAAAGACGAGGAAATGCTGAAGACTTTCAACATGGGATGGGGCTTCGCAGTCGTCATGGACAAAACTGATGAAGAAAGTGTAACTGACAGCCTCGAAAAAAGTGGAGTTGAGGCTGAGCGAATTGGGAAGGTAACCGATTCTGGAAAAATTATTGCTTTGTATAAAGGTAAAAAAATAGAGTTAAGGTGATCTGTTTAAACCTTTGTTTAAATTTTTCTCTAAATAAGATTTAAATTTTTAATTGTTCAACTATAATCCATGATGTATAGAGCGAAGATCGAGGTTCGTCTGAAGCCGGGGCACTCTGATCCCGAGGGAGAAATGACTTGCCAGTCTCTAGGGGAATTGAACTATTCTGTGAAAAGCGTTAGCGTAAGCAAGGTTTATGAGGTTTATTTTGAGGCAAGTTCCAGAAAAGAAGCTGAGAAGCAAGTAGACGAAATGTGTAGAAGGCTGCTCGCCAACCCAACCAAAGACCATTACAGATTCGAAATCGAGGAAGCCAAATGAGCATATATGTCAAGAGAAACGTACCCTACGAACTTTTCGAGGTAGATCTGTCAAGGACTGACGATAAACAACTCCTTCAAGTTAGCAGAGAACTAGGAATCGGTTTAAACCTAAATGAAATGAAAGCAGTTCAAAAATATTTTTCCAGAAAGAAAAGAAACCCAACAGATGTGGAGCTTCAAACCATCGGTCAAACATGGTCTGAACACTGCTACCACAAAACCTTCAAAGGAGACATAGCCACTCCAAAGGGCGAAATAAAAAGTCTCTTCAAAACCTACATAGCCAAAGTAACAGACGAACTCAGTCCGCCTTGGTGCATTTCAGTATTCGAAGACAACGCTGGCATAATCGACTTCGAAAGAGGCTACGCCATCGCAGCAAAGGTGGAAACCCACAACCACCCATCAGCCATCGAACCGTTCGGAGGAGCCGCCACCGGAACAGGCGGCGTCATAAGAGACATACTAGGCGTGTGGGCCGACCCCATAGCCTGCACAGACGTTCTGGGCTTCGGTCCGCTAGCTTATGACTACGAAAAGCTTCCCCCGGGAACAAAGCATCCGAAGTACCTTTTCAGAGGAGTTGTAGCTGGCATAGGCCACTACGGAAACAACATGGGAATTCCAACGGTTAATGGAGCCATATACTTCGATGAAAGCTACGTGGGCAACGTTGTAGTCTACTGTGGATGCATAGGAATTCTTCCAACTGAAAAATTCGTGAGAAAAACCAAACCAGGAGACTTCGCTATTCTTGTTGGTGGAAGAACCGGAAGAGACGGAATCCACGGAGTAACCTTCGCCTCAGCCGAATTAACAAGGGAATCCGAAGAAGTGTCGAGACCAGCTGTTCAAATCGCAAATCCCATAGAAGAAGAAAGACTCAAGCGGGCCATCATCAAAACAAGGGACGAAGAACTAGCCTCAGCCATAACAGACCTAGGAGGCGGAGGCATATCTTGCGCCACTGGCGAAATGGCGCACAGGTCCAACTGCGGAGTCTACGTTGAATTGGAAAAGGTTCCGTTAAAGTATTCGGGTATAACTCCTTGGGAAATCTACATCTCCGAATCACAGGAGAGAATGCTTCTTTCGGTTCCGGAGAAAAATCTTCAAAGGGTTTTAGATATTTTTGAAAGCGAAGACGTGGAGGCAACTCCCATCGGCAGATTCACCAATGACGGCATGCTTAAGGTTGATTATTTTGGGCAGAGAGTTGCCGAGTTAGATTTGGACTTTATGTTCCAGCCTCCGAAGGTGAGAAGAACCGCAAGGTGGAAAGAACCAAGCTATGAGGAACCAAGTTTTCCAGAACCAGAGGACCTAACCTACGACGTTTTTAAACTGCTTTCCTCACCGAACATCGTCAGCAAGGAATCTGTGATAAGAACCTACGACCACGAGGTGAAAGGGAACACCGTTCTGAAACCATTGCAGGGTAGGTATGGGGGTCCCAACGACGCGGCGGTCATCAAGCCTCTATCAGATTCTTGGAGGGGAACCGTGATTTCCTGCGGAATGAATCCCAACTACGGAAAGATAGATCCCTACTGGATGGCCGCCTCCTGCATAGACGAGGCTATCAGAAATAACACGTCGGTTGGTGGCAGAAGAATAGCCTTACTTGACAATTTCACGTGGGGAAATCCGGAAAAGTCTGATAGGTTGGGTTCGTTGGTTAGGGCTTGTCAAGCCTGCTACGATTTTGCCAAAGGTTTTAGAACACCCTTCATTTCTGGAAAGGACAGCCTCTACAATGAGTCTCCTCTAGGACCAGTTACGCCAACCCTTCTAATCACGGCGATTGGAGTAATCCCAGACGTGAGGAAAACGGTTTCTATGGATGTGAAACAGCCGGGAAACATCATCTACATAGTCGGCCAGACTCGCCCAGAGCTTGGAGGCTCCGAATACTACCGATTAAAAGGTTTCATGGGGAAAACTGTTCCAAAAGTTAGAGTAAACCAAGCCAGAAAGATTATGAGCTCAATCATAAAAGCCATGGACTCTGGATGCGTCTGGTCTTGCCATGATCTCTCTGAGGGAGGTTTGGCGGTTGCCGCTGCGGAAATGTCCTTCGGCGGTGGGTACGGAATGGACCTCTACTTGAAAAATGTCCCGAGAACCAGAGGAATGGGTAGAAACGATTTCATTCTTTTCTCTGAGTCAAACAGCAGATTCTTGGTGGAAGTTCCAGAAAAACGCAGAGAAGATTTCGAAATCTTGATGAAGGGCAGCATCCACGCAGCGATTGGCAAAGTTAAGAAAGAGGGTTATCTTTCAGTCTTCGGTCTGGATGATGAAAAGGTGGTTGACGCCAGCCTAGCCGAATTGAGGAACCGCTGGAAAAGCGCATTGGGAGGTTAATAATGAAAAAAGAGGAAATTCGCGTTTGCATAATGAGGGTTGGCGGAACAAACTGTGACGCTGAGACTAAACGGGCATTGGATGATTTGGGAGTTGAGGCGGAAATAGTTCATTTGAACGAAGTAGTCAAAGAGGGGAAACTCCTCGATTACAACGCCCTCGTGTTTCCAGGCGGATTTTCCTACGGCGACTACGTGCGAGCTGGAGCAATTTGGGCTAAAGGAACCCTAGCCAAGCTTCGCCACGATTTAAGAAGATTCGTTGAAGAGGGAAGACCTGTCTTGGGGATTTGCAACGGTTTTCAGGTTTTGGTTGAAGCCAGCCTACTACCAGGATTTGAAGGTGGCAGCGAATATCCAGAGGCAGCCTTGGCAACAAACGTTCCGATAGGATACCACTGTAACTGGGTTTACGTCAAACACGAAAACTCTGGCAGATGCGTTTTTACCCGTAGAATCCGGAAGGGAAAAGTGTTGAGGATTCCTGTGGCTCATACTGAGGGTAGGTTCCTCTTTTCAAAAGAAAACGAAGACAACTACTTGAAAAAGCTCTATGATAACGATCAACTTGTTTTCAGATACTGCGACGAAAACGGCGAGTATGCGAATGGAAGGTATCCGGTGAATCCAAACGGCGCTTTCCACGACATTGCTGGCATCTGCGATCCCTCTGGAACCATTTTCGGCTTGATGCCCCATCCAGAAAGAGCCTACTACAGTTGGCAGCTGCCAGACTGGACTAGGGAGGAAAGGATGCCAAGATACGGCGACGGAAAACCAATCTTCGAATCTATGGTTGATTTTTTGAGAAAGAAATTCTAGAGCTTACATGTCTTGCAATTCTGAGAATCTGGGGAGTCCTGTTCTGGCACCCATTTTTGATATACATCGGGCGGCAACGAAGTTTCCGAGTCTTCCGCATTCGTATAGGTCTCGTCCCTTAATCAAACCATAGAGGAAACCGGCACAGAAGGCGTCACCAGCGCCGGTTGTGTCCACAAGCTTTTTTTCAAAGGGCTCAACTAAGTGGCTTTCTTTGCCATCCGTGACGTAGCATCCTCTCTCGCCGAGCTTAACTGCAACTATGCTAACACCTTCTTTTATCAAGGTTTTTGAACCCCCCGCGTAATCTTTTCCCGTAAGTAGTCTAATTTCATTTTCATTTGGAAGCATGACGAAACTTCTCTTGATTATTGGTTTTAAAGACGTCAAGCTCTTTCTTGCGTAAAGTGCTCCGGGATCAAAACTTATTTTTGCTTTAGAAAGCGTTTTCACGAGCTTTTTTTGGGTTTCGAAGGGTTTCTTTCCAACAAAGGATGTTAAATGGAGAAATTCGGCGCGACTGGCATACTCCAGATTGATTTCTTTGAATTCCAGCCAGTCGTTGACGCCGGGGTCAACGTACAGGGCTCTTTCACCTTTCATGTCGATGTATCCCATGACAACGCCGCTTCTTCCCTGTTTCGAGATTATTATTCCGCTGGTATCTACGTTCTCTTTCCTGAAATCATTTAGGAGAAGCCTTCCTTCACGGTCTTCAGCAACCTTTCCAATAAAACCAGTTTCTAGTCCCAGCCTCGCCAAGCCTACAATGGTGTTTGCGGCAGAACCGCCGGGAGACTCCTTGAAGTCTATGACGGAGCTTTCTTCTTCCTCTTTGGCAATCATGTTTACTTTGTAGAGTTTGTCTACGTTGAGGGCGCCGAAGCCAATAACATCCAAGCTCATGGGAACAACTCTCGCAGGTATATTTTATGTCTACCAAGCTTTCCTCCGTAGTTTCCAGCCGAGATTTTGATAACTCCGTTCACGTTGCCAGCGCTCCTGATGCCAACCTTCATTGCCTCTTTCACTGCCTCCATGGACACACCATTCATCACTATCTCCGGAATATAATTGACACCCTCAGGAACCTTTGATTCCTTTCCCAACTTTTCCTTTAGCGTTGGACAGTAAGGATGATTGGTGGTGGGGCCTATCCATGGGAATTTTGTTTCTGGTTTTGAGCCAGCTGAGCAGATGTCGAAGGGAGTGACGACTCCTTCAATTTGGTGTATGGCTTCTAGCACTTTTCTGCCCGCCTCCATGACTGCCCGCTTGGTTTTGCACATGTACCAAAAGTTTGCTCCCATGATGCCCTTTGCATAGCCTAAATGGCGCTCTATGAGGAAGTCGGGAACCATGATGGGAACAACAATCATGTTGCGTCCGTAAAGTTTCTCTTCCCATTCAAAGCCGTCTCCGCAGTGGCCAACCCTCTCCATCATGTCAATTTTTCCAGCTGGATTTGGCAAAGCGTCGAAGATGGCGGTGAAGGGTTTTACGAGTATGTCCTGGCGTATGCGGTATGACAGTTCCGTCTCAAGTTTCTTAATTGAGGCATCTAAAGGCTTTCCCTCTTCGATTCCTCCCCAAAACTGTAAAATTGCGCCCTTGCGTCCGTCTGGAGTTTCCTTTTCGCCCAACCATTTTTCGATGCCTCCTTCGATTCTGCCGATGACTATCGATGGTGTGGCGGTGGCGTCCTCAACCGCCCTCCTTAAAACTTCTTCACCATCAGCGGTAACGATAACTCGGCAATACAAACCGTCGAAAGCTTCTGCGTAGGTGTCTTCGATTTCAACGTTCATAGCATCACTGCTTAATAAATGAAGAGTAGGAATACTTTTAAATTGTTTTAAAACCGAGTCTCAGCCGCTTTGGCATAAGTCAGAACGCAAGAGATGTCACATACCAAAGCATAGAAAGTTTATTATCGACAGGATGGCGCTCAGATACCATGGTGAATAATTCATGAACCGAAAGGCTATCTACGTGGAAAAAGCTGCGTCACTCTTTAGGGAAGGGCACAATTGTGCCCAGAGTGTTTTGCTCACGATGCAAGACTTTTGGAACGAAAAGAAACCTTTGGAACCTAAGATTGCCTCAGCCTTTGGCGGTGGAATCGGAGGAAGAGGATCTTTGTGCGGAGCCTTGACGGGAGGAGTTATTGCAATCGGTCAAAAGTATGGGCGTAATGAACCAATTCTAAAGGGAAGGGACGAAGCTTATTCTTTGGCACTAAAGTTTTACGATAGTTTCCAAAAAGAACTTGGAAGCGTTTTCTGTCGGGATCTTATCGGATACGACCTAACAGACCCGAAAGAGTTGAAGAAAGCATGGGATTCAAAGGTTTTCTTGTATAAATGCGTTCACTTCGTGGAAAAAGCCGTCGGCATTTTGATAGACCTTGAATGATATGTGCGGGCGTTAAACTATCCTAACTTCCCTATGGCTTCTCCTCTAACAGTTTTTCTGAAGGCGCTACTTTCCTTTTTCAATCTCTCCCTGTTGTCAGCAGTGATTATTTCAACTTGGGGGAGGGTTTTAGGACACAACTTGAACATGCTTTCTCGCAATATAGAAGTGGCACAATATTTTTTCAGTCCAGAAGGACCCCATTCTTTGACTAGCCTAATGACGTGATCTTTGCCAAACCTGCTGAAGGCATCTGCAAGAACAGAAGTTACAATGGTGTTGCCTGAAAGAACAGCGATTTCAGCTTCTCGTATGGCGTACTCGTTGCCATTAAAAGAGATGGTTAATCCCCCATTCTTTCTAACCATCTGAAAGGGTGGAACATCCGTGATGCTGTCGCCTACGTACATCACGTTGTCAAGGTGGCTGTCCAGCTTCTCGACAATGCTCTGCACAGCCTTTGCTTTTTCATGTCCGCCAACTGGATTAACTTCCTTCAGCATTTTGCCCGATTCCATTTTAGGGATTTCTTCCCAGAATATTTCATCCAGTCTCCGGATAGTTTCTTGGTCTCTCTGGGAGAAATCTTGGACAGACTTGGCGTTTTCGGGTATTTCTATCATCTCCATAGCCGATATTTCTTCCCTAATTTTTCTCAGCGTAGCCGCCTCGTTTTTGCCTACCTCATATTTGTCGATGTCTAGTTTGGTGCAGTAAATGTTGTCATAGGGAAAACCAACAAGCTTGCATAGGGAAGAAATGTACTGCTCGTAACTGGTGCTAACGATGAAAGAGAACATGATGTCCTTCACGAATCGCAGGGTGTCTTGTGCCCCGGGAACCAGCAAGATGTTTCTGGAAGAGTATTCCTTTATCTTCTCGTTTGTGGCTCCATAAGCCTTCAAGAAGGGAAGTATGAGCCTCAGCGTGTCTCCAGCCTTGTATCCAGGCTTCTTAACAACATCCGCGAGGACGTCGTCATACCTGCTTATTAAAGCGAAGAAACGGTCCCCATCAGGAACGAAGTAGCTTGTCAATTCAAAGGCGTTGTCGTTCTTTGAAATGGGTCCTTCACAATCTGAAATGAATATCCTCTGGTTTTTTGCAACCATTAGGGCGTCCTCAATTTTTCCATATGCCTTACACTTCTTTCTATGTGCTCTTTTGAAGCGATGTCGTTCCTGTGCCAAAGTGCCCCGCCCTTAATCGCCTTTATGCCTTCTAAGGACAGCTCTCGCGCCTTCTGAATATCGTCTGCAACGCCGACGACGCACACGGCGCGTGACTTAAGCGCGTAGGTTTTTCCTTCCTTTAGCTCCATGGAGGCAGGATAAATTCTGATGTTGCCCCCATATTTTTTGCTCAGTCTATGTGCTTCGCTTAAATCCACGGGTTTATCTATATCGCCCTTGTCTACGCGTTCTGGAAATGCGTCTATGTATCCGCCGTAGTTTGGTGGAGCCTTGTAGGTTACGACTGTTGCCTTTTCCTTAAACTCAACTCTTGTCAGGTTTCCGTCTATTATTTTGAAACACACGTCGACAAAGTCGTCTTTCATTATGGGTAACAGATTCTGTATTTCCGGGTCTCCTGGTCGGCTGTTGTTTTCCAGAATTTTTGGTCCCCTGCCCGTGTGGATGAAGGCGCCGTAGAAGGGGATGCCCCGTAGTTCTGGGTTGCTTCCCTTCCCCCTTAACTCTTTGAAGATTTTTTCCATGATTTCAATCTCTTTCTCCCGGTCTGCCTTAGTCATGAAGGGTAGTAGGTCGTCCACATCTTTGTAGGAGCCCATTCCACCAGTGTTAGGGCCCTTATCTCCATCAAAGGCTCTTTTGTAGTCTCGGGTTTCGGGCAAAGGAATCACATGTTTTCCGTCGCAAAAGGCTTGGAAGCTGGATTCTTCGCCTTCAATTTTTTCCTCAATTATCACCGGGCCATGCTCATAGTTGGCTAGGAAATGGTCGAAGATTTGTTCTCGGGTGTTGAAGTGGTCGCCCCAAACGCCTACGCCCTTTCCTGCGGCTGGGCTGTCAGGCTTCACGGCAACTCTGTTGTCAAGTTCGTCTAGCCAAGCGTAGACCTTTTTTCTCACTTCTTCTAGGCTACTGTAATCCTTTGGGTCGAATATCTTGAATTTTGGGTTAACTTCTGGAGCGACTTTTCGGAATAAATATCGTTGCGCAACCTTGCTTCCTTCAATGGCGTATCTTTTCGTTGGGCAGATCATGGGTATGCGGGTTTCTTTTTCGACAACATCCCTTAAACCGTCAATTATCGGCTTTTCAGGGCCAACTATCCCGAAGTCTATGCGGTCCTCGTATTTTTTGGCAAACTTGCAGATTTCTTCTATGTTGAGGTCGGGAATGACAACGTGTCTTTTTGCTTTTTCTACATTAAAGGGATTCCTTTGCTTGTCGGCAACGTAGATTTCTACGGCGTAATTTTCGCTGCGACTGAAGGCATCTACCATCGCAGCTTCCCTTGAACCATAAGAAACAATTAAGATGCCGATTTTTTCCATTAAATCACCCATAGAATGGGGAAGTTTCAGCCATATCGTTAATGGGTGGCAACTTCATATATTCTTCCAGTTTCTTTATATCCCTTCTCGAATCTTTCCTTCATTTCATCTGCCAGTTTCTGAGCCATGGGAGTGGGATATTTTCCGGTAATGCATCCTAAACACAATTCGTTTTTGCTCAAACTAGTGGCTTTGATAAGCCCGTTTACTGATTGATAGTTTACTGCGTCAGCGTCTATTATTTTGGCTATTTCTTCAGCTTCATATCGGGATCCTATCAACTCACCGTAGGTTGACATGTCAACTCCATAGAAGCATGGACCTATTATTCTGGGGAAAGTGATAAACAAATAGACTTTCTTTGCTCCCATTTTGCGTAGTTTCTTCACCACAACTTTGGTTGTGTCGCCTCTAACGATGCTGTCGTCGACTACCGCAACGTTTTTTCCAGCGATTTTGTGGTCGATGATGTTGATTTTTCGGTCTATTGTTGTGAATCGTTCCTCCGGCAGCAGAATAAAAGCCCGTTCTGTCACGTACCTGTGTCTTCTCGAGGCTCTTTCCCATCTTTTGCCAGTTAGTTCGTGAAGACCGAAGGCAGCGTCGTTACCTGTTTCCGGCATCGATATGATTATGTCAACGTCTCCTATGGTTTCAGGATATTCCCTTCCAAGGTTCCTTCCAAATTCTTCTCTCACTTCATATACAAACTTGTCCCCTAGCCTTGAGTCTGGTCTGGCGAAATAGGCAAACTCGAAGGCGCATAGCGCCCTTTTTTCACACTTTACTATTTGCTCCCGAATAAAACCGTCCTCTGAAGCGATCACGAGTTCTCCTGGGTCTATTTCAAAATCAAACTCGAAACTGTTGATGTCCAGACCAACGGTTTCTGAGGATACTGCGCAGGTTTTGCGGTCTTCGCTGTAGCCGCAACAGAGTGGTCTTATTCCGTAGGGGTCTTTGAAGGCGAATAATTCTCCTTTTTGAGTTATTCCAGCTACGGAAAAAGCGCCTTCCAATTCTTTCATGCAGCCTCTGACAGACGAAGCCAAATCGTCTTCTTCCCTGAGTTTCACGAGAAGTTTTCTGGAGATTAGTTGTGCATCGAAATTGTATTGGAAGCTTGGGAATTTTTCTTTGATTTCCTTAAATATTTTCAGACTGTTGACGATGTTGCCGTTGAACGATATGGCAATTTTTGTCTTTCCTAATCTGTCCAGTATTGGCGCGGTGTTCTTTACTAACGATTGTTCATCTGTTCCGCCCGAGGTTGTGTATCTCACATGTCCTAGGCCTGCGAGTCCGGGAAGTCTTCTAACCCATTTTTGAATGGCTTCTCTTTTTATCTTAGGAACCAAATCCAAACCTTTGTGGACATGGAATCTTCCATCAAAAGTGAGAAAACCGTGGGACTGATGACCGCGATGATTCTGGGCTCTTACTCCCCAGTAAACGTAAGGAAACACGGGGCCATTTCCGAAATTCTGGGCTCCGAAAACTCCACAAGCCTCTTTTAAACGTTCTAGCATATTTTTAATTATGAAAGAAGCTATTTATCAATTTTTGTTACAACTTTAAGTTAAAACCAAGATTAACAAAATATGGCTGTGTTTACACTATTTTGGAAGAAGCTTCACGTTTCTTCAAGCACTTAGGATGTTTTCAGCGTTCTTTATGAGGACTACTTTTTTATCCATTGGAACAACAACGTTGGCGGCATACTGGTGACCATCAGCGATGCCGAACCCCTCCGAGGCCTTTATCAAGAGGTCAACGGCACCAGGCTTTTTTCCTTGATCAATGAGGACTTGCATGTTCCTAGGAACTCTGACGGAAACCTTCGCAAAAGTTTTCTCCAGTTTTCCCCAGCCAGGTATGTCTGGCGGCACGTTTACGATGCCGAAAATGTATTTGTTTGGGTTGATTAGGCGTCTTTGATAGGACAGAAATGAACAGAATTGGCCTATAACCTTCGTTCCCATTCCCTTGTACATGTCGCCGGCGTCAAACCATTGGATATGGGTTGTTTCTTTCAATCTTTCGCGATAAAGCCTTGCTATAAGACTTTTGTTTGCTTTTTTCCTCCTCTCTTCCAACTCAGCGATTTTCCTTTTCGCTTCGTCGGTTACTCCTTCCAGACAGACTTTAATTCCAAGTTCTGGTCCCCCCTCATAGTAGCCCACCGCTCCTAAAATTTGAAGCTTCGAGAAAAGGCTGTCGATGCTGGCTCCAAATTTCGCAATTTTGATTTTCTTTCCTTTGCCCTGAACAACTCCATTCTCGATTGCCTCGTCCAAAACAACTTTGTTCAAACTTATGAAGCCGTTTGGAATTTCGCAACTCCCCACTAAGGCTAGGTAGGAGAGATCTTTGTTGCCTTTGTTAAGGGCTTTTGCGAACAAGTAGCAGCATGTGGCTCCCGAGAAGTCACTTTCTCCGCGGAAGCCATAATTTTCTAGGTTGAGGTCGTAAACTCTTGGGTCTGTTGCCGGCGTAGGGTCATGATGATCCAAGATGATGGTTAGGTTTCGACTGGCGTTGCACTCCGAGATGAAGCTGGCATGCGAGGAGCCTATGTCCGCGTAAAAGATGGTTCTGCCTATGTTTTTATGCAGACTTTCAATAACCTCTGGATAGATCTTTTCCAAACAAAAGGTTCTAACTCCGTAACTCTCCCGCTCCAAAGCTGCCTTCACAATTCCGGCTGAGCAAAGACCATCGCAATCATCATGATGTATCAATGTTACTGTCTTGGTTGGCCATTTTCGGAGTTCATTTATTGCTTTATGCATAGCTTGATAAAAGCTACTCAAATCCGTCTTTTCACGCACACGTGAACCTCCGTCGAGAATCCATGTGTTCAGGAGAAGATATCTGTTTCTTTAACGTTCACAAATTCTATCTTGGGTAGAGTATATATTAACAATTGCCGATTATTTCGAAACTCTAAAGACTAGTTGAAAACTAAAGCTTCACAATCTCCTTTGCGTCCAACGCCTCCTGGAATACCGCGTTAGCTCCTTGTATGAACACCTCCAGCGACATCAGTTCGCGACTGACAATTTTGAGGGTTTCAGGAGACATCTTACCCTTCCTCACGAGTTGGCGGCCAGCCTCTTTCGCCGCCTCAAAAATGTCGTCCATAGGTATACCTATCTCCATCATGCGCCTCAATCCCCCTCCATGGGGCCGCAACAGTGCTCCTGCGAATTCTCTCCCTGCATTCTTGCAGGTGGCTTTCATGTGGACAAGCAGCGGGTCGAAGTTGTCCATTTCCCAGAAGCCACAGGTGGAAACCAGCACGACTTTGCCTTGCTTAGTTCCTTCGCGCAGAGGATGACGGCAGTGACCATCGCGTAGCTCGAAAAACGGCTGTGCTAGTGGGATTATTCGGTCCATCAGGTTCTTCATTGGGCCAGAGACTCCGTCTACATAGACCGGGGTGGCGAGCACCCAGATGTCTGCCCCTCGTAGTTTAGGGTAGAGCATGTTCATGTCGTCGTCTTGGTAGCACTTACCTGGAGTCTTGGTCCAGCAGTTAAACTCGCCAGTGCAGGGGTTGATTTTGAGTTTCATTGTATAGAAGAGTTCAACCTTCGCTCCCGCTTCTCTCATCCCATCAAGGAAGGGAGCCAATATCAGAGCTGTATTGCCCTTGTCCATCTTGGGGCTGCAGTTAAATGCCAGTACTTTTATCATTTTTCTCCTCTCTGCCAGTTATTTTCGTCTGCAATTGAAAAAGGTTTATGTAAACTCTCTAAATAGTTTTCTTCATCATGTTGAAGTATGGTGTAAACTGAGAAAATATATTTTGAAGGTAGTGCTAGAAGTCTTTACAATACACCAAGCCTATCAGAGATTTATCTAAAAGTAGAAGAGGAAATTTCAAAGGCTTTTAGAAACGATTTTCAGTAGGTCTGATCTTGTTATTATGCCTACTATGTCTCCCTTCTTCACCACCAAAACGCCTGCATGATCTTCCAGCAAGGGTTTGATCATGCTCACGCTGGTGTCTTCTGGAACGCTTGGTAGAGGCGGCTGCATCACCTTCTCAACGGTCTCATCCGCGATGGTTGAGCTTAGGTTTCTGATGATGCTCTCCTCCGTAACCGTGCCTGTCACCCTTCCCTTTTCAATTACAGGCAACTGAGATATCGCGTGTTTCATCATGAGTTCGCTCACTTTCAGAATTTTGTCGTTGGGTCTCACGAAGATAACTTTCTTTGTCATAACGTCCTCGCAGCTTTTTCCCTCCCCCTCAGTCAGCACTTGAAGAATTTTGTTCACTGTGGATAGTCTGGGATCAACTCTTCCCCGCTCAATTTTGGCGACATGAGCTTGCGAAACACCGACTAGCTTGGCTAGCTGTCTTTGGGTTAGCCCTGCTTCTACCCTTAACTTTTTCAGCGTGGCTCCTGTTATGATCATTGATAACCCATGGTTATTTTTTATACACTTTCTATATCGCAAGATATATATTAACTGTCGTTTATAAACCTTCGACAAGGTGCTTTCATGCGAAACATCATGATCAACGGCTTGAAACAAACACCCCTTGAGGAACAGAAACTCGAAATTGTGGAAAGGAAGGGTCTCGGGCATCCGGACTCCATATGCGACGCCATAATGGATCAGATGTCAGTGAGACTGAGTAGAGCCTATTTAGAGAAGTTTGGGGCAATCATGCACCACAATGCTGACAAATCTCTGTTGGTTGCGGGTGAAATTGAAACAAAATTTGGCGGAGGTTTGGTCAAGGAGCCCATGCTTCTCATATTCGGCGACAGGGCAACCTTCAAGGTTGAGGGAGTCAGCATACCCATTAAACAAATAGCCACTCAAACAGCAACGGAATGGTTCAAGAACAACCTCAGGTTCGTAGACCCGAAAAAGCATGTAAGATATCAGGTAGAGTTAAAGCCTGGATCCCCGGAACTCGTGGACATCTTCAAGAGGAAGGGAATGCTTCTCGGCGCCAACGACACCTCAGCGGCTGTGGGCTACGCTCCCATGACAAAAACGGAGACCATTGTTCTGGAAACTGAGCGGTATGTGAATTCTAAAGATTTCAAGAGAAGGTTCCCAGAGTCAGGGGAAGACGTTAAGGTGATGGGTCTTAGAAGGGGCAAGAACTTGGATTTAACCATCGCCATGGCTTTTGTGGACCAGTTCGTTGAAAGCGAGAAAGACTACTTTAGAAAAAAGGCTGATGTCTTAGAGGAAATAAACAGGTTCGTGAAGGAAAAGGCTGATTTTAAAAGCGTCACGGTGAATTTGAACACGCTGGATGTGAAGGGAAGAGGCATAGGAGGAGTCTATCTAACAGTGCTCGGTACAAGCGCTGACGGCGCAGACTCGGGTCAGGTTGGCAGGGGAAACCGGGTGAACGGCGTCATACCCTTAAATAGACCGTTATGTTCTGAGGCGGCTGCTGGAAAGAATCCTGTGAGTCACGTTGGGAAAATCTACAACCTCCTAACCCATAGAATAGCCAAGAGCGTTTATGAGCAGGTGCCTGGAATAGAGGAAGTTTACATATGGCTCTTAAGTCAGATAGGCAAGCCTATTGATCAGCCGGCTATAGCCGCTGCGCAGGTAATCATGAAATCTGGGAACTCCTTTGAAAGCGTTAGAAAAGAGATAGAAGAAGTGATGGATAGCGAACTCAAAAACATAGAAAAATTCTGCATGGATCTAGCCTACGGAAAAATCCCAATCTGCTAGCTCCTGGACAAATCCGCAAGGTTTTGCTATTTCAGTTTTCTATTTGCACCGCCTCGCCCAGTTTCTATGTTGATAGTATATATAAGCGGCTAGATAGGCTTCTATCTAACAGAGAGAACTACTTCATGATTTTTGCTTTTATCCCAACAAAAACGGGTCCCTTAACAATGATTCTCTTATTTTTGCTGGTGATGCTGCTTACTCCAGCCTCTTGAACTCTTATGTTGACGTCGCTTGGATGCTTGGCAATCTTTACTCTAACGTTCATTTCGCCGGTTTCTCCGGCATTTATCTTTTCTTCAATGGCAGCTACAGCCTGAGCCGCTATGGCGTCTAGGTAGCGAATTCCAGTGGGAACGCCTTTTTCTTTAGCTCCCCTTACGATCTCGGTTTTCAGCAGTCCCTCTTCGGGTACTCCAAGGATGTTTCCATCATAAACATACACGGTGTTCAGAGCCGCCGGGCCCATCAGCTTTGTTCCTACATCCGACTCGTAAACATAAACCTCAATGTTACGACCTAAAAATTTGCCTTTGTAGGCGAGAAATTGGCATGGACTAGGCTGATTAGCATTTTTTATCGCTGTCTGAATTATAGCTTTGACAAGTTTTTCCCCCTCCTCAGTCGAGGGAGCTTCATCGACTTCAACCATCTCGGCTAATTGTTCATCTGTATATTCATTTTTAACGTACAGATGCGGATAAACCAGCTTTCTAATGTCCTCTACGCCGGTTTTTATCATAGCAATTCTTTCTAAGCCAGCTCCAAAATTGAAAACAGGATAAGAAATCTTGTACCTCGCTAAGCTAAGTGGATTGTATAAGCCTCCGTCGCCCACCTCGATGAAATCGCCGGTTTTAGGATGCCTAACAAAGGCTTCAAACTCTGTTTTCGGCGCATAATATTTTGAGGTTGCCCCTTTTATTCTGAATTCAACTTCACTGAAGTTAAGTTTCCTAAAAATCTCTTCCACAATCTTCTTGCCGTCCTCTAAACTGATTTCTTCGGCCATGACAGCCATGGAAGCCGTCCAAGACTCGTAGAGGTGTGTAACGTCCAGTTTCTGTTCTCTCCTAAATTTTGGACCAACAGAAAACAATTGTAACGGTAGTGGTTCTTTGAATTGCATTTCTTTTAAGATTGGAAACCAGGAAGAGGTTGTGTGAGACCTGAGCGTGAGTTTGGTCGGTACAGGAGTTAATTGTTTGAATTCTGGAAACAACGAAATTATTTGTGTCGCCTGTTCTTCCTTTACGTTAAGCTCTTTTATCATAACCTCAGTCAAATTATCTGATTCTATTTCACCCCTCTTGTATCTCCTAAAAATATGCTGAAGTTCTTTAACTTCCTTGAAATTCGGTATAATCTTTTTAATCTCAGAAATTTTCTCCTTTGAAATCCCTATATCTGCCCTTGGGAGGCCAGCGAGATAAAAAATTCTGTCTAGTATAACTGGGGCTTCAGGTCCATATTGTAAATAAACATGGCACTCCTCCGTAATCAAGGGAGTTATGACCTCTTCAAAGCCCATCTCTAAAAAGATGTTTCGAGCCTTGGTTATGAGATCAAAAAGTGGATGCGCCTTCCTCTTGTTAGTTAAAGTAAAATATTCGCCCTTCACCTTGACAAGTTTCGCCGATTCTGCCCAAGTTTTTTCATAGTCTTCTTTGGCAGTTTTAAGCAATTTTTTAGTGTTTATTCTCATATTGGATGATCACCAGCTATGCTACTTTTATTCCGTATTTCTTTGCAATATCCTGAAACGCTTCTGCTAGGTATTTTATTTGATCCCATGCAAGCCCGTAGGTATTTAGTTTCCATTGTCTCGTGGCTCCAGCGAACTCGCCGACAATCCACCTCTTTTTTAACTCGTCGCTGAAGAAGAATCCCCTCCTTTTGTGTGTTCGCGCAATTTTATCGAAGCTTCCCGTAGTGTCCACTTTAGTTAGGGTGTGTTTCCTCGGCATTTCGCTGAGAACCCTGTTTCCTTCGATTTTGAGGAAATCGTTGATGAAATAGTTGCTTTTCCTGACCTCGTCGTCCCAGTGCTTAACCCTTTCACGCACTGCGGGGAAACTGGCCATCATGGCGATTAGATTTGCTCCCATCAAAGTGCATCCCATCATTTCAACTTCTTTTATTCCAAATTTCCTTTTTGTCACGTCTCCGACTATCTGGGTTGTTCTAAAAACTTTTTCAGCCCATTCATTGGTTGTTGCCAATATTCCTGAAGGGGCTGGCGAAGCGAAACTTTTGTGTCCCGAACCAACCAGAAAGTCGGCTCCCATTTCTTTTCCGTTGACAGGCATCACCCCTAAGGAATAGGCGCAATTGGCCAGAAAGGGAATGTCATATTCTTTTGCAACCTTCGCTATTCCATGAATGTCGTGTTCATTCCCAAACAGGTAGTCGAAGTGATCCATCATAATCAGTTTAGGAAGCTTTCCTGTCTCTCGTTTCACCTTTTCTATCTTTTGAGCCGCGTTTTCTCCAGTGATAATGTTTTCCTCGTTTAATGGAACTTCTTTCACAATGCCTCCAGCGTCTTCCACGGCTAAGAACTCTGTGTAGTGGGCCAATGAAGAAACGATCACGGAATCGCTCTTCTCTACTAGCGAGGAAACAACAGCTTGGAATCCTCTTCTGGCTCCGGGAACAACTCTGGCTTGGTCCATTCCAACGAATTTGGCTAGTTCAACATGGAATTCGTTTATCGGCGGCCTACGAATCTTGTCAAGTCTAAACGGTTTTATGCACCAGTCACAGGTTGAGTAGCCGTCTCCATAGGCGATGATGGCTTTCATGGCTTCTGGGGTGAGCCTACCAGCAGGTTGAATCGGGTTAATGTTTATGAACAACTCTTCTTTTGCTCTAATTTCGATGTCCCCAACGACGTTTTTCATTTCATCAGCTCCTTTTCAATCACATCCAAGCTTTGTCTCACTTTCTCAATGATCTCAACTATCTGCTTCTTTTGCTCGTTGCTGAAACGGTAGGTTGGCTTAGTGTCTCTAAAAATCTGTCTAAGGTCGGTTAAGGCAAACAAGGCGGCAAATGTTTCTTCCACAGCTTTTTCCGTCATAAACCACCAACTCCAGTGACAACAAGATAGAGTTCACTTTGTTCTAACATATATTGGAGCCGGGGGTGGGAATCGAACCCACATATAGCGGGTCTGCAGCCCGCCGCCTGCACCATTCGGCCACCCCGGCAACCCAACGATAATATATAACAGTGTTATAAAGTTTTTTGTCAGCACAATTTTTACCTTTTTCCAAGGTAAGAAAGTTTCTCTAGCCTTTTCTTTCTTCATTACCCATCTGTTTAACCACAAAATTTCAAAAAATAGCTTCATGGCTGGTGAACGTCTATGTCCTAGGGCAAACATTATCCCTCAAGACAACCACCAAAATCACGGTGGAGTTGCTAAATTATAAAACTTCCGTATCTAAACGGACTTCTGGGCAAATATTCTAGTTGTTCTGCTAAAGTAATCCACCGATACTTACCTCAATTTCATTAGAAGCTAGTATTTTTCTGATCTTCTCAAGGTATTCTTTGTCAGGCGGTTCAATATCCACGACGTAGTTTCGACCCAGCATTAGATACTTTGATTTTCCAAGACGATGAAAAGGCAGCAGATCAACTCTTTTAACGGTGTTTAGCCCTTGGAGAAAATCGGCAATTTCCTTGATGTCTTTCTCAACATTAACGATGTTATAGTTAGGGATTACTGGAATTCTGACGATAACTGGTATTCCCTCTCCACATGTTCTTTCCAGGTTTGTCAGGATAAGCTTGTTAGGAACCCCTGTTAGCATTTTGTGTCTCTCTGAATCCATTGTTTTTATGTCGTATAGAACCAAATCTGTGTGGTCCAGAACCTTCCTAACTGTTGCCCATTCAACGTGTCCGCTGGTGTCTAGGGCAGTATGCATACCTTCCTCACGAGCCCTTGCGAAAAAATCGGCAACGAAATTGGCTTGTGTTAAAGGTTCTCCTCCAGAAACTGTTACGCCTCCATTAGAATTCTTGTAGAAGGGTAGGTCTCGTATCGCTTCAGCCATAACTTCTTCGATTTTCATGTACCTTCCGCAAAGTTCCAGAGCCCCACTGTAACAGACTTCTGCGCACTTTCCACAACCATCACATTCTTCTCTGTTAATTCTTATTCCATTCCGGCTCTTTGACAAGGCTTCTGTCGGACACGCTTCAACGCATTTGTAACATTTAATACATCTTGACTCGTGATAGGCTATTTCGGGAAACGGATTTATGGATTCCGGATTGTGGCACCACTGGCATTTTAGGGGACAACCCTTGAAGAAGACGGTTGTTCTGATTCCCGGACCATCGTGAATTGAAAATCTTTGAATGTTAAAGATTAGAGCTGAGTCTCTGGTTTCTTTCACATTTTATGGCTCCCCTTGGTATCTCTTTATTATTTCGTCTTGAACATCTTTGGCCAAGTCTACGAAGTATGCGCTGTAGCCGGCAACTCTTACAACTAGGTTTCTGTAAGCTTCTGGACACTTTTGGGCTTCAACAAGGGTCTTTGAATCTACAACGTTGAAATGAATGTGCATGCCGCCTAACTCAGTGTAGGTCTTAATTAGGGAGGCTAGGAGATCTAATCCCTCCTCTCCAGATACAATATTTGGATCTAAAGTAAGTGTGAAGGCTACTCCGTTTGGATAAAGCGTGTAGTCCACTTTGGCTACGGACCTTATAGCCGCTGTTAGCCCCTTTCTCATTGCTCCGATAGCTGGGGAAGCACCATTACTTATGGGTTCACCAGCCATCCTTCCGCTGGGCAGCGCCCCAGTCATATATCCAAAAGGAACGTGTGTAGTCACAGAGTACATGCCTGGAATGAACCAGCCGCCCCGAACGTTTCTGTGTTTTTCAACCTCTTCGCTGTAAATTTTGGCTACAAGCTGAGCGTACTTGTCTGCTGTTTCATCATCGTCTCCATACTTTGGAGCCCTATTAATGAGTAGCTGCCTAAGGTCTTCGCTTCCCTCGAAATTTTTTCTTAAGGCTTCCAGCAGGTCGCCCATGCTCACCTTCTTCTCTCTAAACACCAATTTATCCAAGGCAGTTAGGGAGTCTGCAACATCAGCCATACCAACCCCTTGAACTCCAGTGAAGTTGTACCTAGCTGAGCCTGTTGTAATGTCCCTTCCAGCCTCAAAGCAGTCTTCCACACAAAGGGAAAGGAAAGGCGTGGGCTTAACCACCATGTTTGCAATCTCAAAGCAGTTTGATCCCACAGCCATAAGCTTAACAAAGTATGAAAGCTGTTTTCTGAAAGCTTCAATAACGTCTTCTACCGACTCAAACTCTAAAGGGTTGCCTGTTTCCGGACCAAATTTTTGGCCAAGCATTACGCTTTCGCCATTGTTTAGCGCCAACTCCAAACAGATGGCTATATTAAATAACGCTGCATCTGAAGATGTGAAGCTTGTTCCGAAGGGTGCTAATTCAACGCATCCAACGGTTGCATAATTTCTTGCTTCTTCCAGCGGAACATTCTTTCTAGTTAGCGACCTAATGATTACCTCGTCGTTAAAGGTTGCAATGTTGTTTGTCCCTGACGTTATGATTTTAGCCAAATTCTTCAGTAGTTTCGGCGGGGATTTTTTATGAACCCTTACGTGAACGTTTGGCACGGGTAAGGCAGCCCTTCTCGTTGCTTCGAGCATAACATAAGTCAGGTCGTTTGTGACATCTTCTCCCTTTTTATTCATGCCGCCGAGGGTCACAGCTTGAGTGTTAAGCAAACCGCCAAAAAACATTTCAACCGTACTGTCAAAGAGAGGAGTCAATTCGTTTATTTTGATCCAAAGAGATTCTATCAGCTCTGTGGCTTTTTCCCGATCTAGAATACTGGCTTGAACATCTTTCTCGTAGTAGGGGTATAGGTACTGGTCCATCCTACCCATTGAAACAGCTTGGCCATCATAGGTTTCAATGCTTAACGCCAGCTGGGTGAACCATACAAACTGAACCGCCTCATGAAAGTTTCTCGGCGGCTTGGCTGGAACCCATTTACAGATTTCAGCCATTTTTTCTAGTTCTTCCCTTCTTTTAGGGTCTTTTTCCTTCTTAGCCATTTCTTCTGCTTTTTTGGCGTATCGCTGGGCGAACTTTATTATTCCTTCGGCAACGATCTTTGCAGACTTATAGAATAGAACCTTATCGATGGCTTCTGGATCAGATGTTTTAACCTCTTCATACTCTTGGATTTTCTTCTCGGCCATTTCACTTATTTTTTCGAAGCCCATGGAAAGTAGCTTGGGATAGTTTATGCTTACGTGACCTATTCCAGCTATTTCTGTGAGAATAAAGGAGGAGGCGGCCCCTCCGTAGAGACGGTCCAATATTTTTTCAGGAGTGATATGTTCGGCGTACGCTGCCATCGACTTGTTTATCCAGTAGGGATCAACCTCCTCCCTAAGAATTCTAATTTCTTCGTCGGTAATGATGAAGGATCTTGGACGCCGCGTCCTTATGTCTTCAAGTTCCGGGATTACCCTCAACCCTACACCTTCTGGATATATCATGGCTCCTGGGACTTTTTCCACTATTGCGCCAACGATTAATTCTCCTGGAAAAATCTTTACAGGTATGTTTTCTAAAACATGAGTCAGAGCTTTTGCTTGTCTTATTATCATGGGCTCTGTTTCGGTTTGCTTCATTGACCCTGTATAATACTTTGCCCTCCATATAGATACGGCTGGCTTAGACTTTACTATTCTATCTCTCAGCATTTGCGCTCGAGCGGACACCAAAATTATCCCGCCAACAATTTAACTACTACTCATTGTTATATAAATTCGAAACCTACGGGAAAATGGTCAATCATGACTTTCTTAGGATTTTTCCCAAGTCTTTCGCGCACGACTTACACAGACCATGATGGAAGTGGCACCTCGCACAGATGGGGCGTCCACATCTTCTGCAGACACTGCTCGCTATCCTTACGCCACATACAGTGCAGATTCTCACCAGATTCCCGCCGAATCTATTTCAAAAAGAAGGGTCAGGCTTAGATCGGCCACGGTATTACTTTTGGCGCTTTCTCGCCGAGCACTTTCCTAGCTACCAGCTGAGCCACCTTGGTCCCGCTTAGGAGCATTCCACCGAATATCGGGCCCATACGCGGTGTTTGAGATAGCGCTGCCACAGCCATTCCCGCAACGAAAAGTCCTGGGCAGACTTCCCGGGTGTTTTCAACTGTCAGTTGCTCGGCGCGGGAGGACCACATGGATTTTTCACCGGGCACCATGATGTTGAGTTCAGGAATTTTTCTAGATGCTATGGCAAGAATTTCGGCGTCGTGGCCTGTGCAGTCAATAACGGCTTTAGCCTTGACGCCTAATGGGTCAACGTGCAGGCCTGACATTATGACTGATACCCATTGGACGACAGCGCCAGTTATTTGAGGTGGAGAGTCTCTGTAGATTAGGTCGTCCACAACGACGCCGAGAATAATTTTTGCGCCAGCGTCTATGGCTCCTGCAGCTAGCTTCGCCATCATGGCTGAAGTGTCAACAATGTATACCCCATCCTCTAACTTTTCTAAGGGACATCCCACCTCTTTCAGAATCTTGTCTGCAGGAGACTGCACCACCAACTTGTGGAACTGCATTCCTCCGCCGCCTATGCCGCCTCCGAAGGAAAGTTTCCTCTCAAAAACCACGGTTTTTAGTCCGGTCCTCGCCAGATACATGGCAGCGGTCAGGCCAGAAGGGCCTGCGCCCGCTATTATCACGTCTGTTTCGGTTAGGTTGCTCCAGTCTTCTGCTGCTTTCCGTATTATTGCTCTGCTAATAACTGATTCATCAACTTCCCTTATTTTAGTGGCCGCCACATTCGTCACCTTTTGTTGAAGTAGTTATGTTAACAGCTTAAAATGGGTTTTTGTTATTTGATGAATTTCTTTGGATCTTTTTCAAATTTCCTCTTGCACATTTCAGCGCAGAAATAGTAGGTCTTTCCCATATGCACCGTTTTGTACTTTGCCTTTTTCTCATCAACTTCCATCCCACAAACAGGGTCTTTTGCCGTGCGTCGTCACCTCCTTTAGTTTATATTTCAAGTTTGACCAGTTTCAGCGTGGCTGAGTTGCTGACCACGAAGAGCGAGCTTACAGCCATGGCCGCTGCTGCTATAATTGGTCCACCATAGTTGTTCAACAACCCAACTGCAGCTAGGGGTATCATGATAGTATTGTATATGAAAGCCCAGAACAAGTTCTGTTTAATCTTTCGCATTGTTGCCTTGCTGAGTATTATTCCCCGTGCTACATCGTGCAGGTTATCCTTGATCAGCACAATGCCACCTGTTTCTTTTGCGATGTCTGTTCCGCTGCCGATGGCTATGCCGATGTGTGCTTGGGCGAGGGCTGGAGCGTCGTTGACACCGTCTCCCACCATAGCTACGACTTTGCCTTCATTCTGCAATTTCCTGATGACGTTGACTTTTTCCCATGGCAAAACGTTGGCGATAACCGTATCGATGCCCAGTTGCCTGGCGATGGCATTTGCAGTTCGTTCGTTGTCACCCGTGAGCATAGCCACTTCAAGGCCCATGTTTTTAAGTCGATTTATAGCTTCAGCCGCATCGTCTTTAGGTGTGTCCATAGCCGCAACGATTCCTGCGATTTTACCGTTGACAGAGAGAAGCATAGCGGTTTTCCCCTCTTCCTCAAGTTTCGTAACGGTTTTCTCTATTTTTTCAATGTTGACATTATTTTCTTTCATGAGTTTTCGATTTCCAAGCAATATTTCACATTCGCGGGTGGCTTTGACGCCGTGTCCAGGTATGGCCTCAAAAGAATCCGCGTCTGGAACATTGAGGCCTGCTTCGGTTGCGGCCTTTATCACGGCTTCTGCTAATGGGTGTTCTGATCCCTTCTCTGCGGTGGCGGCTAGCTCTAAAACCTTGTTTTTGCTGTAACCTTTGAAAGCCACCATGTCGGTGACTGAGGGTTCGCCTTTTGTTAGGGTTCCTGTTTTGTCAAAGACAACCATGGTCAGTTTGCCCGCGTTCTCAACGTATTCGCCACTTCGAAGCAACACTCCGTATTCAGCCCCTTTACCAACACCAGCCAATATCGCGGTCGGCGTTGCTATACCCAAGGCGCACGGACAAGCAATTAGCAGTATAGCTAGCAATACGAGAAAAGCAACAGAAAAGCCCGCGCTGAACAGCCAGAAGATGAAGGCTATTCCGGCAACCGTGAAGACAGCTGGGACAAAATATCCGACAACGCGGTCAGCAAATTTCTGAACAGGGGCATTAGAAGCCTGAGCCTCCTCCACCAAGTGAATTATCTGCATTAACGCAGTGTCTTCGCCAACCTTTGTCGCTTTGACTCTTAATAGTCCATTCTTGTTTATAGTTGCGCCTATTACTTCGCTGCCAACGTTCTTCTCAACCGGAATGCTTTCGCCAGTGATTATTTTCTCGTCAACAGAAGAGTAACCAGCCACAACCGTGCCGTCTGTTGGGATTTTTTCGCCAGGCTTAACAACGAGAATGTTGCCTACTTGAACGTCGTCAACTGGAACTTCGACTTCTTGCCCATTTTTCACAACTCTTGCGATTGTAGGTTGAAGCTCCAACAACTTGCGAATGGCGGCAGCAGATTTTCTCCGTATGGTTTCTTCAATGAATTTACCCAGCAGGACAAAAGCTAGAATAGCTATCGCTATTTCGAAGTAGCCGTGGCCTCCAGGCGCAATTGATGGAAAGAATGTGCTGATAACCCCATATGCCCAACCTGCTAAGACGCCAGTTGTTATGAGCACATCCATATTTATGGCCCGATTTTTGAGCGCCTTGTACGCCCCATAGTGAATGCCCCAACCGGCAACCCAAACAATTGGCGTTGATATTAAGAAAAAGGCTAGTTCCCAAGCGGAGATGCCAACCAGCGTGACTGTCATGAAAGCTACGACGAGGCCAAACATGGCTAGGAGTCTCAGTGCAGCCACTGAAACCACGCCTAATAGCGCTAAAGCCACCCTCCGCCTCATGGCTTTAAGTTCTTGTTCAGGCTGCTCGTAGGTTTTGGCGCATGTTTCGCTGCAGAAGTAGTAAGTCCTATCGCCAATCTTTCTTTTGATGGAGGTTTTTTCATCTACGTACATGCCGCAAACAGGGTCTCTAGGCATTTTCTTTCCTCTTGATATCTTTCATTATTCTCTTAGTGCAGAGAAATATTTAAATGTATCTTTTAAAGATATATCTTATTGAGACCTAAGGAGGCAAACAACATGAGTCTGAATGAAGTCCTCTCAGACTTCTCCCGCTTCTACATACTCACTCTTCTCTACGAAGGCCCATGCCACGGCTACAGCATAATCAGCAAATTCAAAAAAAGGCTAGGAAAAGAAGTCAGCCCCAGCCTAGTTTACCCATTCCTACAGCAACTAGAACAAAAGGGGCTAGTAAAACATACTCTCAGACCGGTGGGGGAGAAGGAAAAGAAAATATTTGAACTCACAGAAGAGGGGAAAGAACTGTGCAGACGACTTTTCAAACGCTTCTCAGGCCTAGTTTCCGTCGCCATAGAACCAAGCCTCGAAATATGTGCCCACTGCGGCTGCAAAGTCTACGAGGGCGGATATAAAGAAGTTATTGAAGGGAAAGAAACAGCCTTCTGCTGTATACATTGCGCCCAATCCTACAAACAGGAGAGAAACATTCTAAAACAGAAAAAGGGAGGTGAACCCCATGAAGGATCCAGTATGCGGAATGGATGTTGACGAAAAAACAAGTCAATACAAAACTAGGTACGGAAAAGAAACCTACTATTTCTGTAGCCAAACGTGCAAAACGCAATTCGACAAAAACCCAATGAAATTCATCAAAGAAGGCGCAACGACGCATAAAGGCCACGAACATCATGGCGGCTGCGGCTGCGGCATGAGTTTAAAGGGTCCAGCATCATACCTGTGGATTGGCTTAATGATTCTCCTCATGGCGTCTTGGCTATTAAGCAGGTGGCTTCGCTAAAGCGGAAACTTGGATCATTTTCGAAAGCTTTAGTCGGTATGACGGTGATACTAAGGCCTGAGGATTCTAATTTACTTATATTGAAATCTGAATCTGAATAACTAAAAATCTTTTTAATGATCATTCACTTACTTGAACAAGGGTTTAGCTTGCATCCGTTAATGCTGGTGGCTAACATCGCGTGCACCTTCCTTTCCTTGCTCCTAGCCTTCTTCAGCTTGAGCACTCTTATAGAATTCCGAGTTAAGAAAATAAGAAGGTCCTTCTGGTCTCCAGTTCTTTTGTCTAGCGTATTCCTTCTGATTGGCTCGTTGATAGGCATCGTTAGTGTCACAGCGAGCGAAACAGAAATCTATGAAATATTGCATCACATTAGTTGGTTTCTTGGATTAAGTTTATTGACGTATGGAGTCTATGATTACTACAGAATGATAAAAATGGCGCAATAATCACAAAGATGCTCCCTAGAGGTTAACATATCTAGATTTTCTGTCATGACAAATAGGTATCTGTCTGGGGCAAAACTTATTTATAACGGCGTTATATAAAACTACGAGGGTTCGTAATTAAGGGCGAAAAATATGGAAACTAAGGAAAACACGATCTCCAGCGAAGCCGAAGAATATCTCGAGGCAATCTACCGCCTGGAGGAAAAAATGGGTCTTGCCAAGACTATGGAGCTTGTGCGCCTACTAAAAGTGGCGCCAGGATCAGTTACCAACACCATAGAAGGTTTGGAAAGGCGGGGTTTAGTCCTACATGAACCTTACAAGGGTGTAAAACTGACCGAGAAGGGACGAAAACTAGCCTTAAAAGTTTTGAGGAGACACCGCCTTGCCGAAAGACTGCTAACAGATGTTTTGCATTTAGACTGGAGCAAAGTCCATGACATGGCTTGTAGGCTTGAGCATGCCATTACGAAGGATATGGTGAAACCTCTCGAAAAGGCCCTGGGGCACCCAAAAACTTGTCCTCATGGAAACCCGATACCGACAAAGTGTGGTGGAATAATCGAAGAGAAATCAGAGCCCCTAGCGAATCTCAACCCCAAAGAAAGCGGCGTCATAGTCAAGATAACCAAGGAAGAACCCAGCATGCTACAACACCTTGCCACGTTAGGTCTCATACTAGGAGTATCCGTGGAAGTAGAACAGAAAGCCTCCTTTGGTGGCCCCGTAACGGTTAGAGTTGGTGAAGCCAGCCATACACTAGACCATAAAATCGTATCGGTCATCAATGTTAAGAGAACCGATGAAAGTGAGAGGAGTTAGAAAGATGGAATTACGTTTGACTGACCTAAGGGCTGGAGAAAGCGGAATCATAACCTCCATCAAGGCTGGTCAAGAAACAGGACATGGAGAACGCCGAAGAGCAAGGAGAGGCTGGGGATTCAGAAAAAGACTTGAGGATATGGGTCTAACCCCAGGCACTAGAGTAACGGTGGTGAAATCAGCACCCTTTAACGGCCCTTTAGAAGTTTATGTGAGAGGCTCTAGGCTTGCCCTTGGCAGAGGAATGGCTGACAGAATCTTCGTAGAGGTAAAAAGGTGAAGAAAAATAAAATCACCATCGCCTTAGCCGGGAATGCTAACGTCGGAAAATCTGTCATATTTAACCGGCTGACGGGTTTACACCAGCACATAGGGAATTGGCCAGGGAAAACCGTTGAAAAAGCAGAAGGAACTCTCCACTTTAAAGGTTATACAGTAGATGTCATCGACCTTCCAGGCATCTATTCCCTATCAACCTTCTCCCTAGAAGAGTTAATCTCAAGAGAGTACATCGCAGTTGAAAGGCCAGACCTAGTGATAAACATCGTGGATGCCTCAGTTCTTGAAAGAAACCTCTTCTTTACATTACAGCTACTGGAACTAGAAACCCCAATGATTATGGCACTAAACCAGATGGATATAGCCAAGAAAAAGGGAATAAAAATTGACCATGAAAAACTGCAGAAACTTCTGGGAATACCTGTGATTCCAACCGTAGCAATAAGTGGAAAAGGCATCTACGAGCTGCTGGAAAAATCCGTGGAAGTAATTGAGGGAAAAGAGAAAATAAAATCTGTTAAGGCAAGATATGGAGAAGAAATCGAGGAAAAGATTGAAAAAATCGCTAGAATGATCAAAAAAATCCAGTTTAAGTATCCAGCCAGATGGACCGCAATAAAGCTCCTAGAAGAAGACGAAGAGGTCAAGAAAGAGATTCTTAAAACAAACCCTGAAATCGTGTCAGCCGCTGAAAAGTTTGCTAGGGAAATTGAAGAGATTCATGGTCATTCATGTTCAACCGTTATCACGTCTGAGCGTTATGAGGTGGCGGGCAGAATCGCACGGGAAGTTCAAGAGATAACGCCGCAAATAAAGCCGCCGATGAGGGAGAGGATACACGCTTTAACAACCCATAGAATCTTAGGATATCCAATAATGGCTATATCGTTACTTTTAATCTTCTTTTCCATCTTCACTTTTGGAAACCACGCTTCCAGTTTGTTGAGCGACCTTTTTTATGGTTTGGAACCGATTTTTGGGGACATATTTGGAGCTGGAATTGCGGGGAAGCTAATCTGGGGCGGCGCCATGGAGGGAATTATAGCAGGCGCTACGGTAGCGCTACCCTACATTGTTCCATTCTATTTCATACTGTACTTTCTCGAGGACTCCGGATATCTCAGTAGAATCGCTTTTTTGATGGACAATTTAATGCATAAAATCGGTTTACATGGGAAGGCTTTCATTCCGGTCATGCTCGGCTTTGGTTGTAACGTTCCAGGCTGTTTAGGATGCAGAATAATGGAGACGGAAAGGGAGAGGCTTCTCGCCGCCTTCGTTGTTACATTGGTACCTTGCGCCGCAACAACGGCTATTATTCTCGGTCTGGTTGGGGCATTTGTTGGGGTTCAATGGGCCTTAGCATTATACGTTGTCGATCTACTGATCATTTTCATCCTTGGAAGGATAGCGTTCAAAACCTTGCCCGGTGAGCCAACTGCTCTGATAATGGAAATGCATGATTATAAAGTGCCTCATCTGGAGACGGTTTTGAAGCAAACATGGTTTAGGTTGCAGGAATTTATTAAGATCGCATTCCCGCTTATAATCGTTGGCAGTCTTGTAATTAAAATGGCAGAGATTCTCAACTTATTAGGACCGATCGCAAACGTTCTTAGCCCCATAACCGTTACTTGGCTAGGGTTACCTGTCATTACTGGGATAACGTTGATCTTCGGTGTGTTGAGAAAGGAACTGACTTTGATAATGCTTGCGACTCTTCTCGGGACAACGAATTTTGCGCAGGTCATGAGCCCAGTTCAGATGGTTGTGTTCACTTTGGTAGCTATGCTATACATACCTTGTATAGCCACCATCGCCGCTTTGGTTAGGGAGTTTGGATGGAAGAAAGCATTGTTCATTACGGTGTTTGAGATCATGTTTGCAATACTTATTGGCGGGATAGCCTTTAGATTACTGATGCTGGTCTAACTAGCAAGATAGATTTGAAGTGAAAGACATTACTATCATGGTTAGCCACAATAAATAGTTGGAGAAGGGAGGGTAGTGGGTACAAAAACTGAAAAGAAATTGTCATCGAACCTTGCAAGCGGTGTTCCTGTAAAAACCGTTGGATTCATCGTTAACCCTATAGCTGGAATGGGAGGAGCAGTCGGGCTTAAGGGCACCGACGGAAGAGCAATTCTTGAAAGGGCAATAGTCCTCGGGGCGAAACCCATAGCGCCAGCAAGAGCTGAATCCTTTCTCACCGAATTCAAGCTTGCAAAAAGAAGGATGAGACTTATTGTCGGGGCGGGAAGGATGGGAGAAGACGAAGCCCGAAACTTCAGTTTCACCTTCACTGTTCTAGGGGATAGGAAGAAAGAAACTAGCGCCGAAGACACAATAGAGATCGTGAAGAAGATCACAGACGCGGGTGCCGATCTCCTCGTCTTCTGTGGTGGAGACGGAACAGCCCGAGACATACTGGACGCTGTTGACACGAAGCTTCCTGTGCTGGGCGTTCCAACGGGGGTGAAGATGCATAGCGCTGTTTTTGCCGTTGACCCTAAAGCCGCGGCTAGGATATCCATGGAGTTTCTATGGGAGGAGTTACCCCTCAGGGAGGCAGAGGTTATGGATGTGGATGAAGAAGCCTTTAGGGAGGGACGGCTATCTGCAAGGCTTTATGGCTACATGTTAACTCCCTATGAGCCAAGTTTGATTCAAGGAGCAAAGATGGCAAGTCCGATGACCGAAAGTGAAGCGCGTAACCAAGCAGCCATAGCCATATACATTATTGAAAGCATGGAGCCCAACGTAATCTACATTATCGGTCCGGGAACAACCACCAGAACCATCGCAGACCTCTTGGATCAAGAGAAAACCCTTTTGGGAGTAGACATTCTCTGCAACAAGAAACTCATAGCCAAAGATGTCAACGAGAAACAAATATTAAAGGAAATCAGGGGAAAAATCGCGAAGATTATTGTCACCCCTATAGGAGGACAAGGCTTCATATTTGGAAGGGGAAACCAGCAGATAAGTCCTGCAGTAATATGGCGGGTGGGCCTAAATAACATAGTTGTGGTTGCTACAAAGAACAAATTGAGAGACCTGAAAAGCCTAAGGGTTGACACAGGAGATCCAAAGCTTGACGACGCGCTTCGAGGACATATCAAAGTCGTAACCGACTACAGAGAAGAACACATGATGCGTGTTGAATAAGGCTGTGAACATTTAAGAGTGTGAAAGTTAAAAGGGGAGAAAACATCACATTAATTGCCAAACATGGGAGAACTGGTTACATGAAAAAGATAGTTTCTATGGGCAGAGGAGGCACTGGCAAAACAAGCTTTGTCGCCCTCATGACCAAGTATTTCATTGAGATGGGCGATACCCCCCTGCTTCTCATAGACGTAGACCCGGACCAAAACCTGGGAGAAATGGTTGGAATAGACTTTAAAGAAGAGGGAAAGAAGACCATATCCGAACTATTACTTGAAACTTTTATAGAGGGAGGAGGCACCACCGTTGGAGTTCCCCCTTCAGAGAGGATAGAAAGCAAAATTTGGGAAAGGGGACTATACGAAGGCGCCTCCTTCGACATGATCGGCGTTGGAACAAAATTCATAGAGGGTTGTTACTGTCTGCCAGACGCGGCATTGAAAAAAGCCCTAGAAGGCTTAGCCAAAACATACCGATATGTTCTCATCGATTCTCCGGCTGGACTAGAACATTTGAACAGAAGAATAGCCTCTAAGGTAGACGACATATTTGACATAATAGATCCTTCCCAAAAATCCTACAATCACGTGGAGAGGGCATACAAAGTCGCCAAAGAGTGTAAGATAGATTTTAAAAACTTCTACGTTGTCGGAGGCTACAGATTTCCAGAAGGCTTAGAGGCGGAGGTTGAAAAAAGAACAAAAATGAAGTATCTAGGAAAAATCGCCTACGACAAGGAAGTTGAAAATTACGTTTTCTCTGGAAAATCTTTGCTTGAACTGCCTTCTTCATCCCCAGCCTACAATTCAGTGAAAGAACTCATGAAAAAGGCGGGCTATTAAAACACATCAAGAATTCGGAATCTTGATTTTGAAAACATTTTTCCAAGTCATAAACCGTTTTAGTGGTTTAGAATTAATCTTCATTTATGGCGTTTAGAACCGAAGCAATCACGGTATTGCCTGCCCTAATTCTGTTCGTGATGTCAAGCTACTTGGCGTTTTTAACCGCCCTAGTTGATGATTCTTCCATGCAAAAAGCATTGTTTACTATAGCATTAGGTCTCTTTCTTGGAGGACTGGTCCTAGCGGTTTGTTGGGGCTATTACTGGGGAATACGCAAGAAATTCCAAGAGAAGGCTTCAAATTCGCCTTAAGATGGACTGCTGTAGATAGACCCCCTATCTAGACTGCCTATACATACTGTCAACATGGTTTTTGGGAGTTGCGGTGCATGTTGAGTTCTGGATGAGTTGTTGGCGGTAACTTTATAACGGTGTTATAAAAGGAATACTTACCGGAGGCCCATAAGGGTTGCTAGACGTAGAGAAAATTAGGCGAGACTTCCCAATACTAAATTCTGGCATCATCTATCTGGACAATGCCGCAAGCAGTCTAACCCCTGAACCGGTAGTCCAGAAAATGTTGGAGTTTTATCATGAATACCGAGCCAACGTTGAGCGGGCTGTCCATAGGCTTTCGCAGAGGGCTAGCGAAGAATATGATAAGGCCCGCGCCAAGATAAGTGATTTCATAAACGCAGAATCAGAAAACGAAATTATAATGACCCGGAACGCCACTGAAGCCATAAATCTTGTAGCAAATGGTCTTGGCTGGAAGAAAGGTGACAAAATCGTAACTTCCCTCATTGAACATCACTCCAACTTCATGGTTTGGATACGCCTTAAAAAAAGGTATGGAGTAAACGTAGAAATCGTCAGACCCAATAAACAGGGTCTCTTCAACATTGCTGATTTCGAAAAGGCAATAGACGACAAAACAAGGCTGGTGGCCATAACCCACGTTTCAAATGTTTTAGGCGTGATAACCCCAGTTAAGGAAATTGCAAAGATTGCCCACGAGCACGATGCCCATCTGCTATTAGACGGAGCCCAATCGGTGCCCCATTTGAAGGTGGATGTCCAAAAAATTGGGTGCGACTACCTAGCCTTCTCTGGTCATAAAATGCTTGGACCAACCGGAGTAGGCGCACTGTATGCACGAAACGAATTACTAGAAAACATGGAACCCCTGAGCATTGGCGGAGGAACAATCAGTGACGTTGGCTTGGATTACTACAAATTAGCCGAGGGTCCTATAAGGTTTGAAGCAGGCACGCCTCCGATTGCTGAGGCCATTGGGCTAGGCGCTGCAGTTGATTATCTGAAGGAAGTTCGGTTGGAGAACATCGAAGTTTATGAAAGGGAGCTCGTAAAGAGGATGTATCGAAGATTAGCAGATGTCCCAGGTGTTGAGGTCTATGGTCCCGAAAAATCTGAACAGAGAACGAGTATAGTCTCCTTCAACGTGGGAGATCTGAATCCCCATGACGTAGCCTTAGCTTTAGACGTTTCCGCCGACATCATGGTTAGGTCGGGACACCACTGTTGCCTTCCCTTAACAAAGGAGCTTCTAAAACGACATGAAGGAACAGTCAGGGCCTCCCTCTACCTATACAATACAAAAGAAGAAGTTGAAAAGCTTATTTCCACGGTTGATGAGATCGCAAAATCGCTTGCTTGACAGTAACTGATATTGCATGGTACGCGTATTTCACCAAATTCTCAAGTCTTCTATTCGATTACGGAGTGGTACCAGTTTAGGATGTACTCTGGTAGTTTAAGTCCCTTCTGACTCAATCTTTGTGTCAACAAAATGGGAAGATAGCTTAGCAAGAAGGCTGCCCTCATGTAAAACCTTCTGGGACGCCCACGTTGAACCCTCTCCTCCAAAAGGATTTTTAGATCAGAATTTTTCTCTAGAGGTGAGCCCTTGTTTCCAATTATGGAGAGGACTGTTCCCCCTAAATTCTTGAATATGTTGCTCCAATTGACAACGGGCTTGGTTTCACCGGAGTATGATATTAGAATTTCGAAATCTCCAGCCCTTGGGCGAGGAGTGTTGACGCCCCTTGCGATATAGACGTTGTCGCCCAGAAATTTTTTGATGTGGAACAGCCTTATGGCAGTCATTTTGGCGACTTCTTCAGCTGTTCCTCTTCCGCCTAGGAAGAAATCGCTGCGCCTTTCTAGGAAATCAATGGAAGTTCTGTAGGCTTCAGAATTAACGTGGGTGTTGATTATCCCTCCTAAAATTGAGGCTTCTTCCTTGATAAGCTCAAAGACCCTATTTACAGAACTGCCTTCAAATACAGCCTCAGTCATCATTTGAAGAAGAAAGAGGCTTCCAAGCTCGAAGACGTCGCCCATTATGCCAACTTCGCTATAAACATCGGATGGCAACTGCCTCCCCCTCCCCCTCAACTCGACCACGTGGCCATGTCGCCGAACGATGTGGGCAATTGCAGAATCAGGATTGGAAGTTATCAGACCCATCGAAAATTTCTCGCTGGCTGTTTCTTCCAAATATCTCTCCAAATTTTCGGCGAGGTCTTTCGGGTCTTCGGATTCTCCGCTTCCGGAGTTAATCAAAAGCAGAATCTTTCTGTACCTTTTCTCTAGTTCTGATGCGGCGTCATACATTCCCCTTCCGGGAAATCCAACATCCTCACGGGTGATGACAACCTTGGAGTCTTTCATGGTGGCTATTTGACTCATGGCAATATTCAATGAATGTAAAGACCTGCCAGAACCACCGCAAACTATGCAATCCGCAGACCTTAAATCGTCATAGAGTGGAAGCAAACTTTCTTTCTTCACGTTTACAAGGTTATCTGTAATCATGTTGACGTATCCCAAGCCAGAGGTTTCCCGCCTAATTTTTGTCAGCCCCCTAACGGAAATAGCAATCATGTAGAGTTAGTTATATCTGTTCACCTATAGTTTTTCTTTCACTAGACAGATCAGAACCGTAGATACCTTTAAATTATTATATTAAACGTATAGGACACGGAGAACTAATGAAGTGGGCGAGAGGGCGCATATGAGCGAAATGACCACAAAAATCTTGGAAGAAAGTCTAGGAAAAATCGTTCTTGTGCGATTAAAGGGCGGAAAGAGTTTGCGTGGAAAACTGAAGGGTTTTGACCAACACCTCAATTTGGTGCTGGAAGAAACAGAGGACACAACGAATGCAGAGAAGGTGAGAAAACTTGGCGCCATCATCGTTCGAGGGGACAACGTGGTTATAATTAGTCCTCCTCCTAGGTGAAAACCGGTGGGAAAAACGAGCAAAGGAACTTCATCTTTTGGAAGACGAGCGGGAAAAACCCGCCATATCATGTGTAGACGGTGCGGCAGAAGAGCCTACAATGTGAAGGAAAAGCGATGTTCAGCTTGCGGTTATGGAGATTCAACCAGAATCAGGCGGTACTCGTGGCAAACTAAGAGTCTCAGCAGGGAAAGACTTCGTTAATGGCATCAGTTCTCTTGCTTCTTCTACTGAAGCTATACCGTTCTGGACTTAATGAAAAATGGAGATTGTTAAGTCATCATTTTCTTGAATTCTTCGTATGCTTGCTTTGCTTCTTCTATGGAAGCCTCATCTTCTAATGTTGTAACGTCGCCTATTGGCCTGTCTGAAACCAGCGCCTTTAAAACTCTTCTCATGATTTTGCCGCTTCTTGTCTTTGGAAGCTTTGAAACGAAATATATTTGCTCAGGCGTTGCAACTGGACCCACGGTTTTTCTTAAGTGATTTGTTAAATCTTTTTTGAGTTCCTCGCTTGGGTTATAGCCTTGTTTCAAGATGGCGAAAACCACGATGGCTTCTCCCTTAATTTCGTGGGGTCTGCTGATTACTGCCGACTCTGCTATTGCTGGATGCGAAACAATTGCGCTTTCCAGTTCCATTGTGCCCAGTCTATGGCCTGCAATTTTTAGAACTTCGTCTGCTCTGCCTAAAAGCCAGAAGTATCCTTCCTCATCTTTCATGCAATAGTCTCCAGCGTAGTAAACATTTGGGAATCTAGACCAGTAGGTTTGCTTGTAACGTTCAGGATCCTTGTACAATGTCACTAGCATGCCAGGCCAAGGCTTCTTTATAACTAGGTAGCCTCTTACTCCTGGAGGTACAGGCCTACCGTTGTCGTCTACCACATCGGCGTCTATGCCCGGTAATGGAAATGTTGCTGACCCTGGTTTTAGTGGGATCAGTCCTATGCCCGGCGCCGGTGAAATCATTACGCCCCCGGTTTCTGTTTGCCACCAAGTGTCCACTATGGGGCATCTTTCTCCTCCTATATGTTTGAAATACCACATCCATGCTTCTGGATTTATTGGTTCTCCCACGCTTCCTAGAATTGTTAGGCTGCTTAAGTCGTGTTTTTTGATCCATTTATCGCCGAGTCTCATGAACATGCGTATGGCTGTTGGCGATGTGTAAAAGATTGTTACCTTATATTTCTCTATTATTTCCCACCATCTGTCGGGCTTTGGATAGTCGGGTGCTCCTTCATATACAACTATGGATGCTCCGTGCATTAGTGGCGCATAAACAATGGAGCTGTGCCCGGTTACCCATCCTACGTCGGCGGTGCACCAGTATACGCTGTCTTCTTGTATGTCAAAGACCCATTGGTACATGGAATTTATGAAGACAAGGTAGCCTCCTGTGCTGTGGACTATGCCTTTTGGTTTGCCTGTGGTGCCCGACGTGTAGAGAATGTAGAGTGGATGCGTGCTTTCGATTGGTAGTGGAGGAACATCTGTTTCCGCATCCTTTATGATTTCGTGGTACCATAAGTCCCTTCCTTTCTGCATTTTGATTTCTCGGCCTATTCTCTTTACGACTATCATCTTCTCTACTGATGGCGTGTTTTCCAAGGCTTCATCAACTATTTCTTTTAGTGGCATGATTTTTCCTCTTCTGAACCCGCCGTCTGCTGTTATGACCACTTTTGCTTCCGTGTCATTTATCCGGTCTGCCAGAGCCATTGAGCTGAATCCCGAAAACACCACAGTGTGTATTGCGCCTATTCTGGCCGTTGCCAACATAGCAATGGGTAATTCATATATCATTGGCAGATAAATGGCTACACGGTCTCCGTCCTTAACGCCCAGTTTTTTGAGTGCGGATGCTAGACGGTTCACTTCTCTGTAGAGTTGCGAGTAGCTTAGTGTTCTTTCTTCACCGTTTTCTCCTTCCCAGTATATGGCTACTTTGTTTCTTCTCCAGGTTTTCAGATGTCTGTCAACACATAGATAGGAGGCATTCAGCATTCCGCCGGGGAACCATTTTGCGAATGGGGGGTCCCAGTCGAGCACTCTATCCCAAGTTCTGAACCATTCAAGTTTTCTGGCGTCTTCCTCCCAAAACTCTTCCATCTCGTCTATTGACTTTCTGTATGTGTCCATGTACCTTTTTATTGGCCAATATTTTAGTTCTACTGGAAGTGATTCTGATTCCATATTCTTAACCTCCACAACTGTTCCAGATAGGGTTATACGACCTGAAATTTCTAGTTATAAATTCTTTTCTTTCCTATTAAACTAGATTGGCAACAAGGTCTTTCCATATATCTCGTTTAGCACCTCCGCTACTGCAAGATAAAACGCACTTAATCCACAGACTATTCCTTCATACTGTAAATTTAGCAGCACTGTTGTCATTCCGAAACCTAATAGCCCAAGAGGGGCTGGATTCGCCAACTTTTCGTTCACTTCGTTCACTTCCGAAATGCGTATGAAGAGCTTCACCACCAGATTCTAACCTATAAAAGTTTTTCTGAAAACCGCAGCTGCGGTGGAGATGGATTGCTGTAGATAGACCCCCTATCTAGACTGCCTATATATACTATCAACATAGAAATTATGAGAACGGTTCCAGAAATCGGGAAAAAGTATTTAAAACCTTGGATGATGGATAAAGGCAACGCATAGGGGGAATCTGTGGCGATGGTGAGGAAAGCAAAAATCAAACTGACCAGCACCGACTATCAAAAGCTTGAGGAAGTGTGTGGAGAACTGAAGGCTATCGCCGATAAAACAGGCGTAAAAATGACGGGGCCTATTCCCCTGCCCACAAAAAGGCTTCGGGTGCCAGTGCGCAAAAGCCCTTGCGGTGAAGGGACCGCCACCTGGGATAAATGGGAACTACGCATCCACAAACGCCTCATCAATATCGATGCAGAAGAACGCGTCATGAGGCGAATCATGAGAATTCGGGTGCCCGAGGAAGTTTTTGTCAGCATCGAACTGATGTAGTCATCTTTTCCTTCAATATATCTTAATGATCATTATTAGTAATTCACAAGAGTTAAAAGATTTTAACACAAATGATTCAGCACAAATTTGGAATATAAATCGGAGGTGGAATCTGCGTGACAGAATATCTAGTTCTACTGAAGCTCAATCCAACGAAAATAGCCAACGTAATAGACGCTTTAAGGGGCCTTCCCGAAAAGCCCAGTCCAGGGGTAGACCTCCATTACGTAATGAGCGTTTTCGGAGCCTGGGACGTAGCCATGTGGTTTGACGCAGATAACTCTGACAAAGCTGTAGACTTCATAAACAGAAAGATAGGTCAAATCTCGGGAATTGTCGACGCATACACGGTCCCAACATTTCCCAACAGAAAACCCCAGCAAGGACGAGAAGCAGCTCCAAAGAGCGAAACTCCAGCAAGCGAATAAACGGGCTTCACTGGCACCCTGCCCAATTTCAAAGCGAATGGAGTGAAGGAAAACCATGACAAAATATCTTCTTCTTCTTAAACTTGACAAAAGTAAACTGTTAGAAGCAATAGACGCCTTAAGAAGTCTTCCCAAAAATCCGAGTTCAGGAGTCGACGTAAACTATACAATGAACATTTTTGGAACCTGGCACGTAGCCGTCTGGTTCAGTTCCGACAAATCTGCAGAAGCTATAGATTTCATAAACAAGAAAATAGGTCAAATTTCCGGTGTGGATGATGCATTTCCAGTGGCTGCATTTCCACATATAGGACAGCGTAAAGAGCGTGAAGAAATCTCTAAGGACGAAGAAAGCGAATAAACAGACTAAAAGAACGAGTGCCTCTCAAGACCAGAATTTTAAGATAGGGAAAGGCTACTAGCCTTCACCGCGCCTCAACCTTCTAACCCTATCCAATATCTTTCGCGGAACTTTCTCGTTTGTCAAATTTCTAACAAAGATGACATCGTTCGGATGAAGATGAAACGTCAAATTTATTTGCATTTTTTCGGCATCTAGGAAACTCTTGATAGCATCATCAAGTTTGCCGTCTTCAAAGTCAAGGTCAATTAGAGCGTGAATAGTCTTCCTAAGCGCGTTCTTAACTTCATCAAAAGTTTTTTGATTCATCCCTTGTTCCAATCCAGTCATGCCCTACCCAGGGGAGAATCTGAACAATTAAAATAAGCGTTATTTCCAGAAGGGAATATGAAAATTTTCAGTAAAGTTCTGGCATGCAGAGAATCTGTTGCTTACAATTTTCTCAAGGATATTTGCCTGCGAACTCTTCAACGCCTCGAATGAAGGTGCATTTCTAGGAAATCGATTAGTCTTTTTCGCCTTTCCTTGAAAGTGGATTCTGTGAAAATGATCCTAACTTTACAGTTTTCGCATTCCAGAAAGTCGCCTTTGTCTGGAAACTCTAGGTGTTCCATATTATCACAGCCGACATATTACTGTATATCTTATGACTTAATATATCAATTATTTCCAGCCTCGATATATTCTAAAAATAGACCATATTTTCCCTCTACAACGTAGCCAAAGTCCAAAAAGTGAAAATAGTTAACGGCAAGGACACACCAAAAGCTACAGTCCAAACCATTTTGTTCCACCAGAACACCTTTAGCCCGTCTAGGACGCCGAAGGGAATGAGATTAAAGAAGGCTATGAAGGCGTTGATCCACGCGCCGAAAACTGCGATGATCCACAATGCGCCTTGTGTGCTTATTGCAATCATGATGCATAGGGTTGAAAGGACGATGTTAATGAAAGGTCCGGCAATGGCTGTTTTTCCTGCGCTTTCCTTTGTCATTGGTCCTGCAATCATCACGGCTCCGGGTGAAATGATTTTGAAGGGAGTGGGGAGCATTGAAAGAAGGGTAAGGAGTGCCCCAAACATAGTTAGTCGAAATTCTGCCCACAATCCGAGGCGTTGGGCTGATAATTTATGGGCGAACTCATGGAGGAGAAAACTGAAGGTGAATACTGTTGCGAGGCTTGCCAAAATTTCTGGGCGATCTGCAAATTGGGGGAGGACGAAGGATAAGCCAACGCCCATGACAAGAAGTGCTCCGAGGGCTAGGTGTTTAAGTTCGGTTGTGCTGAACCAGAAAACTTTGGCTGTGGGTCTGGGCAGGTAGGTGATGGTGTATTTGTATGCAGGTTTCGTGGGTTCCGCCTCCTCACGGGGAGCCCTTGCCCTCCAATATTCTGGGCACTCGTGGTTTTCTGGGAGTCTATGCTCGGAGCAGAAGTATCCATGGCAGTAGGAGCATTTGAAGGGTAGAACAACCTCTATGCCGCAGTGTTGACACTTCGTCGTTTTGTTCAACTTCCTTGAATGATGACTAAACACTTGGTTGGATTTATGGGGTTTAAATGTTTAGCCTCTATCTGGACTATCTGCACCGCCTCGCCAGTTTCTATGTTGAGAGTATTTATAGGGGGTATCTACAGAGCAGAAGACCCGCCGTATCATGGTTCGCTGTTTTGGCATATGGCAATGTATCCTTTTAGTTGCGGGTTTGTTTTTAGGGTGGAAACTTTTAGTCCAGACTGGTTGAGTAGGTTCATGAAACTTTCTTGGGAGAACTTCTTTTTCAGTCCTGTTAGGACGATTGCGGATTGAGGTTTGCTGATTCTCTTTATTTCTTTGATGGTTTTTATGGGGTTTGGCATGTTTTGTAGGAGGGTTACGGCGAAAACGTGGTCGAAGGTTCTGTTTTGGAGGGGTGTGTGGTCGGCGTCTGCGCGAATGATGGCTGTGTTGGGAAATCTTTTTGCACGTTTTTTTGCTTCTTGGAGGATTTTTGGGGAGATGTCTATGCCTACTAGGAGCCTTGTTGATTTGGCGATGTGTTCGAGGAGGAGTCCTGTTCCGCAGCCCAAGTCTAGGACAAGCTCGTTTTCATTGGGTTTCGTGTTGTTTAGGGCGGCTTCTATCTGTGCGTTTTGTTCTTCTGCGTATTGGATGTCGTAGACTGGGGCTAGCTGGTCGTAGTGGCGCATAGCTTTATGCTTTTTGTTCCATTCTTGCATGTTTCTCAGAAGTTTTATCTGTGTTGTTTCTTCTAAAGATTGTTGGCGGTTTAAGTGTCTGGTCGAAAGCCTGTTGTTGCTTTGCAGAATCCTGGTGTTCGTAGAGCGGCTGAGTTTGTTAGGGAGGCTCTTTCTGGGCGTAAGGCTTTGGTTATTGTTGGTAATTGTTGGGTGGATTATCGGGGGAGGGCGAGTTCTAGGCTGGAGCCTGGCGAGCGCATTGTCATGATTAAGGGTGACGGCTCTGTTTTGGTTCATCGTCCGGTTGGTTATGAGCCTGTGAATTGGCAGCCTCCGGGATGTTTGTTTGAGACTCGTGTGGTTGGCGACGTTTTGAGTGTTAGAGCTATTCGTTCGAAGCCTTCTGAGTCTGTTAGGATTTCTTTTGACAGCGTTTACTTGGTTTCGGTTTTGAGTTTGGTTGATGAGGGGGAGTTTTCTCTCCATGCTAGCGAGGAGGATATGCAGAGGGCTATTTTGTTGGAGCCGTCTCTTTTGGAGCCTGACTTGAAGCCTATTACCTATGAGAAGAGGGTTGAGCCTGGGTTTGTGGATGTTTACGGCATTGACGGGAATGGTAGGCTTCTGGTGGTGGAGATTAAGCGGAGGACGGCTGGGCGCGAGGCGGCTTTGCAGTTGGCTAAGTATGTGGATTCTGTGAGGGCTACGGTGAGTCGTGAGGTTAGAGGCGTCCTTGTGGCTCCTCGTTTGGCTAGGGGTGTTCAGAGGCTTTTGGCTTCTCTGGGGCTGGAGTTTAAGTCTCTTGATCCGAAGCGTTGTGCCGAGGTTTTGCGTAAGGCTGAAACCCGCAAGCTTGCCGAGTTTTTTGAGGAACCATAATTGGCTTCTTTTTATGTTTGTCGAAGGGATTCTGGGGAATGCAAGGATTGTGGCTTCTGTATTGAGTATTTTTCTTGTCCAGGGGTTGGGAAGCCTACTATTGACCGTTTTGAAACCGCCTGTATAGACTGTGGCGTTTGTTTTGTGGCTTGTCCTTATGAGGCTGTTGAGCGTGTAGTGGACACGGTTCCTAGGAGGCAGGTTACCATAAGTGTTGATGGTCAGCTTTTTGGTGTGCCTGAGCGTGTGACGGTTAAGCGGGCTTTGGAGTTGCTTGGGCTGGAGTTTAGTAAGTTTTCTGGCGGAACAGGGATTTTTGCTCCTTGTGAGACTGGGGGTTGTTTTGCCTGTGCTTTGGTGGTTGATGGGGAGCCTAAGCCGGCTTGTGTTACGGGTGTTCGTGATGGGATGGTGATTAGCCTAGATCTGCCTAAGGATTATGTTCCGCTAAGGAGGGTTTCTGGTTTTCAGCCTCATCCTGTCGGCGGCGTAGGAACGCCTTGGTGGGTTAAGAAGAGTGGGCGGGGCTGGATTGAGGTGGCTTGTTTTGCTCATGGCTGTAATTTGCGTTGTCCCCAGTGTCAAAACTATACGGTCACGTATGATAATGTGGCTCCGGCTTTGACGCCCATGGAGGCGGCGGCGACTTTGACAGCGCAGAGAAGGGAGTATGGTGTGGACCGCATGGCTATTTCTGGTGGAGAACCCACGCTGAATAGGGCTTGGTTAATTAGGTTTTTTGGGGAGTTGCGTCGGTTGAATCCTGATGAGGGGGCTAGGCTTCATTTGGATACTAATGCTACGGTTTTGACGCGTGAGTTTGTGGATGGTTTGGTGGAGGCTGGAATGACGGATGTTGGTCCGGATTTGAAGGGGCTTAGAACAGAAACCTTCATGAGGATAACTGGAATAGCCGACAGGAAGCTTGCTGAGCGATACCTGAAGAACGCTTGGAATGTTACAGAGTATATCCTTGACCGTTATTATCCTGAGCCCTTGTTTGTTGGAGTTGGCGTTCCCTACAACAGGTTTTTCATAAGTCTAGAAGAGGTTAGGGAGATGGGAGAAAGAATAGCTGGTATAAATCCTGATGTGCAGGTTTGTCTCTTAGACTATTTTCCTACTTTTCGTAGGGTTGGTTTGGAGAGGCCTTCTGTGGCTGAGATGAGGAGGGCTAGGGAAGTGCTGGTGGAAACTGGATTGAAAACGGTGCTAGCCCAAACAACAACAGGACACATAGGACCATAACACTTAACTGGTTCTTTGATTGCTTGTTTAAGATATAATTAACATTACGTAGTATGTTTTCTTCTGTAAATCGTGACTGCTAGTAGTGTTGCTATCAAGAATAGAGGTAGAATGATTAGTGATGGAAACTCTGGTATTATGCTGATGTCAAGGTCCACCGCAACTTTATGGGTGCTGTGTGTGTAAGTGAAAGTCAGGAGCCATGAGCCGTCTGTCGAAGTTATCGTGTATTTGGTCTGGTTGCCATCCAGATACACTCTGATGCTTGTTATGTTGGCTACAAGGCTTTTGGCTACAGTGACTTTTGTGTAGCCTCTTGTGCCGTTGGGGCCTGTTACGGTAAAACTAAGCGTCCAATCTGTTGTGTTAAAAGCAAGTCTTGATATGGTAGAATTAGATTCAACTGAGAAAACGTTTTGGTCCTTATATGGTGTCACTGCCAAGTTGACTGTGGTATTTGTTCCCCAATAGGTGGCATTACCATCCCATGTGGCTCTTACGAGGTAGTTTCCAGTGGCAGACGGCATCCACACAGCCGAGTAGCCTCCGTCAGAAGCCGTATCGACGAGGGTGATGTCGTTCCAAGTTTCTCCGCCTGTAACGCTGTAAGAAAGGAGTATAGAGGCTCCCGACAGACCCACCTCATCACAAGTTAAATTACCGTTAATTTCAACGTGGAATCCGACATAGGATGTGGAACTGCTCAAAGAGATGGAGATGGTGCTTGTCACGTCGAGAACCGTTATTTGGACGGTGTCTGTATCCCAGTTTCCAGACGCATCTGTGACGTTTAAGGTGATGGTGTATTCTCCAGGCGTGTTGAATGTATGGTTTGGGTTAACTCCTGTCAAGGTTTGAGGCGTCACGTCTATAAATGTCCATGTGTAGCTTGCGATTTTGATGTCGTCCGTTGAGCCTGAGCCATCAAAACTCACTAGGGTGTCCTCATCCACTGTTTGGTTAGGTCCAGCATTTGCCACGGGTGGAACAGTATCTGCCGAGACGTGAACCCACATTGTATCTGTATCCTGTTTGCCAGCGAAGTCTGTTACGTTCAGTGTTACCTCGAAGTCGCCGACATTGTTGAATGCGTACTGGGGATGTAAGCCCGTCAAAGTTTTTAGCGTAACGTCCGTGAAGACCCATGCATAGCCTCTGATGCCTACGTCATCTGTGGACCCGCTGCCGTCGAAGGTGACAGTCATGCCTTGAATAACTGACTGATCTGGGCCAGCGTCAGCCACTGGAGGTTCTACTTCTTCCCAGGGGCTCTTGAGCGGATGCATGTTCATGAGCGGATATCTGTCTGTATTGGTTGCATCAATCACGTAAGGCGTGTCTCCTATGCCGTCGCCGTCAACATCCACACCAGCATAGTCGTCCCAGTAGTTTCCACCAGAAGGATAGTCGTCATCCCAAACATTGTGATAGACATAATCAGGACGTTCGACTACGAGCGCTTGTTCACTGTTATCCACGAAGTTATTATGGTAAATAGTGTTGTATGCGCTCCAATAGATTTCGATGCCATAGTCGTTGTTTGTTACGTTGTTTCTAGAAATGGTGTTGTTTGAAGAATCTTGTCTGATCCAAATGCCGCAATGGTTGTTTGTTATTTCGTTTCCAGAAATAGTGTTATACCATGCACTCTCATAGAGCCTGATGCCCTGGTCGTTGTTTGTTATGTTGTTTGCTGTTATGTTGTTGTTTGAAGAGACAGAAAGCCAGATGCCATAGTGGAAGTATTTGATGTTTGTTTTCTTGATTGTAACGTTGCTTCTCCCATAAAGGCTTATTCCTTTAGAATTTAAAGCTCCTGTACCTTGAACAGTGTAGCCTGCACCATCAACCACAATGTTATCCCTCTCCACAACGATTGCTCTTGACCCTTCTGGAACGTCTCCAACAATGTTGTCTGTTAATATGTAAGTAATATTGTCAACACTCGAAATAGGTGCTGTATCAGGGTCAACACTGCCATCAGCCCTAATATAAATGGTTTCAGTCCAAGTCCAATCTGACTTAACTGATTGAATGTTAAACGCAAACGTTAACATGCCTATTACTATTAATACAAGTGCTAGAGTTAATCCCGATACTATTTTCCTTTCCATTCCCCACTATCCCTTACGCACGCATAAATATACACAAAAGTTTCCTCTACTTACACGTTTTGTGCATTTCAATTTCGGAGCCCAATTCAGAATCTGTATCAATAATTCCCTGTACTCTTTCTTGTTATCTTACGTAGTATGGGTGCCCGTCCTTCTTCAGTTTAGTTAAGATATTAATCAACAGGAAGTCGAAGTCTTTTCCCCATAATAGCCATCTTAAGCCATGATAGAAACGCAGAAACTCCAGTCCCCGGCTGGTGGTTCGATAAAAATTTTCGCTTTCCTTCTCCACACTAACCAACTTCAAAACCACCATGGCAGGCATATACTTCTCCAAAGCCTCCCTATCCAAATCGCAGCCAGTCATAAGCTCGGATTCCTTGGAACCCAAAGCCGCTACGCGTAGAATATCCGCAACAACGTCAAACTCGCTTCTCTTCACCGTCATCAAAGTACCGCCAACATGAAAAACACACGCCAACAACTATAATCATTATTTCAAACCAAACAATATACCAAAGCCGATAGACAAAACTTCTAGCCAACACGAATCCAGAATACTAACCAGAACTTCACAACCTTTACGTCATCGAAACCCAAACATCAAGTAAGACGAGAAAATGAACATAGTAGTCAAATACGTAGCCGCCACCATCTGCATCATCATCGCAGTCTATGGAGCATGGCTAGTCCTAAACACAACATTCCACCTCGAAGAATGGTTCGAAAAAGAACCCATGTGGAAAAACATCTTCACGCTTCTCGTCATCGTAGGCGTAATAGGCTTCTTAGCAGGCATACTCGAAGCAAAAAGAAGATAGCCAAACTAGCTCACGTAAAAGGGATGCGCATCCCTCTTAACCCTAACCACCTGACCCAAAAGACGCATCAACAAGAAATCGTCGTCCTTACCCCACAAAAGCCATTTAAGGCGATAATAAATACGCAACAGTTCTATCCCCTTCTCAGTTGTTCGATAAAAAGTTTCATCTCTCCCCTCCACCCTAAGCAACTTCAACTCCGCCAAAGCAGACAAATAATTCTCCAAAACCTTGCGCTCCAACCTACATCGTTCCATAATCTCCTTTTCCTTCGATCCCTTAGCCGCCACCTGAAGAATCTTAGCAACCACGTTGAATTCATTCCCCTTTCTCGTCTTCAGCACCCGCCAACACAGAACCGCATGAAAATACGTTCACAAAGATTTTAATGATTATTTCAATCCAGACAATACTAACAAAACAGATAGTAAAAACCTCTAGAACACCCTACCGCCCAAAATAATCCGTAATCCTCCTCTGAAAAAGCGCATCTTGGAGCAGTTTACTCCTCTCCACCCACCGTTCCAACGGAATCTGAAACCGACCAGCAATCCTAGCCAAAGCCTCCTCCAAAGTATTATACTTCAGCGGCTTCTGCCTCACAGCGTTCCTCACGTTCTCCCTCACCTGCCAAACCCCAACAGGCATGATGTAGCCCGGATGAGCCTCCCTCAAAACCACCACAGAAGCTTGGCGCCTCTCCTTCGCCAGTAATTCTCCAACAGCCAAACGAGCCGCATAATAACAACCCCCAATACTAGCGTACGCGGTGCGCCCCTCAAAACCCTCCCAATCAGAAAACAGGACTACATACTTGCCGCTAGGATTCCAAACGGTACCCGGATACCAAGCCTCCATAGCCTCGTAACTCCAAGCTCCAGGCATCACCAAAACCTCAAATCTGTTATCCAAATAACTAGACTCGTAGACCCGGTACTCGTTAACCTCAGGAAAAGTCTTAATCTTCTCAATCATGTCCTTCGAAATTATGCTGTCCACAGCCGTTATACTCCACCGAGTGGGAACCAAACGCCTATTATCCTTCAGTCCAAAGGCGCCAACGCTGAAAGCCCGCTGAACCCTAGTAACCAACACACCCTTATCGTACAAGGAGGTAACAGCCTCAGCCGCCTTCAAGTCAGTATCCCAATAAGCCTTCTCAATCTGATGATCCCAACGCGAGGCTGAGACACTCATGTCCCTAAGGAGGGCAGAAGGACCAAAAGGCTGAACCTCATCATCCAAAACAAAACTCCTGCGAGGCTTATTCTTCAAAGCCAACTCAACATCCACCGGACCAACAGACAAAGCTAACTCACGGGTTCTGTCCATAATCCTCCCAGCCTCCTCAAACTTCCCAACATGAACCCTATACTTCCCCCGAACAAGCAAAGACCGGAAACCCACAATCTCGTCGATGGACTTTCCAAACCAAAGCTCCGGCAAATCATAGAGGCTGGTGTCCTCATGAACCGGAGGAACCAAAGGACCAGCATACACGTAAGGATAGCCAATCCGACCCACAAAAACGCCAGGCGGAGAGGCCCCATCCACATCCATGCCCCTTAAAAGAGGAAAAGTACCAAAATAGGATTTCAACCTAACAACCAAGGGACATCTGGTTTTGCCGCATAGAAACTTGCCACCCTTACAAGCCACGCAGAGGCCTTTTCCCCAAGCAACCCCAGAAGCCCTAGCCACCAAATCATCTGCGCTGTAGTTAAGGTCCGCGACAAGGCTAGGATCACCAAGAAGTTGAAGTATCCAGAGGTTGTCCTTCCAGGCTACTCTCTGCTTTCTCACCTGACCAACAACCTTTCTTTTCCCTTTAGCCAGTTTCCTCATGTTTACGCCGCCAGTAGCGCCATCTAATAACTTTGATTATGAACTTAAAAATAAGCTGAACTGCGGTTCTAACCCACAAGCATCCTCATCCAAAAGCCTCTAGTTCCTTTTCTAATTTCATCGACAAAGATGAAGATCAACAGCCCAAGAAGTACAGACCCCACAATAAGGGTTGAGAAGGCTAAATCGCTCGTAAGCCTGAGCACATCAAAAGAGTCTTTGACGAAGGGATACAAAACAGGGTTGAACTCATGGGTCATGGAATCTACAATCACATGAAGTACTCCTCCAACAATGCATGATACAACAAGGACACTGGAGAAGCGACACCTTTCCTCAACCCTTTCCCTATCAAGTTTGAAAAAGAACGAGACTACACGGTGATATAGAAAAACGGTTAACAAAACAGACAGAAACGTGCCCAGGGTAGCCGCGCCGAGCAAACTATGGAGAACAAGTCTGTCCCAAAAACCGCCGGTCACGAGAAAGAGAATTGGAATCTCTAGGTCCGGTGCCATAGAGCCTACAAGAAGCGCCGGCAAGTTCAGTTGAGGTTTCCATCTGTTTATTAGGTATGCTACGCTGCAGTGGAGAGGTGTGGCAGGCATAGCGGTCAATCTCAGAGCATAAAACAAGTTTCAAACTAATTTAAATGCTTGCCAAGTTGATAACGGTAGGGGCCCACAGACATAACCAGTTTCAGATTCTCCCATACTTTTAGGGTAAAAGTTCCATTTTCTCGTTTAACCAGTTCAACTCGCAAAAGCCTAATAAAGTCAAAGATGAGAAAAGCATACCGCAACGAGGAAGAAGTTGGAATGCGCAAGACCGTAATTGACATGTCGCCGTTCTATGCCATGGAAGTCTTTGAGCGAGCGCAGGAACTGGAGCGTCAGGGACAGCAGATAATTCATCTAGAAGTTGGGGAGCCAGATTTTCCCACGCCAAACTGCATCAGAAAAACTGCGGAGAAGGCAATAAGGGAGGGAAAGACCCGTTACACCGCGAGCGTTGGTCTTCTGGAGTTGCGGGAAGCCATAGCCGGACATTACCTCGAAAAATATGGTGTTTCCGTTTCCCCTAACCAGGTCATAGTTACGAATGGTTCTTCGCCAGCCTTAATGGTCACCTTCTCGGTTTTACTTGAGTCAGGGGACAAAGTGATATTGTCTGATCCCCACTATGCCTGTTATCCTAACATGGTTAGATTTCTGGGTTGCACGCCAGTGTTCGTGAGGGTTAGTGAAGAAGACGGATTTCGGTTTAACCCTGAGGATATAAAAGAAAAAATTAGTTCCAAGACCAAGGCTGTTGTAATTAACTCGCCTGCGAACCCCACGGGAAACGTACTAGACGCAAAGACCATGAAAGAAATCGCTGAGCTTGGACCCGTCATAGTTTCAGATGAAATATATCATAGTCTCATATACGAGGGGAAGGAGCATTCAATCTTAGAGTTTACAGACAACGCTTTTGTTGCGAGTGGATTCTCCAAGCAGTTCGCCATGACAGGATGGCGACTCGGATACACCATTGCTCCTGAAAAGTTTGTGCGCCCCTTGCAGAAGTTGATGCAGAATTTCTTCATCGCCGCAAACACCATCAGCCAGTGGGCTGGTATTGCAGCGATCAGAGAGGCAGGTCCCGACGTTAAGCGTATGGTGGAAATCTTCAACAAGCGAAGGAAGCTGACAATTGAACGCCTCAGGAAAATCGGGTTTGGTATAACGGTTGAGCCCACAGGCGCGTTCTACATCCTCGCAAATGCTAGGAAGTTTACAGATGATTCGCTGAAGTTTGCCTTTGAACTTTTGGAGAAGACTGGTGTGGGGGTTACGCCCGGAATTGATTTTGGGCGCAACGCGGAAGGGTATCTTCGGTTTTCATACGCTAATTCTATTGAGAATATTTCTGAGGCTATGGACAGACTTGAGCAGTATTTCGCAAGCCGCTAGGTGCTATGAGCATAATTGGCTGAAACTGAGATGGAACAGCCGTGAAAATAAAAAGCTTTTTGATGCTTTCAGTTGTGGTTTTTCTCTGGGGCTCCTCCTTTGCACTACTTAAATTGGGGCTAGAGGAAATTTCGCCCATAAACTTGGCATTTTTGCGTTTTTTACTCGTGCTGCCGTTTTTTATGGCTTTTACTTATTTCCAAGATAAACATGCCTTTGACAAGTCTATTTTCCGAGATTGGAAAATTCTTCTAACACTGGGCTTGACGGGTGTAACCCTCTATCATGTGTTCCAGAATTTTGGGTTAAGATTAACGACTGCTTCTAATTCCAGCTTGATGATTTCGGCGAATCCAGTTTTTATTGCATTGCTGGATCATTTTTATTTAAAGGAGGAAATGACGTGGAAGCGAGTTTTTGGCATAACCCTAGCCTTTTTGGGCATCATCCTAATTATACGACCATCAAGATTGACCTTTAATCCGATGGGAGTGATTGGGGACCTACTGTCTCTCGGCGCTGGCCTCTCTTGGGCTTTCTACTCCGTGTTCGGCAAGAAGATTCTGTCAAACTATGGCGCTCAAAGAGTCACCATGTTTTCCATGATCTTTGGAACGTTGTTTTTGTTCCCGATTCTACTTGTTTCGGAAAAACCAGCCCTACCAGCATCGATTTGGCTCTGGTTTCTACTACTAATTCTAAGCTTCCTCTGCTCGGGAATGGCTTATCTTTTTTGGTATAAAGCCTTAGAAGACGTTTCGCCAACAAAAGTTGGGGTTTTCCTTTTCTTTTTACCTGTCGTCTCGGTTTCGGTTGCCCACCTAGTTTTGCTAGAGTCTTTAGATGTCTCCTTCGCGATTGGAGCCCTTTTAATCATGCTTGGAGTGATCATAACACAACGAAGCTGATTTCCTAAACCAAACAGAAGCATTTTGAGTTAAGCCTTGAACCACTTAAAGATGAGGTATCTTATTCTTTCTGCTTCTAAGTCGGGTACAGCTATTATGAACCGCTTTCTAACGGTTGTCGCAAGTCTTCCAGCCTTGACGATGTCGGTGGCTGTGACCTCATCCTTCGTTTTCTTTACAGAAACCATGTAGGGGGCATGATCGACGCCTGGTCCATGCTTGTAGATGGCGAAGTCGCACCCATACTTTATGCCAGGCGTTACTATGAGTCCCTGATCCCGTAAGTCTTGGTAAACCGCGTACTTTAAGTCAAACTCTTCGTATAATTTTCTGGCTCTTCTCCGCAGTTTCTCAAAGCTGACCCTTGTCTTTTTCGGGCCTTCAAAAACTGTTATGATTCCTTTCTCTAGAAGGTAGAGTCCCTCCATGAGGTCGAGGATGAGGGGAACATCGAAATCCATAACCTTGGGCTTAGGAACGCCTATAGGCTTTCCGTAAAATCCAAGCTTATAAAGCTCAGATCCTTTCTCGGTGTCCCATACCACTAGAAAGTTTTCAACGAACTCGGTTTCAATCTTCTCGGACATCTGGTTTCACTCTAAACTGTGAGTGCCAGTATGCGAGCCGTGTCAGAGGCATCCTCAGCTTTGTCGGCGGCGTCCTCCAGCATCTTAGCCACATCTCTCAAAAGAAGCATCGCGGGAATATCCATATCGCTGTTGACAATCTTCACTTCCAACTCTCTGTAAAGGTCGTCCGCGATTCTTTCAGCCACTTCAACCTCTCTAGCTTTCTCTAGAGCCTTAGACGCGCCATAATTTAGTGTCATGGTAGTTTCTCGAAGCTTGGAGATGGTTTCAAACACTGCGCTAGAAAGCTTGGTTAAGCCTTCCTTTATGTCTGCAGGAACTTTCCATCCCCTCTCCATAATTTCTAGCAGTCTAAAGGCTATGCCCTCGTAAAAGTCCGCAATTTCGCTCGTGAGGTTGGTGAAGCGGAGAAAGTCTTCTCGACTCATTAGAATAGCTCCTATTTCAGCGAGCTCGCGTGAAACTGCGCGTCTCGCAACATCCACGTCCTCCTCGCACTTTCTGATGTCAGCAAACAAATTTCGAGCCGAGTTTTTGTCTCCCTTCACGAAACAGTCCACCATCTGTGAAATCTTGCGGGAGATGTCCAGCACTCTCCTTAGGTGGTCCTGGCAAACGCTGAGGGCTCTCCTCTTCACCCGTTCTTCTGTCTCTACCGGAAATACCATAGCCTTCGCCCCGCGAAAAGCTTCACTGTAACCTACAATAGAATATGACAAAGTCTTAAAAAAGATAGCGAAAGATAGAGGTTAAACTTTTAACGCTTGATCAGTTGCCCCAAATCCTCGAAGTCGATCTTACGACGGAAGTAAGCGTGGAGTAGTTCTGGAAGCTCCTCAATTTTGCTTCTAACCTGCCTCCAAGTGTCGCGGTCACGTATGGTCACCGTGCCATCTTCAAGCGTTTGATAGTCTATGGTTACTCCCAGCGGAATGCCCACCTCGTCGGCTCGCGCATATCGCCTTCCAATGGACCCAGACTCGTCACATTCCACCGTGAACTCCTCACTGATCAGCATCTGGTAAACCTGTTTCGCCCTTTCGGGTAAGCCGTCTCTGCTCACCAGTGGAAAAACTCCGACTTGTATGGGTGCAAGTTCTCGTGGAAAACTTAGCAAGGTTCGACCTTCTTTGGTTTTGTATGCGTATTCTAGGCTGATGTAAACCAACCGATCTGATCCAAAACTCGGCTCGACGACGTGGGGAATAAATCTTCTTCCACCCTTTTCCATTTCTTTGAAAATTTTCATGTCCACGCCGCTAAACTGCATGTGGCGACTTAAGTCGTAGTCTGTTCGGTAGTTGTGGCCTGAAACCTCCATCCATCCCCATCGTTCCAGGTATACCTCCTGATCAAATCCTTGCACAGAGTAGTGTGCCCTCTCCCAATCCAATTTTTCTATGAAGCGTTGCTTATCTTCTGGCACTTGAAGTTCCATGAGAAAGCGCTTGGCCATAGCCATGAAAAAGGCTTGCCACTCCGCCTTTATGTATCCTTTGCTTAGGGCTTCCTTAACTGTGACCTCTATGGGTTCCTTTATGCCTTTCAACTTATTTTCCGCTATTATCAGCCTTAAGGTTTCGTTTTCCACCTCTTTCAAAAGGGGACAGTGAGGTTCCTCAGGGTCGATGAAGAACTCGATATCGATTATCGTGAACTCCCTCAGCCTTATGGGTCCCTGCCTGGGAGAAACCTCATTTCTCAGGGCGTGGCCAATCTGAACCACTCCAAAGGGAAGCCTTCCCCGTGCGTTTTCGTAGAGACGTCTAAATTCCACGAAGATTCCCTGAGCTGCTTCGGGACGGCCATAACCAACGGCTTCTGAATACGGCCCAATGGTGGTGGTGAACATGGTCATGAATTGTTGGGGCTTGCCGAAGTCTCCGCCGCATTCTGGGCAGCGAACGTTTCTTTTGTTGATTTCGTTCATCAATTCTTGAAGGTTGAGTTTCTCGGTTTCTGTGTCGCTCATTCCCGCGATTTCTTGAAGGAGGTGGTCGGCTCGAAACTTTCGTTTGCATTGGAGACATTCAACTATGGGTTCCTTGAAATGTTCTATGTGACCAGAAGCCTCAAACACCTTTCCAGGCATGATCACCGACGACTCGATTTCAAGGATGCCGAGGGGCCGAATGTAGAAATTTCGGAATTTGTCTTCGATCTTCCTTTTTAGTATAGAGCCCAGCGGACCGAAGGTTACGAAGCCGCTGACGCCGCCGTAAATTTCGTAGGAGGGCCAGAAGAAGCCTCGACGCCTAGCCATTTCGCTGATGATCTCGAACTTGTCCTTGCCCTGAGTTTGCATGCGCCTTTCCGCTCCAGATTCGTAGGGGTTTGGTTTTCTTGTTGGGTGTGAAGTGTATGCAATTAAGCTACATAAATAAATGTTGCCATAGCCTAACCTACAATCCTCTCTTCTGTGATTTTCACTTTCCGCTTCTCCAGCTCATCCGAAAAGACATGGAAAAACTCTTCACTCATACCCAATTTTTCGGGAGGAACAACACCTTGTTCTTTTATGGCTTTTCTAAGAATCAACTGCGCAATGATTGATGCTGGATAGGCTGTGGTTCTCGCCATGGCTGTTATTCCCCGTTTTTTATCGTATCGGTCTAGCAAATGATAGATATAGCGTATCTGCTTGTCATTTTTAATGCCTGAAACCTCAACTTTCAATGCCACAATATCCTTATCTTCGGGTTTCCAGAGTTTTTGTTCCAAAAGTTTAACGGTGAGCTTTCTCGGCGATAGGCTCGCACCTTCAACGTCGATTTGTTTTTCATCAAAAAAGCCTAGAGCCTTAAGCAACCCTACTTTCTCTGCGTGGCCCGGATATCGAAGCGTTTTCTCCCACATGCTATTCACATTTTTTACCGTGTGCAGTAAGGTTCTGAGTCCATCGGTGTAGAAGGCTTCAAGCCTTCCAACGTTGGGGAACTCAACTTCTTCTAGTCCATTTAAGGCTTCAACGTTAGCTGTCTTGCCATCTTTAACTATTCTCGCTTTTCTTGTATACTCGTCTATGAGGCTTTCAGGAGACCATGTGATAACATAGCCTAAAGGCGGTACGGGTGTCTCTGGAAGACCGCCAACCATTATGCCCACTTTTTGAATCTTGTCAAGTCTTCTCAAAGCATGTCCAACAAGAATGTTGGTGACGCCAGGCGCCAACCCACAATCTGGCACTATTGTCACGTTTGCTCTTACAGCTTTATCATTCAACTTTAAAGGGTTCTCAGACATGTAGGAAACATCCACCAAATCCCTTCTCACATCAGCACATGCCTCAACTAAGCGGTAACCAAGGCTCCCAGGCAAAAATCCCATAGCCAAATCAAAACTTCTTAAAGTGTTAACTAATTCGCTGTAGTTTGATGCGTCTAATTGAATCCATGAAACATTGTCTGTGTCAATTCTTTTGGCAACCTCCTTGGCTCTTGCTACGTTTTTGTCTGCTGCAAAAACTTCAACTGAACTCATGCTTTTGGCGAAATCTTCTGCTGCAACTGAACCTATGTTTCCGCAGCCTAAGATAATCACTTTCATAAATGTGGATAAGAAATGAATGTTTTTTAAACCTTCCCAAGCGCGCATAGGTTTAGATTTTTTCAGTTGGCTGTGTATTGTTCCGCAACCTACGAAAGAATAAAACAAATAAATGTATGAGGGAACAAATTTGGGTGGTCTCAGATTTGGATAAGGAAGTCTTGATTGAGCGGACGGTCGTGGACAGTATTTTGAGTTACGCGCAGATGCTTTATCCCAGAGAAGCTATACTTCTTTTAAAGGGAAAAGTGAATAAACACAGAATCTTGGTTAACGACACGTGGATACTGCCGCTGGCAACCCATGGAAACACCTTTTCCGCTTTCCCTTTACACATGCTTCCGATGGATTTTTCCACTGTAGGCGTGGCGCATTCCCACCCGTCGGGAGTTCTCTATCCTTCCATCACAGACTTAAACAAGTTTTATGGCAGGATAATGGTCATAGTTGCCTATCCGTATCGATCAGAAGGGGACCTGGCCGTATTTGACCGTGAAGGTAATCGATTGAAATATGAGATTATCAAATGATGTGGTTGGTTACTTCGGCTTCCAGCAATTTTCCCTTTTCATCGATTTTGAATTCCAGCATTACGCGGTCTGTGATCTGCCTTTTTGTGTTGAAAACCTCGTGGCAACTCCCACATTCAATATCAGACTCTAATTCGACGGCGTACCATGAAGCGTCCACGTAATATCGTCCACATTTTGGGCATCGGAAGACTGAAACATCCAACCAAGCTTTCTTACTCATAGAAGCTCCCTTCATCAACCTTTTACCAATCCCGCGTTCATTCTGGCAAATTCAAAAGCTCCATATCAATGTTGCCACCCGAGATCACTATAGCCACCTTCTCGCCTCGCTTAAACCTAATCTTTCTCTGCAGAACCGCTGCTGGACCCACCACGCCGGATCCCTCCACAATTTGACGTTCATTCTTAAGGAGCCAAAGGATTGCACTCTTCAACTTTTCCTCCTCTGCTAAGACGATCTCGTCGACGTATTTTAGCACAAGGTCTAGAGTTATTTGGGAGATTCCTCCGGCAAGTCCATCGGCTATGGTGGGCGGAACAGGAACATCAACGATTTTCTTAGCCCTAAAGCATTCGTACATGGTGTAGGCAGCGGTTGACTGGGCGCCCACAACCTTTATCTTTGGATTCACTGTTTTGGCCCAAAGGGCTATGCCGGAGATTAGACTTCCGCCACCTACAGGCACTATGATCGTATCCGTTTCTGGCATATCCTCCAAAATCTCGCAGCCGATGGTTCCTTGTCCGGCTATAACTTTTGGGTCCTCGAAGGAAGGGATGTAGGTTGCTCCAGTCTTTGAAATCATCTTCTTGCAGTAGACTACGGACTCGTCGTAGTTGGCTCCTTTCAACACCACTTCAGCTTCAAGCGCTCTACATAGTTTCACCTTTATTTTAGGAGCGGTTTCGGGCACGACAACGGTCGCCTTTATACCCATCATTTTTGCCACGTGGGCCACGGCTAGAGCATGGTTTCCAGCTGAGGCTGTGATAACTCCTTTACTATGCTCTTCTGGCGTCAGTGAGCTGATTTTGTTGTATGCCCCTCGAAGTTTGAAGGATCCTGTCTTTTGCAGGTTCTCCCATTTCAAGTTTATTTCTGCACCGCTTATCTCGCTAAGCTTTCTGGAGTAGGTTAAGGGCGTGCGGTAAACCACCCCCTCTAGGTTCTTTCTCGCCTCCAAAATTTCCACTGCAGACAAGGTCATTCATCTCACCAGTAGGAACTTTCCCAAAGGCAGTTAATGCATTAAGTTATTAAAATACTAAACGTGGCTCTCCCCTACCTTACCACCCTGTTTTTATTTTAGAAACTATTAAAATTAGTTGTATGAAGGATAGAAAGAAACAACGGGGCATGAAAGCTCAAATTCGTGCCTACAAGGAGAGATCGCGGTATATCGCTACAGTCGTTACGGTCATCATTCTCGTTGCCATCATAGCCATCGCCAGCTTCCTCATCTATTCCTACCTAAAACCCTCAACCCCAAGCCCAACAACCCAGCTTAAAGCCGCCATAGTTGACCACCTGAGCCTTACGGCGCCAAACCCAGCCTTCAACCAAACAGTCACACCCATACTAGAAGCAGCCAACTACACTGTAGACTACTACCCCGGCGAAGAAGTTGATGTGGAATTTTACAGAAACCTACCAACACACGATTACGGCCTAATAATTCTAAGGGTGCACTCAGCTTTGAAAGATCCGGAAGGACACCCCTTAGTTTTCTTCACCTCCAAAGACTATAGCACTGAAGAATACATTCTTGAACAGGTAACCGATAGAATTGTTCCCGTTGCCTACAATGCTGAAGAGGCAAAAGAAGGAATATTATACTTCGGAATAACTCCGAAATTCGTTGAGCAGGACATGAAAGGAACATTCCGAAATACCACAATCATCATGATGGGTTGCAATAGTTTAACAACCCCTCCTGAAATGGCAGAAGCGTTAATTGAAAAAGGAGCAAAGGTTTACATGGGCTGGAGCGAAGCGGTGTCAGCCAGCCACACAGACCAAGCAACCATACAACTGCTTGAACACCTAATCACAGAAAATCGGACAATAAAAGGGGCGGTAGATGAAATAAGTTTAGACCCCACCTATAATAGCAAACTAGACTACTACCCTAAAACCGCTGAAGTTGAAGACTATGTTATTCCAAAAGTCAAAAGCAACCTAACAATAAACGTTGCCGAAGCAAGAATTATGAAAAAGCCTGAGAAACTTGGGTATCATGAGGTTTAGAGCAACATGATTCAAAAAGGCAAAAGACAGAGGAAACCCAAAAAAGCTGAAACACCCGCCATAGAAGAGTATCTGAAGCAGCTGCCTCCCCCTCCCAAAGAACACGCCTACGAATTGAAAATGGAAAGACGCCTCAAACGCCTAGTTAAGAAGGAAGAGAAAAAGAAGGCAGCAAAGGGTTAAGTTGCCTGACTTAGCTTGCGCTCCCTCTCAATAAATTCTCTTCTCAAAACTTTGCCAGCCAAACTTCTGGGAATCATATCCACGAATTCAACCTCCCCAATCCTCTTGTATCCCGCAACTCTGTCAGCAACAAACCTTATGAGTTCCTCCTCGGTGGCTTTGGCTCCGCCCCTCAATGTTACATACGCCTTTGGAATCTCCCCGGCAATAGGGTCAGGCTTCCCCACAACGGCGCAGTCGCCAACAGCCGGATGTTCAAGGAGAATCGCCTCAAGCTCGGCTGGTCCGATCGTGAAACCCATATACTTTATGGTTTCTTTCTTGCGGTCGACGATATAGAGATAGCCGTCCTCATCTATTTTGCCCAAGTCTCCCGTGTAGAACCAGCCGTTCCTTATGGCATCCGCGGTCTCTTCAGGCTTTTTCCAATAGCCAATCATAACCTGTGGACCCCTGATGATGATTTCTCCAATTTCTCCGGGCGGCAACTCCTTCGTGCCTGTCTCTGTATCCACGATTTTTTGAAGAGTATCTGGAATCGGAGGACCAACCGATTCTATCTTTATCTGGCACAGAGGGTTCGTGTGGGTGACCGGTGATGTTTCGCTTAGACCATAGCCTTGGGTGACGGTTACACTTGTTAATTCTTCAAATTTCCTTGCGGTTTCCGGCACCATTGGTGTGGCTCCACTACTTATGTAACGGAGAGACGACAGGTCATACTGTTTGAGGAATTCTGGCATCTGCGTTAGCAGGGTGAGCACGGGCATAACCGTGCTGACAACCGTGACCTTGAATTTTTGGATGAGTTCAAGAAACTCTTCGATGTCGAATCGTTTCTGTATAACTATGCTGAGCCCAAAGCAAACCGAGGCGCAGATCAAGATTGTCATTCCGTAGATGTGGTAGAAGGGGAGGTGGGCCAAAACTATGTTTTCTCTCGTATTTTCCAGTCCATGTGTAAGGGCCAACTGAAACATGTTGCTCACTATATTGTAATGCGTGAGCATACAACCCTTTGGGGGTCCTGTTGTGCCAGCCGTGTACTGAATAACCGCCAAGTCCTTTTTTGGGGTGATTTCCACTTTAGGCGGATTAGGGGGATACTTTTCTATAAGTTCCTTGAAGAGGTGAGTTTCTGGGCGCCTTTCCTCCCCAACAACAATTACATTCTTCAGTCTTGGCAACTCGCCTTGGATATTCTTTATTACAGGGTACTGCTCGTCGTCGACGATTACGGCCACTGATTCCGAGTCGTCGAGCTGATATTTTGCGTCTTTCTCTTTAAACGACGGGTTCAGGGCAGTTACTACAGCTCCAGCCTTTAAGGCTCCGAAAAAGGCGATGATGAATTCCAAAGAGTTCCACATGTATAAGGCCACGGTGTTTCCCTTCTTCACGCCAAGGTCGGCTAACGCTGTTGCATATTTGTCGCTGAGGGTGTCAATCTCTTTAATCGTCATTTTCTTAGGGTATAGTATGGTTGTCTTTTCTGGATCAAGTATGGCAGTAGTTTTCAGAACCTGAAATAAGGGGATGTCGGGGTAGTAGGGCCAGACGTTGAGTTGGTAGTATTTGCCATACTTCACGCGAGGTGCTAGAACTTCACCAGGTATAGGCTCAGGATAGAACGACATGGACATCTCGAACCCTCAACATTGTTTCTCTCTTTTTTGTTTTCCATACTTATAAAAATTAACAAAGGGCTAGCCGCCGTGGGAAACCGGGACAAGAACAATTTCGTCGCCATCATTAACCTTGGTCTCAAGCCCCTGTAAGACGCTTATTTCTTTTCCATTCACAAGAATAAGGGCGTTTGGACGAGGGTCCTCAAGTTCGGGGTCGATTAAAACCCGTTTGAATTCAGGCGAAAAGGCTTCAGTAAGCTTCTGAATCACTTTTCTTACAGTTGTAGGCTCTTCCGATTCCACAGAAACCAAGCCTTCCCCAGAGAGTCCTCGTAAAACTCCCAGAAGCCTAACTTTTACATGGATAGCCATACTTGTCTCCCCTGCATATATGGCGGTTGACTCTCTCCGATAGATTAGGCACTTTCGCCCGTGAAAAGCTCCACTATTTCAGACGTCATTTGGATAAAGTCATCCACTTGTTCGATAACTTTCTCAATTTCTAGTCTCGGTGATCGCGCGATTTGTTGAATTGTTCGTTCAATTTCAACAAGAAACCTCAAAATCGGATCGTTTATGAATTGTTTCCTCTGCAGGGTTTGATAGATTATCATCTCAATAGAAGCGGGGTCGCCGAAACTGTAATAGATGGCTGCCTGAGCTTTTCTCACGGCTTCTAAGATCAAGCTTGGAGCCAGGTAAGGGGTTTTTTGAGCCGCGCTCAATTCCGCCTTTGCCTCCCTGAGATAACGTAAAGCCCAGCCTTTTCGATAGTTGTTCATCATTGACAACTGAGTCGTCTCCTTCTCCGCCAAAGTCTCGGTTTAAAGCATGGGAATAGGTAGGATATACGGATTATAAAAGATACTGTAAACGCTGGATGGGAAATGTATTTAAAGAGAGATTACAATGGTGACAACTTCAAAAGGGGTCTCTCACGGTGGAAGCGTCAAATCGAATAGAGTATCCGCCTCACCTTAAATGGATGCTGAAAAGAGCGTTGGAAGATCCTGAGGGCTTTTGGGGAGAAGTTGCTGAAGAGCTTCACTGGTTCAAGCCTTGGAAAAAGGTTTTCGAGTGGAATTACCCCTTTTTCAAATGGTTTAAAGGCGGCGTAACCAACCTATCCTACAACTGCGTCGATTATCACTTGAAGAAGGGTAGAGGCAACAGGGCTGCCATCATTTGGGAAAATGGAGAAAAAGGAGCAACTAGGGTTTTAACCTACAACCAACTGTTTTTTGAGGTGAAAAGGTTTGCATCAGCATTAAAAGCCTTGGGTATAAAGAAAGGCGACAGAGTAACCATTTACATGCCAATGATTCCCGAAGCCATAGTTGCTATGTTGGCCACCACGAGAATAGGAGCCATTCACTCTGTTGTTTTCGGAGGTTTTGGTTACGGAGCTTTAGCTGATAGAATAGTAGATGCAGGTTCAGAGGTGGTTATAACCGCAGACGTAGGGTACAGAAAAGGTAAGGTGGTTAACCTAAAGGGGGTAGTAGACGAAGCCCTAAAAGTGGCGAAAGGTGTTAGAAAAGTTGTTGTGCTAAAGAGGGGCGAAGAAGAACTTTTCATGACCCCGAAAAGAGACGTGTACTGGGAAGATGCCCTTGACGAAGGTAAGGGAATAGACACAAATGTGGTTCCAATGCTGTCTGACGAGTTGGCTTTCATACTTTACACGTCTGGCACTATGGCAAAGCCTAAGGGCACGGTTCAGCCCCACGGGAGTTATCAGGTCTACATTTACGCTATGGGTAAGTGGGTCTATGACATGAGAGAGACCGATGTGTGGTGGTCCACATCAGATATAGGTTGGATTGTGGGTCACAGCTACGTTGTTTACGCTCCTTTACTCTTCGGCTGCTCAACGATCATGTACGAAGGAGTTCCAGACTACCCAACTCCAGATGTTTGGTGGAAAATAGTGGAGAAGAACCGGGTGACGCAAATATGGATATCTCCGACGGGTGTCAGAACGCTAATGAAGTACGGAGATAAGTGGCCAAAAAAACACGATTTAAGCTCCATAAGGTTGGTAGTCTGCGCCGGCGAAGTTCTGAACCCTCCTGCTTACGAGTGGCTTCAAAAAACAGTTTTCGAGGATAGAATACCTGTAATCGATCACATGTGGCAAACAGAGAGCAGCGGACCCATGGTGGGAAACCCCTACGGAATCGCATTGCTTCCCATAAAACCGGGCTCAGCAACCATTCCATTGCCAGGCATCGACGCTGACGTCGTGGACGACGACGGCGAATCTCTTCCCATCGGTGTTAAAGGAAACTTTGTTTGCAGAAGACCTTTCCCAGGGTTAACTCCAACCATCTGGAGAGATGAGGACAGATACGCTAATGACTACTGGAATAAAATACCTGGATGTTACTATACAGGCGATGCGGCTATAAAGGACGCGAACGGGTACATATGGTTCGTTGGCAGGGTTGACGAAGTAATCAAAATATCCGCCCACAGAATTGGAACCATAGAAATAGAAAGTGCGTTGCTTTCCCATCCAGCCGTCGCCGAAACAGCGGTCGTAGGGAGACCAGACCCAGCAAAGGGAGAAGTAGCTTGTGCCTTCGTGGTTTTGAAACCGGGATATCCACCCATCGACGAGTTGAAGGATACCCTTAGAGGGGTTGTGAGGAAAATTCTTGGTCCAATTGTGGTGGTTGAAGACATCTTCTTCGTAGATAAGGTTCCAAAGACGAGAAGCGGCAAAATAATGAGGAGACTGATAAAGGCTGTTGTGAGTGGGCAACCACTTGGAGATTACTCCACTATAGAGGATGCAACGTCAATCGACGAAATCAAAAAGGCTGCAGAAAACCTCAGAAAATAGAAAAATGCGTGTGAAATAGTTTTGACACAAAAATGATGGTAAATGTTACTTATCATGTAACATCCTTGTAACATTTTGCGGTGCGTGTTTCTTATTCATTGCACATGCACAAAACCACCACAGTATGGACAGAATTTGAAATCTTTAGAAAACTCTACCCCGCATTGTGGACATTGTTTCATGATTTTTCCTTCTCTAACTATCGTTTCTGATTGGGGTGTTCTTGAGCGGGTCTCCTTGAAGAAACATGAATGGTGATAAATTGTGCCGAAAACATCTGGTACAAGCAACCCCCAAAAGAGTTGATGACGCCCGAAAAGTTTTTCCCCGATTCTTGGATACTGTCCCTTAAGGATGAAATCTTCACCCGCCCTAATTGTTTCATTACAATAGTAGCATCGTCCCATAGTCATTCCCTTGTTCATATTGTCGGTATGAAGTTTAAAAAAGTTTCAATTTGGCATGCATGTATCTTTGCGTGCATATTGAGAAATGTTACTTTTGCATTGCGCGCGCATATTGTCTAAGATTTATGGCCAGTTTTTTAAAGAATACACGGTTAGTGTTACGTTAAGTATGCGCTTGAAAAACATATAAACCACTACAATGAAAGATACCTCTGTTTGTAATAACTTGGAGATGATGTTAGTATGGAAGTTAAGTTGAAAAAGACTGAACCAATGCAAGTCGCCACCATCAGTCATGTCGGACCCTACGGAGAAATTGGCAAGCTCTACGCAGAAATCGTAAAATGGTTAAATCGAAAACAACTGCAAATCGCAGGTCCACCATTTGGATGGTTCTACGACAACCCCCAAGAGGTACCAGCACACAAATTGAGAAGCGAAGTGGGGTTCCCATTCAAGGGCGAAGCCGCATCCGCAGGCAACATAAAAATCAAGAAGATTCCAGCCCAAACAGTTCTCTATGTCATACACAAAGGACCATACAGCGAAGTAGGACCAGCCTACGGAACACTATTCCAACAAGCTGTCGAAAAAGGCTACACCCCTCTAGGACCCCCAATGGAAATTTATCTCAACGATCCAGCCAAGGTTCCAGAGAGCGAACTCCTCACGGAAATACAACTACCAGTAAAGAAAGAATGAACGGAATTATCCGATCACCAAAATACTAAGGTTCTCAAAGCAATTCCATGTCATTATTAAGTTTATTCTGTTTTTTCTGATTCTTCTGAGACTTCAGCAGCTTGTGTTGGGGTTACCAACCGGGTTGTGTAGCCAGCTACTCTATTCCTCACTTTTGTCGATGAAATGTTGGTAAGAGATTTTACAAGTTTTTTGTTGGTTTCAAAGTCTGTTGTGAATTTGTCTGGAAACCGCTCCACCAATTCTCGGGCTATTCTTTTCACTAACTCGGTTCGTACTTTACCCAAGCTTTCATTTGCCCCCCATAGCCAAGCAATTCTCCCCTGCATTAAATACCAATTGTCGTTTCTTCATGCCTTTTATCACTTACGCCTTCACCCCAAAGAAGTTGGCGAAGTTCTTAAGAATTTGGTCAGCCACCTCGGTCTCTTTCATGCCCTTTATCTGGGCGATAGCCTCAACGACGAGAGAAATAAACGAAGGCTTAGTCATCTCGCCTTTAAATGGACCCCCGAAACGGACAGGACCATCCGTCTCTGTTAATAGGTTTGCCAAAGGTATGCGCCTAACGATCTCTCTAATCCCACGTGAGTATGCCGTAGGAGGTCCCTCAGTGATGTAATATCCATAATCTACAATCTGGGGCAATAGCCCTACGAACTTACTGCTAAGCCAATGGAGGAGAACCTTCTTCAAGTTGTAAGATGGGAGGAGGCTCATAATCTCAGGAGCGGTTTCTCTTGAGTGGATGATAACTGGCAAAGACAATTTCTCAGCAGTACGAAGCATTTCGTGAAAAACTTGTAACTGTAAATTCCGAAGTTCCTCGCTTTCCGCGTATCGAAAATCTAGACCAATTTCCCCCACTGCAACCACCTTTTCCTTGCGTTGAAAAATTAGGCTGGTGACATCCTGCGTCTCGTTGGGTGAAAGATTTCTAACAGTCCATGGATGAATGCCCAAGGCAACATAAACAAGACCCGAGTATTCTTCAGCCAGTTGAAGGCTGAGGAGGCTTGTTTGAAGGTTCATGGAATTGGAAACCAAGGCGACAACATTTGACCGCTTTGCATCCTCTACAATTTCGCCAACCCTCTGATCGTATTCATGGTCTGAAAGATGAATGTGAACATCGACGAATCTCATACCTACCCCTTTTCTATATTAACACGTGACACATTATTCTATAACTAAAACCTTTTCCTAACAGTTAACACACACTAGAGTTCTCACTTTGAAATAAACATGGTGTATTATCCGCTACACATTCCATCCGTAAACACAAAAAGGGAGGAATTTGGAGGTTTAAACGACTCTGGAAAGTCTTAAATAGTGCTTAAAGAAAAAAAGAGGCTACGAGGAAGTTAATATGGCAAATCCTGAGTTAGCTGTAGCTCCTATGCATAGGATATGTAAGAAGGCTGGAGCAGGTAGGGTAAGCGAGGCAGCTGCCAAGGCGCTGGCAAAGGAGCTTGAAGGCGTCGGCATCAAAATCGCGAAAGAAGCTATTGATTATGCCATGCACGCTGGCAGAAAAACGGTTAAGGCAGAAGATATAGAGATAGCTGCGAGGAAAGTCATGGGAAGATAAAACACATCTTTATCCCCCCTGTTTTTCAGAAATCAAACTGCAACCCATGGTCTAGTAAAAAAATTTATATCCGTGATGAAAACTGCTGTAGGTAGATTAAACACTTTACTTTAGGAGGATTTGTATGGCCTATTTAACTACACAAGCGGGACAACCAATTCTCATCCTCAAAGAGGGAACCGCGCGCAGGCGAGGTAGAGACGCTCAACGGAACAACATCATGGCTGCTCGAATAATCGCTGAGGTGTTAAGGACAACTCTGGGTCCTCGCGGCATGGACAAGATGCTAATTGACAGCCTTGGCGACATCACCATAACCAACGACGGCGCAGCCATACTAAATGAAATCGATGTTGAACATCCAGCTGCAAAGA